>Ga0160431_100097_pt1 | contig 68692 bp, 72 predicted proteins | sample HID1971K_E0MG_FD_108212 | JGI IMG/M metagenome (GOLD analysis project Ga0160431, IMG submission 108212) | Enriched millipede-associated microbial communities from UW Madison campus, WI, USA - HID1971K_E0 MG | ecosystem: Host-associated > Arthropoda: Insects > Digestive system > Unclassified ...
AATTCGGCACGCACTTGAAGAGAACGAGCAGGTCAAGTTGTCCGGTTTCGGCAACTTCGACCTTCGCGACAAACGCCAGCGGCCGGGCCGCAACCCCAAGACAGGGGAAGAGATCCCGATCACCGCACGGCGCGTCGTCACCTTTCGTCCAGGGCAGAAGTTGAAGGCCCGGGTTGAGGCCTATGCTGGAACCAAGCCATAACGACGAACTGCCCCCCATACCGGGCAAACGCTACTTCACCATTGGTGAAGTGAGCGAGTTGTGTGCCGTAAAGCCACACGTGCTGCGGTACTGGGAGCAGGAGTTTCCTCAGCTCAACCCCGTGAAGCGGCGGGGCAATCGGCGGTATTACCAGCGGCAAGACGTGCTGATGATCCGCCAGATTCGCGCGCTGCTTTATGACCAGGGGTTCACCATTGGCGGGGCGCGGTTGCGGCTCTCCAGTGATGAGGTGAAGGATGAGTCGAGCCAGTACAAGCAGCTGATTCGGCAGATGATTGTCGAGTTGGAGGATGTGCTGGTGGTGTTGAAGAAGTGACCGAGTTGGCGATGAGTGGAAATTTTTGAAAAAAAGCTTTCACTTATCAGAAGGTTAGGGTACATTCTTCAACGTTCTCGGCAACATTGAGAACATGCTTCAAAGCCCAGTCGGGGCGTAGCGCAGCCCGGTAGCGCACTTGCATGGGGTGCAAGGGGTCGAGTGTTCGAATCACTCCGTCCCGACCAAATAACTCCAAAGAATCCAGTCACTTAGCGGTGACTGGATTTTTTATGGCTGTCCGCTTTTTCGTGGTTAGCAATTTTGCCCCACTTTTTGCCCCACCGAATTTCAGCTGCCCACTGTCTAAGAGTTTGAATCGGACGATCTCTGGCGCTGCACCCACTCATGCGGAAGGCGAGTAGCCTGGAGGGGGATGTGATGGTGCGAATCCCTACGCTTCCGCCACCAATTCTAATTAAAGCCCTGATTTTTCAGGGCTTTTTTTTGGTGCGCCCGGCAGGGCGCGCTCACTCAGGGGTGAAAGTCCCCCGCACACCCGGCAAGGGGAAGTGCTAGCTAGAGGCAAGGGTTTCGCGGGCGACTGCGAGTCTGAAGGAAGCCCGAGGCAAATCGCTGGCCTGACGAACAGGAAGCGGATACGAGGCGGCATGGCGGGGTAAGCAGTCCAAAATCTGCGAAGCCCAATACTTGCACAGAACGCCATGACGTAGATCCGACAGGCATAAGCGTGAAAGTGGGTGCGCAATACCCGGGGAGATCTGCACGGTTGCCCGTCAGGGCTACCGGCACCGCGAGGTGCTGGAATGACTGTGCAGAAGTCAGCAGAGGGCATAGTAGGTCGCGAGACTGAAGGCCTGAACGATTAATACCGAGAGTAGAACAGCTGATCTCGACAAGGCGGCACTGCTGGAGGATCGGTACCTGCCACGGGCGGTGCGCCGAGTGGACATTCCCAAGCCTAATGGCGGGGTTAGAACACTCGGCGTACCCACGGTGGTGGATCGGCTTATCCAGCAGGCGCTCCATCAAGTACTGCAACCGATCTTCGAGCCAACCTTCTCCGATGGCAGCTACGGCTTTCGTCCGCAGAGAAGTGCGCTCGATGCGGTCGCCAAGGCGAAAGAGTATGTGGCCGAAGGAAAGCACTGGGTAGTGGACATCGACCTGGAGAAATTCTTCGACCGGGTCAACCACGACGTGTTGATGGCTCGACTCGCCTATCGAGTGAGGGATGGTCGCGTACTCAAGCTGATCCGGCGCTTCTTAGAGGCGGGGATGATGGCTAATGGCGTGATTCAACCCCGCAGCGAGGGTACGCCTCAGGGTGGGCCGCTGTCCCCATTACTGTCGAATATCCTGCTGACCGATCTTGATCGAGAGCTGGAAAGGCGGCAGTTGAAGTTCTGCCGATACGCTGACGACTGCAATATCTACATCGGCAGTGAAGGCGCAGGGCAACGGGCGATGGCGAACATCAGAGCCTTCCTGGAAGGTCATCTGAAGCTACGTATCAACGAGCAGAAAAGCGCAGTAGCACGGCCTTGGAAGCGAAAGTTTCTGGGCTACGCGATTACGATCTATCGCCAAGAGACACGGGTGCGACCTGCCCCCGAAAGCCTGCGAAGACTGATGGATCGAGTTCGTGAGTTGCTGCGCAAGGGGCGAGGACGGTCCTTGTCTCACACTATAGAGATGCTAAATCCCGTGTTGCGGGGGTGGGCAAACTACTTTCGGCTTGCTGGCCGGTGAATACCATCCCCAAGCCGTACGTGCGGTTGAAATTCCCAAGCCGCAGGGCGGCACGCGGCAACTGGGAATTCCCAGCGTCGTGGATCGCCTGATCCAGCAGGCATTGCTGCAACAACTCACGCCATTCTTCGATCCTCTGTTCTCGGATTTCAGCTACGGCTTCCGTCCGGGCAGGAGCGCGCATCAAGCTGTCGAGATGGCCCGTGCCCATGTGGCATCGGGGCACCGGTGGTGCGTGGAAGTCGATCTGGAGAAGTTCTTTGATCGGGTCAACCACGACATCCTCATGGCCTGTATCGTGCGCCGGGTCTACGAGGGCGCGCAACCTGATGCGTCTGGGCTTAAGCGAGGAGCGTGCCTGTAAATCGGCCTATAACGGCCGAGGCCCATGGTGGAACTCGGGGGCGCCACATATGAATCAGGCGCTGCCGAAGAAACTATGGGACCGACTCGGACTGGTCTCGATACTGGATACGATCAACCGGCTTAGCCGCATAGCTTGAACCGCCGTGTACGGAACCGTACGCACGGTGGTGTGAGAGGACGGCGGGTGTGAACCCGCCTCCTACTCAATCCTGCTCGTTTCTAGCCCATCTCCTAGCCCATACTTTGGGCGCTGGCTTTTCCTGGTTCACCATGGAATTTTCTGCCGAACGGGCACGCGGTCACTTCAGGCGCTGGTGCAATACTGTTCGTGGCCTGCTATCACACGCTCCATTCGATCTCCTGACTTCAGGAAGGCGAGGGCATGCCAAGCTAGTAGTCGGCTCTTTCATCGCGAGCGTTCAGCCATCTCACCTTGCGTGATTTCACCAGACAGCGACTGATCTGCGAGCAGTTTGTTCCGTATCGGTTGCGCTCGCCTCCCCTTTTATCGCGAGACTGGAGCAGCAGATCGCGCTGATTCGCAAGGCAAGGACGTGATTCTCTACGCCGGCCAATCCAATCCAGCCAAACTGGACTTGTGGTTGGCGAAAGTATCAGTGGTGGAAATGGCGAGGCGGATGGCACTCTGCTAGCGTCATTTGACCCACTTATTAGAAGGGAGTCATATGGACACGCAGGGACAAGTTCGCACATGGTTGCTTGAGCAGCAGGACTGGCTTCAGGAGGCCGCTGATAAGCTCTTAAAGCATGGGATCCTTACGCCGAAGGATATCTCACACCTGGTTGCTTTGCTCAAAACGCCTGCCGGGCAAGCCGTTCCAAAGAATCGCAGTTTTGATGAGTTGACTCATGCCCCGGTCGGGTCGGTGCTTCGATTAAAAAGCATTGCAGACGTAGAGGGTATCGAGAGCTTGGGACCTCGTGCACCGCTTGACTTTGGCCCAGGTAACTTGACGGTCATCTACGGGCACAACGGGTCTGGAAAGTCGTGCTACACCCGGATTTTGAAGAAAGCGACGGGGAAGGCCCGTGCGAGCGACCTGAAACCGAACGTTTTCCATGCCACGCCCGCAGCGAGCAAGTGTACGTTGAACTTTGAGCTGGACCAAACGGCAGATAGCGTGGAATGGCACATCACGCACCCAGCGATAGAGCAGCTGCGCGAGATAGACATCTTCGACAGTGATGAGGCCTTGCATTATCTGAAGAGTGAGAGTGCAGCGACCTACAGCCCGCCGATCATGGGTCTATTTGAGAAGCTAGCAGCCGGTACTGACGCGGTGAAAGATGCGTTGCAAGCTGAGCAGGATCAGCTTGTGAGTAAGCTTCCGGTCATCCCGGCGTCTTATCATGAAACCAGCATTGGCAAATCATACCGCAGCCTTGGAACCCTCGCGGCGTCGGCTGTTGAGCAACTGCTAAGCTGGAGCTCCGAGGACGCCAGCAGCCTTGAGGCGTTGAATGAGCGTTTGAAGACTACAGATCCTGCATCCTTGGCAAAACAGAAACGCGATACCAGCGTGCAATTGATGCATCTCATCAACGGTGTCAAGAAGGCCGCAGTGGCGTATGGACCGGCGCAAGCTGAAATTATTCGCGCACTGCGTTCGGCGGCCTCCGAAAAACGGCAGATTGCGATCGAAGGGGCTCACGCTAAATCCGCGGTTCTGGAGGGGGTCGGCACGTCCACTTGGAAAGCAATGTGGGAGGCGGCCCGCGCGTATTCCCAGATCCCCTATCCCGGGCAGCTTTATCCGGTCACCCAGGACGGACGCTGCGTTCTCTGCCAGCAAACACTACCCCCCGACGCCCAGCAGCGCTTGAACAATTTCGAAGCATTCATCCACAGCAGATTGGAGGCCGACGCGAAGGCCGCCGAGCTCACCTACAACGAGACACTGCGTGCGCTGCCTGACAGCCTCACAGAAGCGGAGGTTCAGACTCAGTGCACGGCTGCTGCCTTGACCTCCCCGGAGTGGCACGCCGCCCTGTGGCGTTTTTGGCGCAGTGTAGGAGAGTCGAGGAAAGCGCTACTGGATCACGAGCAGGCAGGCTTGGCGGGTCTCATCCCAGATTTCACCGCGAACCTGCTCATACTTGATAGGTTCGCCCAGCAACTGACGTCAGAAGCTGCGCAGTTTGACCAGGATGCGTTGCAGTTTGATAGGCCGAAGGCACTTGCGGAAAAAGCGGTGCTTGAAGCACGACAGTGGGTTTCGCAGCAGAGCGAGGCCGTCAGGAATGAGCAGCAGCGGTTGAAGGATTATAAATTGCTCGACAAGCTCAAGAGCACCGCAAGCTCGCGCCGCATCTCCACCAAGGCAACGGAAATCTCCGAAAACGTGGTTACTGAGGTCTACGTGGCACGCTTCAATAAGGAGCTGCGAGCGCTCGGCGCGACGCGTATTCAAGTCGAATTGGTCAAGACCAGAACCTCACGCGGCAAAGTGCTGCACCAACTGAGACTTAAGGCAGTAAAAAGTGGCGATCACTCACCGGATAAGGTACTCAGTGAAGGAGAACGCCGGATAATATCGTTGGCGGCGTTTTTAGCGGATGTGACTGACAAACCGGGGGTTGCCCCGTTTATCTTCGACGACCCGATTTCGTCGCTGGACCATGATTTTGAATGGAAGGTTGCCTGCCGGTTGGCCGAGTTGGCCAAAGAGCGTCAGGTACTGATTTTCACGCATCGGTTGTCATTGTACGGGGCGATGGATGATGTCGCCAAAAAGATTGGCGAATCCTGGAAGAAAAATAACCTCCAGCAAATGTGTATCGAATCCTTTGGTGGGGTGTCTGGGCATCCCGCTCACCAAGCTGTATGGAGCAGCTCCACCAAAACAGCGAACAATATTCTGCTCGACAGACTTCGCGACGCCAAGAAAGCTGGAGAGGCGGCGGGCGCTGCGGCTTACTACTCTCTAGTGCAGGGGATCTGCAGCGACTTTAGAAAACTGATCGAACGATCGGTGGAAGATGACCTGCTCTTCAAAATCGTTGTGCGCCATCGCCGCGGAATATCCACGGATGGCCGCTTGCCAGCATTGCTTGGGATCACCCGCGAGGACCTTCATCGTATTGACGATTTGATGACAAAATACAGTTGCTTTGAGCATAGCCAGTCGGATGAACTGCCCGTCCAACCGCCTGAAGAGGCGGAGCTCAAAGCTGATATCGAATCCCTCAAGCAGTGGCGAGATGACCTGGAAGCGCGGCGCAAGAAGGCAGCCTAGCAGAAGGGCACGGAAGTGCACGCTATTGCGCCATGCGGAGCAAGGCGACATTTAGGTTGCATGGATTATTCATACCTCGAATTGTGACTCAGGCTTGAGCCCCATGATGGCGTGCATCTCACCTGAAACGAACTAATTACGCTACGGAGAATTTAAATGGAGATGGTTCGGGTCAATTCTTCAGCCATGATTGCTGTGGGCTATGACACCGCTACTGGGAAATTGAGGATCATGTTCAAACAGGGGCGGGCGTACGACTACTGCCGAGTCCCGGCGCAAGTACACGAAGGGCTTATGCGGGCAGGGTCGAAAGGGACGTACTTTGACCGGTACATCAAGGACCGGTACCAGTGTTAGGTTTAAGACCGCTTACAGATGCTATCAAGCCGCACGTACGGGACAGTCGGCCTGTTGATTTTCAGCGGGGAATGTCACTGTGTCGCACATGACCTTTCAACCTTGTGTCCAGAAATAGTGTGCGGTGAAACTGACGTTTGCTTCGTGAAAACGCCGGCAACGACCTACCTGCAGCGCCAGATATCTGCCCGGAGCCAGATGTATCGACCGCCGTACTATCCGGTTGCACTGGCTAAACTAGTCTGAGGAATGGATTGTCCATGGGCTGCTGCTCTGTAATTACCCGAGGATCCAATAGCAAGTACCCATTGAGCTTGGCTTTTTTGCGAGGCCCTTGGACGTGGCAAGTCCAGATATTTCGACCATCTGCACTGCGCCGGTGAAGATTCATTTTTTCAAATGCCTTCTGCACCCCCACCCAGGTGCGAGAGTCATCGTCCTGGGCTGCTTGGCCCCGGCTCTCCTGAACGTAGCGCTGGAAAATTCCTGGTGTGACCAAAAAGAAGGTGCCGTTCACAGTATGCACTTTCGCTCGGCTGTCATTGATTATCAGCGTGTGGTCCTCCAGGCCGGCACGCAACCATTTTACAAATCGGTTGCCTAGCTGCTCAGAAGCGCCTTCCGCCAGGTTGATGGGTGGATCTTGCTCTACATTGCTAGATGTTTCGAAAAGCTCCAGCAATGCGCCAAGGTAGTCAGCATCATCCAGGTCGATAGGGGTAACTTCCGCTGGCATCGGGCCAGTTGAGGCCTGGGAAAAAGCTGGGCTGGCCATAGGGGGGGCTGATTCGGTGTGGCCAGCCGATTCTAGATGTTCGGCTTCGCCGGCCTCGAGCTCAAAAGCGACGTCGACTGTGCCCGCGAAGGCGTTCGGGCGCGGTTCATTCACCCAGATCAGCGAGGGTGGTAGGCGCAGGAAGGTAAACCGTTGCTGCCAATCACCGTCAGTGATCTTGCCCAGCCAGATGGCCTTGCCATCGGGCGTAGCCTCGACTAAGCCGTGTGACTGCAGTTCATCGAACAAGGCGATGTTGGAGGATGGGATCCCATCCACGGATTGAGCCAGCAGGTAGGCACGCAATTTATCGGTCGCGGTTTTACTAACCAACCAAAGATGGTTCTCGGTGAGCCATCCGGTAGCGCCAGGCTGGTTGAGCTTGAACTCGTTTTTGACCAGGTGGCGCAATCCTGTGAGCAGATGGTGTTGTAACGAGTGCTTGGGGGCCTGCAGCGCTTTAGTGGGATTGGCACCGATGTTTTGTGCCGTGGACACCCGGTCTGCTTGCAACACCAATTCTCCGAGGGTGCCGGCATACTCGTAGTGGTCGGCCAGCAAGTTGAGCAGATGTCCCCACAAGGTCGGGTAGTCGCTGAGCCAATCGAGTAGGGCGGGCGTCAGGATCTGCGTATACAGCAGCCCAGCGGCGGAACCGTGTAGCTGGTAATCCCGGTCGAGGTGGTAGCGGAACCGGTAAGGCTGGTTCAGGGGGCCGTGCCAGGGGTGCCACACCACGCCATTCTGATACTCCACCTGGAGATCGACGGCAATTTTCCCAATGTCATGGAGCAGAGCGCCGTAGGCAATGGCGGCGCTCCAGGCATCAGCCTGTGCGGCTTGGTCTTCCGGTGCGGCACCACTGGGGAGCAGGTAGGACTGGCGCAGCTTCAGGCTGCACGCCACCAGCTCCAAGCCGTGGTCGAGCATGCCACCTGGATAGGCATGGTGATGGCTCTCACTGGCCGGTAGTTGCTGTACATAGGTGGCGTAGCGACGAATCGGTTCGAGGTAGAGTTGTTCGAACTGTAGCGGGGAGAGTGCCGTGTATTGCCAGATGCGCTCGAGCATCCTTTTCCGGTGGCTGGCAGCGAGCAGTGATTCCGCCGACAGTGGTTTATGAAAGCCCACATGGGCGGGGGCGGTCTCTTCGGCAAGGCCTTTTTGAGGTTTGAACCACCAGCGTTTCATCGCAGTTCCTGCCTTTCGTTCAAAAGGTCCTTTTGCCTTTTCGGATAAGACTCTTACCCTTGCGCCCCCTTCCATTGACACCATTACGCTTTACCGCCTTGGCCTTTTTCGCGAGAGCGATAATCCGAAATCTGGCGCGTCGGGTTAGTCGGCCGATCGGCATAGCCGACCCTTTCGCGTGGGGGTAGACTGCCCGGCATCATGTTTCTTACCTGGGGCCCTGATGACGCTGAGTGATGCTGTATTGATCGTGCTGCTTGCGGACCGGATTCATGGCACAGATGCTGCCATTCGGTCTGCCGCCAAGCGCTGTGCGAAAAAGTTGCCGCGCAGCCAGCGCGAGATCTTGTTCAAGATTGGCAACAGCGCGGCGCCTCGCGAAGTGGTGGCGCACCTCTGCCAGAACTTGGCTGATTGATCTGTCACAGAGTTGTGCAATTAATGACCATGAAATGACTCTTAGATTGGGAATTAATACTCGGATATTGAGTTTGTCTCAGTTACTATGCTTTCACATGTCTCATACCTAGGAAAGATTTCTCATGTCCAAACTTGCCGAATTCAAAGCACTGGAAGCGCAGCTGGCCGCGCAACTTCAACAACTGGATGCGATGAAAAACGATTCCGGCCTGAAGCAGGAGATCGAGTTTGAACAGAAGCTCAAAGCCTTGCTGGAAGAGTACGGCATGAGCCTGCGCCAGGTGATCACCATTCTGGACCCGTCCAAGGGCGTGAGCGTGAGTGCCGCCAGCGTGTCGAGCAGTGCTCAGCGCAAGCCACGCGAGGTCAAGCGCTACAAGAACCCGCACAGCGGCGAGGTCGTGGAAACCAAGGGTGGCAATCACAAGATCCTCAAGCAGTGGAAGCAGGAACACGGCTCGGATACCGTCGAGAGCTGGCTGCAGTGATCGACTGCGTAGTTGCAGCGGCCGACTCACGGCGCTGCAGGCAAAACAAAGGCCCCAAATCGGGGCCTTTTGCTGGCTGAGGGACATCACGCCGTGAGTAGCTCCGTCGCTTCAATGGTGTGATCGGACTGCAGCGCCAGTAGGTATTCCGAGGCCTCACGGGCCTGGCCACTGGCGCGGAAGATCGCGCGCTTGTCCTCCTTGAGGATCTTCAGCCAGGAGGCCAGGTACTCCTCGTGGCGCAACTCCCCCTGCGTACCAGTCAGTGCGCAAAGAAACGCTGCACCCATTTCCGCGACCAACTCCTCGAAGGCATAGGCTGCGGAACCGAACGCGTGCCCGCCGGTGATGCCCTCGCGGTTCAGCCGTGATCGATGACCGGACCAATGCGTCAGCTCATGCAGGGCAGTCGCGTAGTAGCTGCCGACGTCCTCGAACTGGGCCTTGGTGGGCAGTTGGATGCGATCGCGCAGCGGCTGATAGAACGCGCTATCGCCGTAGCAATGCTCGATCTGCGCGCCGCTGGCTAGCAGCAACTGTTCGGCTGGGGCATGGTCGATAAAAGCGGTTGGCTCGGTGTGCTCAGCGGAATCTGCCTCCTCGGCAGGCACGTCTTCGGTCTGCTCGATGTTGAACAGGCAGTGGGTGCGCAAGAGGGCGAACTGCACCATCTTGATATTGCCCTGATCATCGCGAACGACCTGGCCGTCCTCGTCATGCGCCTCCTTGCTCATCGGTTTGTACAGCACCGCGAGGGTGGATTGTTCACCCTTGCGTACATGGCCGCCAGCTTTGCGTGCTTGATTGAAGGTCAGCCAGCGATCGCGGGTGAAACCTCGCAGGCGCGCCTCGGCCCACAGCAGTGGAATGTTGATGCCGGCGTAGGGGCGTCTGGTGATGGCGTTGATGGGAAAAGGGCAGTCAGCACTTGAACCGGTGGTGGTCCAGGGTTTGATCCAGGGGGTCACGCCTTGGCTCAAGGCGCTGACGATCTTGTTGGTGACATCCAGGTAGATATCGGACATGGCGTTCTCCGGGCGTGTAGGGGGGAACGCTGCCCAGCCGGGAAGGGTTCCCGGTGGGGTAGTGAGGCAGTAGCGGTGTTGACAGGGTCAGAGGGCGGCGATATCGACTACGATTTCGCCGGGCAGCCGGATGAGCAGAAAAACCGGGCCGCTGTGTGGCGTGATGCGAGCCAGTTGAAGCTGGGGCAAGTGAGCAGATACCGAAGTGCCGTTGCGCCGCGAGCGGTTGAGTTGCAGCTCAATGGGGCAGTGCGAGGTACGCGGTGTCGAGGTCAGCACGCTGTTGAGCAGGTCTGTCAAACGCAGGGCTGACTGTCCGATCGGTTCCTCGCCTGTGGCAGGTGCAATGAACTGCTGCCAAACGCCTGGGCTCAGCACCACAGCGTTGGAAAAGCGCTTCATCCTGGACATTGGGACCTCCGCGTAGCTGATCCCGCGACACCTCATGTGAGGTTCGTGCGTGGATCTGCTCAATCTCAACAAGGCATTGAGCAGGGTGCGTCCATGTATTAAACCGCGCTTGGACGTGAGGTCAATCTCCGGCCGTACCTCCAATGGAGGTCTCTGTCCAGGGTGTTCCAAGGGAGATTTTCGGCCTTGGATTCCTGACAAACGGCGATCTTCAACTGACTGAAGATGGATGCGAGAGGCGCCCAGAGTGGCCCGGTTAAGGTGCCACTCTGGGTACGCGTGGAGCTCGCTTCTGCGTTCAAGACTTGCCTGCCGGATCAACCTCGGCGGCCAGGTACAGGTGGGTGGAGGTGGCCTCTACCACCAATGATCCTGCAGTGCCGCGAAGGCTGGCGAGGACAGGATCATCGATGTCGAAGTACTCGGCAAAATCATCGCCGCCGAACTCTTCGCGGGCCCGATTCCACCAGGTGTCGAAGTCGTCGACGTTGGGGTTGCAGCCAGTGGCATAGGCCACGCGTTTGCGGCCGCCACCGTCCGGTTTGCTTTCGCCGATCTCGGACATGAGGTAGACACCGTGGTCCTTGACCAGTATCAGTCTGCAACCATTGATACCGGCCTCGGCCAACACGGCGTGAAGTTCAGTGCCTGTAAAACGCAGCATGATGAGATCCTCCAAAGGGTGCGGAGGAACGCCATCCCATGTGGGAGAGTTCCCAGCACTGGAATGGATGTGAGTAGGGTGCGACGACGACGCAGGTTCAGTGAACCCGGAAGATTAGAAAGCGTTCATCACCAGGGAACGGTGACCATGCGAGCTGCCGAACGCGAATCGCATTTCGGGGTAACCATCACATGTGTGACGTAGCCTTAAATGTTATGGCTACGTGGGGTGCTGGAAAACCAGCGATTGCACCTACTCAATACCAAGCAGGATGGCTGCGGTCAACGGCAGGAACCGTGCACAATCAGGCTGCGAGTCCACAACGTTCCAAGGCGATGTTTCAGCCTGCTGCTGAACGATGAGCGGTGCTGTTCGTAGTTCGGAAAGGAGTAGACTTTAATCTTGGATCCAACGGGCTGTTCGCCTGTGGAGGTGCAAGATGACAAGTCAAATCCGTCCTTCATTTTCGGGCCGCCTGGGTTCTTGCCTGGGCAGAGCTTGGCGAAATTTGGTCTCCAAGCTATCTGGCTCTAGTATTCTGACTCAAAGCCCGCGTAGACAATTGTTGCTGACAACAGCTAGAAAATTGCTTTGCTTGTTTGGTCTTGTTGCTGTAGCTCTTGCTTTTGTTTTGCTGGTCATCACCCACCTGATAGTTGCGCTGCTACGTCGCTGGTGGGAGAACACTGGGTCCCCGGAGAGCGGAGAAGAAACAGCCCCGGACTATTTGGGCGCTGATTTTTATATTGGCGATTACGATAGCAACGGCCACTACATAGGTGATTGTAAGTCACCTGATTGATTTTTTGCCGGCGCTCGTCAATTGGGCTGAGCCTTTGCTGGCGGCGTCCGCCCCAGTCTTGCCCCCGTATGCCAACATGCTCTGGATTCCGTTGCCTACGGCATAGCCAGCCCAGCTCATAGTGCCCACGAACAAAGCTGGCAAGACAATGAACATTGCCCCCATGACGTACTCGATCACCTGCGCGGTCACCGTCCCGTCCATGAAGCCTGCTGTCGGCAATGACAACAGCGCTTGGTCTGTGACCGATACCTGGTTGTACAGCGTTTCCAGCATGCTGGAGTCGATCCAGCGCGCGAGCTCCCACCAGAACGTCAGCATGTGCAGGGTGAACAGCGCGAATGTGATCGTCATGAGCGCCTTGAGTTGGTAGGTGCTGATCAGCAGTACCAGCGGCAGACAGATGATCGTGCCCATGATCAGAAAGGCCTGGACCATCGGCAATGCCGCGCGCAGTGCATTCATCGCCGGGAAGTTGCTGAACGAGCCTAGGGCCAGGCCGGTGTTGGTGGCCAGGTTATTGAGCCCTTGCGTTAGCGAACCGCCGCGGGCGCTGCTGCCGTAGTCCTGAAAAACCTGCCCAGGCGCCATACTCAATGACTGCTGCCGTGGGCTCACCAGCTCGCGCAAGGTAGCGTCTTCGACCTCCGTAGAGGTGTGCCCTGTCAGCCAGCCCCGCAGCTGCGATAGCAGTGATGGATCAACCTTGGCCACCAAGCGATCACGCAGTCCGATCGTGCCGTCGCTCCACCACTGTTTGCAGGTGGGGTAGCCGGCGCCGCTGTCGAGCTGAGGCAGGGAGGTGTCCCGGGTCTCGTCGTACGGCCAATCGACTCTGGGCATTCGCGAGCGATCGGTATCGTAGTAGCCCGGCGTGTTGAGCAGGTAGGTCGAGCCTATCCAGGACGCATCGTAGCTTTGCGACTCGTCCAGCTCGGGCCGGTTGGTGAACAGCCGCGAGCGCGAAAAACCGTAGCAGTCCCGGGTGAAGTCGGCGACTTCCTGTAACAGCACCTGGTCATTGATGCGCGAGCTGTCGATCTCCATGCGCATCGCACGGATGTCGGGTGCACAGGGAATCGACGCGGTGGCGGCGGCGGTGATGCCTTTGCTCATGGCATGCACGAGGAACCACCACACCGGCACGTTCGCTGACTTCTCGCCGATGGTGTTGAAAGTCGTGCCCCAGGCCGTGTCGGCGGGTCTGGCCATGGACACCCCACAGCGCTGGCTCGCGGCATCGTCGAAGGTCACGGATGACAGGTTCAGCGGGAAGAACGGCATACAGCCGAACAGAATGACCACGTAGCTCATCCACAGCCGGTTCTCGACGCGAGGGATCGACAGCAGTCCCTTGTTGCCCTCATCGGCGCCCTGTTGGCGGGCCGACAGCCACTCCTGCAGGATGATCGCACCGAAGGGGGCGGCGAACAGCCCGGTGTCCGCCAGCGTGTTCCAGATGCCGTTGTTGATGATCCAGGCCAACAGTGACAGGTAGTACTCGAGGTAGCTGTTGGTGCTCATGTTCATGGCTGCACCTCACAGGCGAGACAGTTCGACCAGAATGATCGAGCTGAAGCCGATCAACCCCAGACGCTTTAGCCGTTGCTGGTCCACAGGCGCAGGCCGCCTGCGCAACGCTGCGGCCCAACCGGTGGAGATCAGGGTGTACAGCAGGGCGCGCCACCACGCGAAGTAGGCGGCAGTTGCCCGCGTTGGTACGAGCCAATCCAGTTGGGCGGCGGGCAGTTGTAGTGCCATCCAGGCTATCAGCAACATGATCACCATGGCGCCGAGTATCAGCAGCACGTGGGCGATCATGGACCTCACAGCAATCGGCATCATGGCGTGCTCCTTTCCTGTTCAGCCCGTCGCAGTCGGTCCGGCTCCGGGTCGCGTTGATCGATGTTTCGCGAAGCGTCAGCACCGCCGGCGTGACGATCGAGGACCAGGCTGGCGGTATTGGTGGCCAGCGATTGACGTACCTGCAGCTCGGTTTGCAGCAAGCGGATCTCGCGTTCCAGGGTTTCGACGTTGCTATTGAGGGCAGTGGTGGCGGGCTGTGCCGACGCCACGTTCGGTTCGTGGCTGCCGGCGAATAAGGTGCGCTGCAGCAGCATCGCCCTGTAGATCACGCTGGACAGCGCGGTCTCACTGGCCAGGCGCCGGGCCAGCAAGTTCTGGTCTGGGTCATCGCGCAGCCCCTCGATAACGCCGCGCGAGACCTGCAGCAAGGGGCTGGAGACCTTGCTGAGGTTCTCTGGGGTAGGCTGGTCGGCGCCCGAGACCATGCGTTGCAGGCCTTCCAGGTGTTCCGTGTAGGTTTCCTGGATCAGCGGTGACAGGCCCGTACCGGCGGTTACACGCAGCGTCTCGCAGTCGTCACAGGTCTCCACCTCAGTTTCACCGAGCACCCGTGTCGCCCATTCCGAGGCCTCCTCGGGGCTCGACCAGGCTTGGCAGATGGCGCCATTCTGGCAAGCCGACCCGACGGCCGAGGTGTCCTCGACGGACCGGTTGTGCAGCAGGTTGTAGCCAGCCTTGACCACGTCCGAGGTCACCCGGATGGGCTGCTGGCCGTTGCCACCGGCTTTCTGCCCGCCGACCCAACTCACGCCGTTGTTGCCGTTGTTCGACTCGGTATCTTTCACCGCCATTACGGCATCGCCGCCGGACTGCTCGAGGTTGTGCTGCATTTCCTGATTCTGAGCCAGCGCGCCCCACCCAGCCTGGTCGACTTTGTCGGCCATTTTCGCCGCCATCGCCTGGCAGGTGAGCTTGGAACGATCGAAGTCGATGCGCCCCTGCAGCACGCCATTACTCAGCAGCTCATACAGCCCGGGGTTGGCGCGCTGGATGATCATCGCCGGCAATGACATCACCGCCTGCGTGGCGTTCTGGATGACGTTGCCCATGATCTGCTGGAAGCCCTGGGTTGCACCATTGAGCTGGTTTTGCAGGGTGTTCGAGAGGTTCATGTTTCCGCACATCATGTTGGCCCGCCATGACATGCCCACGCCGAGGCCATTGGGTCGGTAAAGCGAGGAGGGCGCGCCCGCCGCCGAACCGCCACCGATGGTATACATCACGCGGTCGTCCAGGACCGAGGCTTGATCACCCAGGTGGTAGTCGTTCTCTGCAGCTTGACCTGCGGCACACACGAGGAAGCACACGAATCCGAGCAAGAGGTTGTTCATCATTGGCCTCCATCAAAGTCGATGCTGAACAGAAAGGTCTGGCCCATACGCTGGCAGCAACGGTAGGGCCGCCACAGCGACCAGGCATAGGCGCCGTCGGCGCTCTGGATCGTTGGGCTGGGAAAGATGGCGCAGGTGTTCTGGATCACCGGGACGAGCAACTGCCAGCGATGGTTGTTGACGTTGTTCTCCATCACCGGCCGCGGCGGCCAATAGCCGGGAGCCGGCATCGGCTGCAGCGGCCGATAAACGTGCGGCTGGCCGACGCGGGTGATGAAGTCGCTGGCGCGCTGGGCCATCACGGCCGCCGCTTTGAAATCATCGGGCTGCACCAGAAAACCGTGGCGCGGATACACGCTGCCCCACATGTCCCCGAGAGCCTGGTTGCCGATCTCGCGCATCCCCGGGACCAGTGCCTGTGGGTAGACAGACTCGGGGATCGCCTGGCGCCACGCCAGCGGGTCGAGCGTGCTGAGATAGTAGGGCGCAAACGGTACGGCTCCGCTTGGGCACGCATAACCGAACGTATGCGCGAGAGCTGTGAGGGCTGCCCCGCCTGGATGGCCAATGCCGTCGACATTCTTGAACCTGGGCAGGTTATCGCGCAGCGGCGAGGGCGTGATTAGGTTGCCTCCCCCTTGCGACGCCGGCGTCGGCGCCGACAGCGCCGACATTTCGCTCCAGGGATTGGCGCCGGTGTCGGCATAGCTGGATACCACCAGCTCGGGAATGAAGTGACGGATCTTCGGTGAGGTTCGCACCGTGCAGCCGAAGGGTGTGCAGAGCAGCCAGTAGCAGATGCCGACGACCCGGTACTCCAGGCACTGCAGCGAAGAGATGGAGGCGATGAGCGTTGGCGTGGTCAATGCCAGACACTGCTCGGCGGCTACCAGCAGAGCAGCCGCGGTGAAGGCACGGCCACGGCGAGCGTTTTTGGATTTCCGCACTTTGCTTCGGGTGAAGGCGGTGACGTTCATGGGCAACGCTCGGCAGGTGGCAGCGGTGTGCATCCGTGCGCCAAGTTTCAGCATCCCGTATCCGAGGCAGGTGGTGGGCGGACAAACCGCAGCCAGGACGATCGTATTAATAAGTGGCCAGATAAAGGGGGCTGATAAAGAAGCATGCCAGGAGTACAAGTGTACTCCTATGTCGCGCTAACGAATGCTGTGCGCGATGAGGCGGAGGTGGTCGTTTGACTTCGAGGATCTCGGCCGGGACCTCATCGGTAAAGAGGAAGGAATTCGCTTTGAAGCATTCTGCGCAGGCCCAGATGTCGGCATGCGCATGCCAAAGCACTCATCCCCCTCCCGCCGACGGGCTTCGTCTAATCATCAGGATTTGACTCAAGGAATTTAAAGTACTCGCAGTAATTGTTGGCTAGAGATAATGTTTCCAGTTTTTCAATATCTTCCTTCGCGTACTTCATCGAGATATTTGTGCGGGTGAACATCAAGAAAACAAAAGAAAAAGCAGCGGCTAGCAGGGAAAGTAAACCCCCTTTAACTGATAGAAATGCAGCGCTTAACTCCGCCCACGTGAAGGAGACGTTGGGAGTGCTGACGGCCGGCATGAATGTTAACGGATAGATAACGCCGGCGAGGAATATGCCTCCAACAAAAAGTAGTGACCAGGTTATCTGGGGTGGGGATTCTGGATTGCCTCTTACAGATTCAAGGAAATCACTTATCACTCTGGCATGATGTTTTGCCTCTAAATGACATGCGGTGATCAATTCCCTTTCCTTACGCAGCTCGACCCAAGGTGTATTGAACCCCGCGACATCCAACACCGTTTTGCGTGTATCGAAGTTAAACATTTCTGTGTTGGAGCGCATCATTGCGGCGAACTGAGCCAGGCCCGTCAGCTGTCCGCTAGCGCTTTCCTCTTTGGCCCGCTCAGCTGCTTCTTTCCGAAGACGTTTATCGAGATTTAGCTGGCAAACGTTGTTAGCTTCTTCACGCAATTTATCAAGTATTGGTCCTCTCTCTGAAAACTTAGAGAAACCAGCGTCGTCGTAAATTTCTAGGAGCATCTCATCTGTAACTTCTGCAGCTTCCTCGTAATCTAGTTCATGTATCTTTTTCGCTGCACTGCTATATGCAGCTGAGTTCTTTTCTTGGTTGTACCAGTCGAATGCAATTGTGTCGATTCTGTCGAGAATCTTTTTGGACTCAACAACAAGTGTTTTCATTCTGTTGTTTTTTTCGGAGAACGACGCTTGGTTTGCAAATATCTTGGCAATAATGAATGCGCCGATGATACCTACGATGGCAGCAGTTGATTGCGATAGTGTGCTGAAAAACCAATTCCAATCGGGTGTCATGATCCATATCCGTGAGGTTCATCAAAACGTAGGCAGAGTGACAGCAGGCAACTCTAGCAGATCGCCAAGTCGCAGTATCAGGCTGTGAATGAATACCAACTCAAAGCTCTAGGTCGCCTTGGCGGCCTTGGTGGCCCTGCACACTAACCGGTTCAATCAGCTGTGGCCCTTGATTGCGCACGTTACCGACAGCCTTGCCGACCGGGTACCAACAAAAATCCTCTGCAGGGCGGCATCCCGTCTCTATGATCGCCGCAGCGCGTTCGGGCGATGTGCCTGGGTCCAACCATTCTCTTGCTACCTCAGGTGCAAGCACCAAGGGCTTCCTGTCGTGGATGTCGACCAAGCCTTGATCTGCAGCTGCCGTGATCACCACGAATCCATCGTGGTCGTCCGGTTCGATTCCCTGGTGCACTTCCGCAAGCGCGCCAAAGAAAAGCGGGGCGCCGTCGGCGCTTGTGATGTAGTACGGCTGCTTTCGCTTGGGGTCTGCTGGGTCCGGAATCCACTCGAACCAGCCATTCGCAGGGGCTAGAGCTCTACCGTATGGCCACAACGCCTTGAAGAACCTCCCCGTCATCACCGTTTCTGTTCGAGCATTGATCGGGTCGGGACGTTTCCCCTTTGCCCAAAATGGCGACCATCCCCATTTGACGCGATCCACACTCAGGCCTTCACCGATCTGGCGAATGACTTCGACACGCGTCGAAGGCGCCACGTTGAAGCGGCTGATTGGCTCGTGGTCATATCCATTAATCACCACCAGGTCCAGCGATAGCTGACGCAGGTAGTGATCCATCGACTCATACATCGAGTACCGTCCGCACATAACCCGCCTCTCGCTTGTCAGAATTTTCACCGCCCAGGATTGACCGGGCACCCAATGCCATATCTACTGTATATGCATACAGTTTGCATTGGACCTTCCATCATGACCATCACATTCTTGGGCGTGCCCACCGGCGGCACTGAACCCTTACCCCTGTATTCGTTTCACGTTCCTGCCGGCTTCCCGTCGCCTGCAGCGGATCACTTGGAAGGCCATATTTCCCTCGATGAGCTATTCGACCTCCGCGCGCCCCATGTGTATCTGGTCAAAGTGGAGGGCGATAGCATGCAGGGCGCCGGTATCTATTCCGGGGATATCGTCATCGTAGACCGGGGGCGAGAAGCGGAGCACGGCGATATCGTCATTGCGGCCGTCAATAGCGAGCCGGTATGCAAACGGCTTCACCGTCGTGACGGGGTGGTAATCCTCAAGTCGGAAAACACAGCGTATCCCCCACGCTACATCATGGAAGGTGACGAGCTGGTCGTTTGGGGTGTGGTCCGGTACAGCGTCCGTGATCATGCGCAGTGACCCGGTGTTCGCGCTCATTGATTGCAATAGCTTTTACGCAAGTTGTGAGCGCGTGTTCCGCCCGGATTTGGCCAAGACACCGATTGTCGTACTGAGCAACAACGACGGCTGTGTGATCGCCAGGTCTTACGACGCGAAGCCCTACGTGAAGATGGGGGAGCCTTATTTTCAGGCGAAGGAAAAGCTCCGCCGGCACGGCGTCGTGGCGTTCAGCAGCAATTACGCCTTGTACGGCGACATGAGCGAGCGGGTTATGACGCTGATCGAATCGATGGTGCCGGCGACTGAGGTCTACAGCATCGATGAGTGCTTCGCTGACCTATCCGGCATTCCTGAAAACCTGACCGAGTTCGGGCGAAAGGTTCGATCGAGAATTTTCCAGTGCACGGGCATCCCGGTCGGTGTAGGTATCGCCAGCACAAAGACGCTCGCCAAGCTGGCTAACCATACGGCTAAACGCCTCCAGGCGCAGACCGGCGGAGTGGTGGACATCACTGATCCGTTCAAGTGCGATTGGGTGCTGCGCAATACCGAGGTGAAGGAGGTATGGGGCATTGGCCGGCGGATGACGGCTCACCTTGAGGCGATGGGCATCCGGACGGCCATGGACTTGGCCAAGGCCGACGCTTGGACACTTCGGCAGAAGTTCAGCGTGGTGGTGGAAAAGACTGCCCGCGAGCTGGCCGGCACGCCCTGCCTTGAACTGGATGAGGTCGAACCGCCCAAACAAGAGATCTGCTGCAGCCGGATGTTTGGTAAGCGGTTAACCGAGTTGGCGCCAATCAAGCAAGCCGTGGCCACCTATGTCGGCCGTGCGGCGGAAAAGCTCCGCTCCCAGGGATCGGTGTGCAAGCGCATGCGCGTGAGCATCCGCACGGGGATGTTCAATCCGGACGAGGCCCATCACACCCAGGGCGCTCTGGTGGAGCTGCCATGCCCAACCTGCGACACGCTACTGATGACCAGACTGGCCACCGACGCAGTCGCGCGGGTCTTTCGGCAAGGGTTCCGGTACAGCAAGGCAGAGATCCTGCTGATGGACCTGCGGCAGCCCGGCGAGTTTTCGGAGGATTTGTTTGCGCTGAAGCAGTCAGTTGCATGTGACCGGCTGATGCAGGTGATGGACAACATCAACGAGCGCTGGGGAAGGGGGACGATGCGCGCCGGTAGTGTGCCGGTGGCGCCGGAATGGGGGATGAGAAGGGAAATGATGAGTCAATCGTTTACGACCAGGATCGATCAGTTGTGGACAGTCAAATGCTGAGCCTTCCTGCGGCGTGGCTCGCTGAACTGAATGATCAGACGGCCCTTCAAGCTGATCCGTGCGGCCATGCGTTGGTGCTGTACGAGATGGCGTATGCCGCCCATCGCCGGCGGGAGATCAGCGATGAAGATTTGGCAGAGATGCTCGAGCTCGCAGACGCCGGCAGGGAATGGGCATTGCTCGAGGATTAGGAGGGTTGGCTCGGAACGGCGTGGGAGGGTGGAGGTAGCAGTCGGTATCAAGGTAGGACGGCGCTCATATCAGCGCACAGAATCCTCACTCCGATGCATGGCGCAGACCATCACCTTACCTTCGCGTAAAAGTGGCCTCAACGGTGAACGCTAAGGTTTGAGCCTGTTTTGCGTGATCGGTGCGGAAGCGGCCAAATCCTAAGACTGTCCTAGAGGGCCGCACGAACTTGAGTTGCGACTCATATCACTTTAGGACTGGGCCGGTGGATATGGGCTGCAAGCCGGTGGTGCTGGAACAATTATGAGATGCCCCGCAGATGATCGATCTGCGCCGCGACCTGCAGGGCGGCTTCAAGCTCTGACTGTTGCTGCTCCTCCATCAACCGCCAGCGCTGGGCTTTTTCCTCGGGCTCGGTCATGGCCAACGCGAGGTACAGACTCGGTGGCACCGCCCGGAATAGTGTCTCAAGGTTCTTCGACAGGACCACGCCCTCGGTGTATTTGCCCGAGGCCTTGCTTGCGGAGAGCAGCAGCGCTTTTTGCGCCGGCGTGAGTTTCTTGAAGCGGGCAATCTCCTCGATTTCTGCCGGCGGCATATTCAAGCAGATCCACCACTCGATCATGTTGAGCATGGTCTGCGCCGCATCGGGCAAGTCGGCCATGTTCTGCGTTGCCAGCCAGAACCAGGCGCCGAGCTTGCGCCACATCTTCGTGCCTTTGACCACAAAGGGGGCCAGCAGCGGGTTCTTGGTGATGATGTGGCCTTCGTCGGTGACCATGATGATCGGTCGCCCCAGGTACTGATCGCGCTCGGCGATGTTGTTCACCGTGTTCATCAAGCTGATGTAGCTGATGGACATCTGCGCTTCGTAACCCTCACGGGCATAGGTGGCGAGATCGACGATCGTCACGTCCCTCTCCGGCCAGGGGGTGCCGGACCGGTCGAACAGGGCGCCCTCGAAACCCTGACAGAACAGGTCGATGGACTCGGCCATCTCCTGCGCGCGCTCGCGGCGTTTGTCCGGAAGGTGGGCGTCGCTGGCGACCTTACGCAGGGCATCGCGGACATGGCGGGTCAGCACCTGCTGCTCAGTCGTCGCGCAGTGCCGGGCGGCATCGAGGATGCTCTCGCGGATCAGGCTGCGGTCTGCCCGGGTCAGGCGTGCCTCTTCCTTGGCTTCGCCACCGGTGATCATCAGCCGCGCGGTGATCTCCAGTTCGCCCAACACATCGCGCTGCTCGTCATTGTCCGGCGCGACCTCATCCAGGTCTTCAGTCGACAGAGTGGCTACCTGATCCGGATGTTCGATCAGGCGTCGGGCATGGGCGAACGGCGCCAGGCTCACATCACTGCCCGGTTTGAGCTGAACCTTGTTGACGGACAGCCCGAGCGTGGCGAAGTAGTCGCCCTGCAGGCCAAAGGAGTTGCCCGCTTCGACGATAAACAGTCGGGGCCGGTACACGGCCATGACTTGCATCAGGATCGAGACCAGGGTGGCCGACTTGCCGGCGCCGGTCGGGCCGAACAACAGCAGATGGCCATTCATCGAGCGGTCAAAGCGTGACAGCGGATCGAACGACAGCGGCGCACCGCCACGGTTGAAAAAGGTGATGCCCGGGTTGCCGGTACCGATGCTGCGTCCCCAGAGCGGCAGCAGGTTGGCGACGTGCTGGGCAAACAGCAGTCGGGTGTACCAGTTGCGTGTGTCCCGCGCCGGGTTGTAGACCATCGGCAACCAGCGCAGATAGCTGTTGCACGCGGCCACTTCATCGCCCTCGCGCACCGGTTGTAGGCCGGCGCCGAGCAGCACATTGGCGGCCTGGACCGAACGCTGGCGCAGCTGCTGTTCATTGGCGCCGCGCAGGTACAGCGCCAACGTCCCGCGGTACAGCTTGTGCTGGCGGCCAATCAGCCCGCGGGCCTCTTCCACGTCCTGACGGGTCTGGGTCGAGGCGAGGTTCTCGCCGATGGCTTTTCGCGCCAGGCGATTGAGCTGCTCCTCGAGCACATCCTGGGGCGTGATCACCAAGGTCAGGCTCATGACCGACCGCTCGGGCAACTGATCGAACAAGGCGTTCAACGCTTCGCCCTTGCGTGTTTCACCGGTCAGCTGGCCGATATGCGGTGGCCTGCGCAACTTGTCGACCACCATCACGGCGTGAGGCTGTTGATCGAAGTACCACAGACCCTGCTCGCTATCGGAGCGCGGCTCTTGAAAGAACAGCCGCTCGGCGAAATCGTGGTCGAACGGCAGCGGCAGCTCCTCGCCGTCATCCACGTCCGGGTAGGGCACACGTCGATAGAACGCGGCGGGGGACTCGCCAGTGAGGGCTGGGGCCGGGTTGAACCAAGGCAACAACCAGGCGTAAAAGTCGCGCCCGGTCAGCCGCCGAGGGCTGACCCCGCAGGCCTGCAGCGAGGCCACCAAGCGGTCGCAGGTGCGGTTCAACAGCTGAGCCGGGCTCTGCCCATCATCGTCAGCCTGCTCCCCGAGCCAGCGGTAGACCACCAGGCGAATACGCCGATTGCTACCGCGCCAGGGGAGGTGAGACACCACATGGTCGTCGAACAGCCCGCCCGGTTTGCCGACGGCATCAAGGTGACGCTGCATCGACGCGAAGAAGGCTTCGGTGAACGGCGTGCCTCGCGCACGCGGCGCGATATAACGCTCCAGGCTTTCAAGGTACGGGGCAAAGTCACTGTCGTCTTGGCAGAAGAACTGCACCACCCAGGGCGCCTGATCGAGCTCGTCGAAGCTATCCTGCAGTGCATCTTCCAGCGCATCGCGCGCAGCCATCAACCATTCGGGCTCACGACCCTCGGTACCGATCGGCTGCAGCTCGAACACGGCGCCCGCCGAGCGGTTGTCGTCTAGCAGAAAACACTGCTCATCCTCGAGGTACTCGACCCAGGGCAGATGGTCGGCAAAGCTGGGGTTGTGCGCGTACTGGGCGGCCTCATCGGCAAGTGTGGCGCGCCGACGCTGCGCCGCACGCCAGGGCCTCCAGCGCAGCGGGTCGCGACTCGCGTCATCGGCCATCACAGATCGTCCAGGCGCTCGCCGGGCAGCGCGTACTGGACCTTCTCGTACAGTGGGAACACGGTCGAGTAGCCAGGCACTGGCGTCTGTTGGGTACCGGCCAGATGCGGGTAGACATACATGACCAGGTCCGGGTTGGGCAGGCGCGGGAACTGGGTGCGTATCTCGTTGGCAGCCGTCCGCGTGTAGGCGCTCTGGTCGTTGATCAGGCGTTCGGGATCAAGCACCGGGCGACGCAGTTCGCCACGCGCCTCCAGCAGCTGTTGCTGAGTACCGACCGAGCCACCGCCGTTCCAGATATCCAGCATGGTGTGATCGCCGTGGGGCAGCATTTCTTCCTTGCTGGTGGAGCAGCCGGCCAGGTGCAGACCGAGCAGCAGGCTAATCCAGATCCAGTACCGAGACGGATGGGCTTTCATGGTTCACTCTCCGGCCTTTGGGTTCGTAGTCGATGCTGATTTCGTGGTCCAGGTGCAGAGCCACCTTGACCCCGGGCGGCACGTAGATGGCGGCGAAGGCTTCGCCGTAGAGCTTGTTGATCCACTCGCGGATGTCGCCAATGCCACCGCTGATCACCGAGTTCAGCGCGCTGTTGCCGCTGTTCTGAGACAGGCCCAAGCTGCCGCTGGCCGAATTGATGAACGAGGTGTTGGTTTGCTCGCTGCCCAGCGCTGCAGCGAAACCTGCACCGGCAGCGGTGATCAGGCTCTGGCTGCCCAGGTACTGCTGGGCGTTGGAGCGGCGCTCGCCGGAAATGCAGGGGATGCCGTAAGGGTCGGAGATGTAGCCCAGGCCGCCGCGGATCTTCTCGGTGTCCGAGGTCTGCGTGCTGCTGCGATTGCGGCTGACGACCTTCTGCGGCTGCGGCACCGTGCGGACAGTACCGTCGCTGAAGACAAAGGTGATCGACTCGACCTGGCCGCGCACGCAGGACAGCGTCCAGTCGCCGGCGGCGGTGCCGCCCATGACCGCGCCGACCACGTCCGGCAGGTCGATGCCGTTGGAAGTGAGGTTGTCTGGGCCCACCAGCACCTTGAACGGATAGGGATCGTTAACCGTGCCGTCCACCGGCACCCGGCCAATCAGCGCGGTCATCGCTATCGAGCCCGTCAGCGTCGAATTCTCGGGGATGGTGTAGACGGGGCGGGCACCTTCGGTACGGTCCTGGGCGTTCTCCAGGTCACGTTCGCCTTTAGCGACGGCACGCAAGCGGTCCTGGCCACGGTCGATGGCGTTGTTGTCCAGGCCGTGCAGGTCCTTGAACTTTGAGGTCAACGACGACAGCGGACCGTCGGCGTTGCCGGTGTCCTCTTGGCCGGCGCGGGTATTCGATGGCTCGATCCACTGCACCGCATCTGCGGGTGCTGGAGCACCTGAAAACTGCTGCTCATCGCCCGGTTCAAGACCGAGGCCCGCAGGAACATCTGACTTTGCGGCGGGCTTGCCGGTGAGCTGGTCCTTGAGCCTGGAGAGTAGCCCCTGGGTCTCGCGGTGCTGTTGCTCGGCCTTCTGCCGAGCATCGTTGGCCTGCTGGCGTTGCTCGGTGACCTGTTGGGTGACGCTGCTCAAGGTGCTCTGAATGCGCGTGTCGATGTTGCCTTCGCGCGTGCGCAGCCGGTTGTTCTCGGTCTGCAGCGCATCGTTGCCTTTCTTCAACGTCTGCATTTCGCTGCGCATCGCTTTTACCTGGCCGATCAGCGTGGCCACGGTGTCGCGCGGAGTGTCGCCGGCGATGCCCAAGGCCTTGGCCTGTTCGGCAGTTAGCGTGGCCTTGTCCAGATCATGAGTGGGCTGGCCATCTGGAGCGGACACCCACGATTTGATGATGATCAGCACGATGCCCAGCAGGACCGCAGGCACCAGCCATTTCAGCAGGCTGTTAGCTTTCATGATTGGCAGCCTCCGGTTTTGGCGGGGGCAACAGCAGCGCATGCTTCAGGTCGCCGCCGCGGGTGACGAGGTAGGCCACCGTGGTGTCTTCAGGCGTACCGGTGAGACCTAAATCCGCGTGCTGGAAGGTTGCGGCGTACAGCGTGGCCTGTAGGTGACGGGGGTCAAGCGCGACCTTGCCGGGACCGCGGTTCACGATCTTTACCGCCGTCACCCAGTAGTCGCCCAGCCGCCAGGCCGCGAGTGCCTTGATCGAAACCCGCTCGGTGGGTAGCAACGAGCTGAACGCAACAGAGTCGCTCAGTGGCACCCGTCGCACACCGGGCAGTGGGGCCACGGTCCGCAGGGGCGCATAGAGGTTCTGCGCCGCATAGCGGGTGAGCACCACCGGTACCGGCGTCGCAGCAGGTGCCGTGTCTTTCTCAGTGTTCACGTCCGGTGCCGGAGCCTGGGCCACTATCTTGACCGGCTCCAGCGCCTCGCTACCCTCGAGCGCCTCGATGTCGATCAGAATGATGTCGCCTGACTTCACCGATTGCAGCTGCAACCGGGTAGGTGGAAGGGATTCTGCGGCGCGCAGATACACCGTGCCGCCGACGGACTGCACGCGGAGCTTGCCGGCGATCGCACTCGGCAGTCCGACGCGCACATCCTCATCCAGCATCAGGACGCGTTCCTGGCCCACCGTAAGTGGAACGGCCAGCGGCAGGCGGTCCCAGTATTTGACCTCGACGGCACCAACGGCTGAACACCAGCCGACGGCCACCACCAGAATCATGATCAAGACACGCGTCATTTCGCACCTCCAGGCAGCGTCAGCTTCTGCGGTGTGCCTTCGTAGCAGTCCAGGGCCAGGCCCCACTTGTTGTGCTCTGGGTCGACGTCGAAGCGCACCACCCGTAGCGGATAGCGCACCACCACGCGTTTCACTGGCTCTGCGGCGTAGTACTCGTCGGCGTTGAGGTCGAGCTTCACCAGCCAGCTGTGCTTGTCCAACTGTTTCACCCGCAGGTCGGGGTCGTCGCTGTAGCCGCGGCCCAGCACCTCGTATACGCCGCGCACCCGGCCGCGCAGTTCGCCGGCGGCCTGGCGGTACTCGAAGTCACCGTCGAAGAAGCTCTTGCACGCCGGGGTCAGGTAGGGTTGCAGGGCAAAGATGGCGCGGTGATAGTCGACTTCGCCGTCGGTGGGCCAGCGGTTGAGCTGGCCGAAGATATACAGCGCGAAGGCATAGATGTTTTCCGGGGGTACATCCCACCATTTGCGTGTGCTGCCGGAGCGCAGGTCGGGCGGCACGTGAATGGTCAGCTCGGAGGGTGCTGACTGCCAGCCGTACCAAAGCCCGCAGCACAGCAGTGCCAGGATCGATACGGCCAGACGCAGGCTGAAGATATGCGCCTGCTGCGCGTCGACTTTGTTGCGGAAACGGCTCATTCAGCAGCCCTCACATGTCGACGTGTACGGCGGACGGTCCAGGGCCCCGAATGCAGTATCAGCTGATGAGTGCTGATGCCCCAGTGCACCGCCAAGTGCCACTGTAGACGTCGGTACAACCAGGTTTCCGGACGGGCGCGCTTGGCTCGGCGCATCAGCTTGCCGCCGCCCAGCAACACCAAAGCCATACAAATGAACATGCAGGTGGGGAGGGTGGCGATGGAGGCGGTGGCCACCGCCAGCGGCGCACCGAGGATCACACCCAGTCCTGCGCCGACGATCAGCGCGACCCACATCTCGTCGTTGGTGAGCCCACGCAAGACGGCCGGGTCACGATTGAGGCGCTCAGGGAGGAAGGTCAGCGTGCCGTCAGGCAGGGTGGTAGGGGCGTCGGACATGGTGACCTCACAGGATTGTCGCGGCTTTGGTGAGGAACCACAGGATCACCACCACCAGCAGGGCGCCGACGCCGACCACGGCGCCGAGGTCCTTCCAGGTCTTGCGCTGGTTTTGCACGTCGGCGTAGACGGTGAGCGAGTGCCAGGCCACGCCGAGGAAGGCGAGGGTGGCGATCAACAGACCGAGGAGGATGCCGCCGTCGTAGGCATAGTTCTTGATGGTGTCGATCAGGCCCGAGCCTTCGCCGCGAGAGGGTGCTTCCATGGTCGGCAGGTCGGCCCAAGCCAGCGTCGAACTCAGCAACACCAGGCCACCGAAAAGGACTTGCGAACAGGACTCCCGCAACAGAACGAGCGGGCGATGGCAACGGCGGGAGAGGTTCATGGCAAGTTCTCCTGATTACGACAGCATGAAAAACATCAGCACGATCAGGGCCAGGACCAGGCGCAGCGTGCTGCCGCCGAGCGCACCGAAATTGAGGTTGCCGGCCGCCCAGCCGCGGTAGCCGGTCCACAGCGCCCAGGTGCACCAGAGCAATGCGAGTACGAGCACCGATGACCGCCACAGCACCGAACTGAGCTGCGGAGTAAATCCGGCCACGGCCGAAAACGCGCTGAGTTGGGCTTCAGTCATGCTCATCGGATGGTCTCGCGAGGTACGCTTCGGCACGGTAATCCCCGGTCAGCTCAACCATGTCACCCGGCTGCGAGCGGGAGGGTGAAAGGTATTTGTGGATGCCTTGACGCATACGCTCGAGGTCCGCAGCGAACCTTGAATAATCGAAGCGATAGCGGCCCCCAGCAGCATCGGCTGAGCCGCTGCTTGCACGGTCGGCCAACAGCTCAATCGCGGTGATCTGCCGCTGCACCAGGCTCAGATCCGAACGCTCGCGCCCCTCTTGAGCTACGGCACCGAGCGACACCAGATAGGCAAGAAGCAGGGCGGAAGAAATAGTCGTCATGGCAAAGTCCAGTTGTGCATCTGGTATCCACCTTGAAGGCGTGGTTTGGCATTGGCATGTGAAAAAAGGAATTGGACTGAGTCATTTTTTATGACTGCGCTGATCCGTTCAGCTGTCGACCCAGAGCCGATGTTGAGGCTTGACGAGGCATGGCGCCTCCCACAGAATCAAGGCACTATGCCATTACCAATGAATGTGTGGGTTTGAAATGGATTTCTCGATACTTATTGATTGCCATTTTGACGACTTAAAACTTATTGAGCCCTCTGAAATGACGGCTCAAAAGAAGGTTTTAAGCGTGGTCAATGATTACGAAGATGGCAAGTGGAGATATACTAAGTTCCAGGACTTTATTTGGGATAATATCGCAGAAACTTCACTATCACAGAGGGAGCGAGAAAGCCTGGGCGGTAAGCCATCTTCCTTATTGAGGGCTGCAGCAAAAAATCTCCGGTTGACCGACAAAGACGGTGATATTGGGCGTGGTAGTGAGTTGGCTGAAATTGTGCTTTATGGAATTATGAAGCATCAATATTCGGCTTTGCCGGTAGTGCCTAAAATCTTTTACAAGCAAAATTCTCAAGATAATGCAAAGGGTGCGGATAGCGTGCACATTGTCTTGGAGGGAAAAGATTTTAGTATATGGTTTGGTGAGGCTAAGTTTTATACCAGTATCAAGGATGCCAGGCTGGGTTCGATTATTGCTTCAGTGGAAAATGCTCTTGATACGAACAAATTAAAGAAAGAAAATAGCATAATTACTAATGTGAGCGATCTGAATGGGCTTTGCCTTGATGCAGAGCTTGTTGCGCGAATTAAAGATTCTCTTTCAAATCAGAATTCAATTGATGGGCTGAAGCCAAGGCTAAATATACCTATTTTGTTGTTGCACGAGTGTGATATCACTAATGGCTCTGGAACATTTAGCGCAGCTTATGAGTTAGAAGTTATTGAGTATCATAAGCAGAGAGCGCTGGCCTATTTCAAGAAGCAAGCGGAGGAGCTTGGGGGTAGGGTTTTTCTTTACTCTGAGATAAAGTTCCACATCATATTGTTTCCGGTTCCTCAGAAAGCGCCAATAGTCGATAAGTTCGTTTCTAAGGTTGAGTTTTTACGAGATGAGTAGCATGGATGCGTTTGAGCAGTGTCACGTCGTCAACGATCTTATGGAAGGCGGAAATGAAAGTGCCGCGAGGGATGAGTTGATAAAGCTTCTACATGAGTTCAAGGTCTCGGGTACGTCATACTCGCCGATAGTAAATCACCTCATTCGCAGAGCTGGCCTTTATCCTTATTTAGAATTAAACTCGTCTTCTTGGCAGGATAGATTAGTTCATGAGGCATTTAAGGTAGATGTGGGTGGGAGTGAAAAAATCACACTGCACCGAGAGCAGTCATTCTTGCTTCATAAGTTGCTCGATGGGGAAAGTATTGCTGTAAGTGCGCCGACAAGTTTTGGGAAGAGCTTTGTCATAGACTCGTTTATATCTGTGAGGCGACCCAAAAATATTGCAATAATTGTCCCGACGATAGCCCTGACTGATGAGACTAGACGGAGATTGCAGCTGAAGTTTGGTTCCAAATATAAGATCATTACTACAGCAGACCAAACGCTTGCGGATAACAATATTTTAATATTTCCTCCTGAAAGGGCTATTCAGTATGCTGAGAAGCTCGAGTCATTGGATATTCTAATTATTGATGAGTTTTATAAGGCGAGTCATGCGTTGGATAAGGAGCGCTCGCCAGCTTTGCTGAAAGCAATTCTCCGGTTAAGTAAATTGTCAAAACAGCGATACTTCCTAGCGCCGAATATTAGTAGCATTAAAGACAATGTTTTTACTAAGGGCATGGAGTTTTGCAACTTAGATTTCAATACGGTTTTCTTAAAGAAGTACGACCTCCACGAAGAGATAGGTGGGGACGAAGTCAGAAAGAGTGAAGTCCTCCTTAAGATCCTTTCAGAAACAACTGGGAAAACGCTGATCTACGCTGGAACTTATTCAAATATCGACCGCGTCACAACTCTTCTTATCGCTGACGCTGCTCGGAGCACTAGCCCACTTTTAGAAGATTTTAGCTACTGGCTTGCCAAGAACTATGATCCTAATTGGCCGCTTACTCAACTGGTGAAACGTGGAGCCGGCATTCATAATGGCCAGCTGCATCGATCCTTGAGTCAATTACAAATCCGCTTGTTTGAAGAAGTTGACGGGCTTCAGCGAATAGTATCTACCTCTTCGATAATTGAAGGTGTTAATACTTCAGCGCAGAATGTTGTGCTTTGGAGTAATCGTAGCGGTAAAGGCACGGCTAAAATCACAGATTTTTCATACAAGAATATTATTGGGCGAGGAGGCCGAATGCTTCGACACTTCGTTGGTAATATTTATATTTTGGATAAACCTCCAGTTGAAGTTGCTACTGAGCTAAAGCTATCGGTGCCAGATGAATTATTGGGCGGAACTAATGAAGAGGATTTTCGAGACGATTTGACGGCAGATCAAATCGCTAAAATCGTGGCGTATAAAGAAGAGCTTGTTGAGCTTGTCGGTGATGACGGCTACAAGTTTATACGTGATAGTAACTCCATTCAAACAACGCACTCTGGCGTAATCAAGGATATTGTGACTGATCTGCACAATAATCCTAACTCCTGGAACGGGTTGAAGTACCTTAATTCTGAGCGAACCGGCGACTGGGATCGCCTACTATACAAGATCTTGCGGCTGCAACCCGGGGTTTGGGGCGCATCATATACTAGCGTTGTTGAGTTTATCAAGATACTGTCTGGGAATTGGCGGTACTCGATTCCAGAACTTTTGGCACAAATGGAAAGTCTTGATATTGGTGTGGACGATTTCTTTAAGCTAGAGAGAACCGTAACTTTCCGCTTGCCAGGGCTGTTGGGTGATATCTGTGTTCTGCAGGAGAAGCTTCTGGGAGCGCCCGCAAACGACATTAGCCCGTTCATAGCAAAAGTTTCTTCTGCTTTTTTGCCAAAAGTAGTCTATCAGTTGGAGGAGTATGGGCTGCCGAGATCGATTTCAAAAATAATTCATCGCTCCCGCTTACATGACTTTGAGGATGAGCAATTAGATATTCATGCTGCCATAAATAAGTTATTGCAGAAAAAAGATAAGATTCTGGCCTATTTTAATAGTCAAGGGGATCGGTTTGAGCTATACATTCTTAATTATTTCTACGAAGGTATTACTCATCGATGAGCTGTTTTAATTAAGCAGAGATCGCGTGGGTAATGCCTTTGGCTACATTTACAGAAGGCGGTCAAGTCACGCCGCCTCGAAATTTATGCTATCAACTGTAATTGACACTTACCAATTTAGCTGCTGGATCGGGTGGAAGATCGGGCTTGGAAATTTACTCTCACCCAGTCCAGTAGGCTGTTCATGTCTCTAAATATTCTTTCACAACTCTGGCTAATCATTGGGTTGTTTCCAGTGGGTAACGCCTGTCTGATATCTTCCTGCAGGGCGATGCATCTCTTGTTATTTGCAAAGCAGTAGCCTAATTCAAATGCTACACCTTCGTCTATGTGTGCGCCGTGAAGCACTGCTAATATAATGTCGGATTCTGACATGGCCAGGATGTCTGCATCAAATACCATTCTGGCGGCAATGTCTTCCCGAACTCCACCTTTAACGATGTCGCGCAATAATAGGCCGTCGTCTTGCGGTAGAAAAACATCAAAAAATGAGGAGAGTTCTTTTTTCAATGAAGAGTTGTAGTTTAACTCCATTTCATTGAAGAGTGGGGCGGCAAGATACAAGCTAGGTCTTTTAGGCATTTGCGATATTCCTAAGTTCGCTGTCTAGGTCGGAAGGGGTGTATGCTGCCGAAAATATTATCTTAGCAACATCGCGGATTACATCTGTTTCTTTCCTTCCAGTTGACTGGACGAAGTTTGGATTTAAGGGTTTGTACAGTTTAAGGCTTTTGTCCTGTAGCTGAGCTATCTTTTCAGGAGGCCAACTGGTTTCCTTTCTCTTTGTTATCAGCCTCGACCATATCTCTGAAGGCTCGCCAATCATGTGAATGATTTCTCCAGCTGCTACAGTCTTTGATGATTTTCCGGGCCTAATTCCTTGGCAGAGCATTGATCGAGCTCGGTCCTCAATGGTGATGTCCACGACAAAAGTCAATGGGTCCATCGGGGACCTATCAATTATGAATACACCAACCTTCTTACTTGACAGGTAATTGTTTTTCTTTCCGAATTGCTGGTTTGTCCAGGAGTCGATAGTGATGGTCTTATAGGTGGATAAATCTTCTGGTGAATTCGCCATTTCGGCAGGGCGCTCGTCGAACCACTCATCGAGCGTTATTAAATTGCCGAACTGGCTTAAGACGGTAGACTTCCCAATTCCTATAGAACCAACCATGTAATAACAATATTTGGTGGGAAGTCCGAGGATGTCAGATTCAAGCAAGAAGTCATCTTCTGGAAGTGTTATTGCGTCCAAAAACTCTCGAATGTCTGAATTTCTGAAGAATAGAGTAATGAGGTTGTAGTTGTTAAAGTTTGCCTCAAAAATAGCAGCCTTAGATTGGGCGTCTAATGTTTCGTCGTCTCTCACGTATCGAATGAAATAATTGTAGTTGCCGGGGCTTATCGTGGCGGACTTACGGAGAAGGTGTAATAAGGTTGAGTCTGTCAGTGAGTGTCCTAGCAATATGCTGGTCTTCTTTGTCAGTACATGAAGCAAAGTTGAAAGGCCACCGCCAATCCCTTCAAGGAGTTGATCCGCGAAAGCCCCATCGGAAAATATCAAATTTTCACTTTGAAACTTCTTTTTGTCGAATGGTAGAAAGCCGTTTGGGTGATAAATTACGCACTTGTCCTTGGTGAACTGTGAGTGGTGAGACCAGATGGTTTGATAGGGGCGCTCATGTTTGGTTGGGTTGAGGTCCGTAAATGACAAGCCATACTCAACATAATCATCAAAATTGTAGTTGACAGTCAATTCTGATTGTTTGATGAAGGCTATCATCTGCTTGAAGTATGGGTGCTCGTCGATAGTTTTTCGGCGCTCGTTTTCTTTTGTGTCGCTATATAAAGCTTCATGAATCAGTTCGCGCCAGTCAGAGAGGATTTTACGCTCCACTAAGTTTGAGTCAGTGTAGATCTCACTTGCGATGATTTGAGATTTTTTAAATGAGTAAAATATTTCGAAAAGTACTAGTGCGGCCTTTCCGGGCGCATCGGTGACCAGCATGGCTTCGGGTGCCTTAGTTTGCATGGCATTCTTTATTTTCTCGATTAAGCTCTCCCAAAGAGGAAGCTTTAAATTCCAGCTGATTCCAGCTCCCAGGACCAGACTTGCCTTGTTTTTATGGAGCTGTACTCGAAGTTGGCATATATACTTCCACGCAGCTATGACCTCACTGGATTGAAATTTTGATTCCGTCGGAGCCATTATTGTCTTCCCTAGCGTAAGCTGTGAGATAAAAATCAAACAGATAATTGTCTGAAATACTAATGTGGTTCGTGTGGGGGTTGGCTTATGGATCGAGTAAGTATATTCGATTTTTTTAATGCATTGGTAGCCAGATTAAAGACGGAATCGATAGCTACCACTGCCAAAGAGCCTGAGGGCGTGGAAGTATGGATAGAGACAGCATTTCGATTGGGTCAAGATTGAAACACTCGCGCCGAGGCCTTAGGTGATCCGCAGGCGCGTGCTGACTGGATCGGTCGGGTCTGAGATGCCTCGTCAGGTAATGCACAGCAGTTAAAGGTATTTTTTGAACGTCGTGGCGGTTATCGCCACCATGCACCCGAGCAGCGCGGCACATGGTAACAGCACCCAGATGGGGTTGAGTGACCAAGGCAGGGAGAGATAGATGATCCAAGGGCTTATCATCAACGGCAGCAATGTTCGCTTCGCTCTATGGTAGACAAAGCTGCTCTCGCGTCCCGCTCCGAATTTGCGCAGGTCACGGCGCATCAAGCCGTCGACGCCACCAGTGATCACCGCGAGTAAGAACAGGGGGGTGGCCAAGGCGAGCACGGCTAGGCGCACTACGAAAGTGAAGATCGTGAACAATGCTGCAAGCAGGTAGTCCTGCACTAGCACATATGCCTGCGCGAACTGCCCCTGCAATGATGTCTCGTGACTGAGCAGCTTCAGCTGGGTATCGGATTGCTCCCATCCAGAGCGCACTACGACCCAGTCATTCAAGTGCTCGAGTACCTTCGCGGTAGCCTGCGCGGGTTCTTTCACGAGCAGTGAGCTCTTGAAGTGATTACTGAGCCAGCCTAGCTCACTCAGCCACATGGTATGGCTGTGATGCCAGCCCTGCTCGGGCCAGAACCAGAGCATGCCTACGAACTCCAGCACGATGGAGAAGATTAGCGACGCGAACAGCAGGCCGAGTAGCCGCAGGCATAGTTCGAGCATGCCGAAGATAAGGCCCGGACTTCGCTGTGGAGGAGGTGGGATGGCTGGGGTGGTAGGCATACGGGCTCCACATCTCGGTTGCTGACCGCGCGCTTACAGGGAGTGCCTGCGCCCGGGTGGCGGCTGCTCTGGGTCGAAATCGATCGTCGGCGCACCGCCAGCGCTGCTCCACCAACTTCCCGCACTGGCGTTGTAGGAATCGCGCATACTCGCGGCCAGGGTCTGTAGGTCCGCCGGCATCGCATCGTCGCTAGCCGGCTTCGGTAGCGGCATGCGCACCTTCCACAGTTGCCCGCCCTCCTGAAACGAGAACATCTGTCCCTTGGGTAGGGCGATGATGTGCGCCGGTTCGATCAGTGGTACGGCGGTGGTGGTAACCCGATCCTGCGAGGAGGAGGTGAAGTCGGTTCGGGCATCCGGATCGGCGGTGTCCGTCGCGCCAGAGACCAGGGTGCGGGTCTGCACATTGACCTTGGGCAACTGGTTGGTCAGCAGTTCGGCGGTGGCGGTCTCCCGTACCCGTAGCATCTGCAGGGTGTTGAAATTGCCGATGACCTGACCGGCCTTGGCCCGGTTGCCGATACGCGCCTCAATGTCGCTCAAGGTCTGGGTGTAGGCGGTAACCTGGATACCGGCGCCGCCACCCTTGTTGATCAGCGGAATGAACTCGTCCCCCATCAGCTCGTTGAACTCGTCGGCGTGCAGGTTGATCGGCACCTTGTCCGCGGCGCTGGAGGAGCCTGGCAGCCCGTGGTCAATGCCGTGCTTGTAGATATGGCCGGCGACGGAGACCAGGTCGGTAAACATCGAGTTGCCGACAGCAGCGGCGACTTCAGCATCGGACAGCGCATCCAGGCCGACGTAGACGATGCCGCGCTTGCGGATGACCTGCAGCCAGTCAAAGATCGGCCGCGGATCGTCGAGGTCGGTGTAGTTGGGGGCGAGCAGTTGCGCTGTCTTGCCACTGGTGAGCTTTTCCAGCAGCGGCAACAGCGAGGCTACGATCTTGTCGAAGTAGGTGCGGTCGTAGCGTACCGCCGAACGGAGGCCGTCCATTACCGGATCGAAAATGCGTTTTGCGGTCAGGTACTGCTCGATGGCGACCACGCGCTTTTCCCGGCCAATCATATGCCGCGGGATGTTCTTCTCGTTCAGGCGACCTTCGATCTGCACGATTGCTTCCCAGGCCTGCGGATCATGACGGGCGAAGAAGTGTTGAGCGTACTCGATGAACAACGCATCGATGTTCACCACGTGCCGCTGGATCTGCAGATAGTCTGGGCGCCGGCCGAGCTCGATCAGCGCCCGGGCGATGATGTTGACGAACCGCCAGGCGAACTCGCGAAATGCAGCCGAGTTGCCTTCACCGCTCAGTTGGCCAGCGATGCGGGTGGCGACTTCGGAGATGCGGCCGAAGCGGCCGATGGCGTTGTAGCGGGCGGAGATCTCCGGCCAGCCTAGGTGGAACACATAGAACTCGTGCTCGCGGCCGGCGCGCTGCGCCTCCACGTACATGCGCTTGAGCAAGTCGGCATCGCCCTTGGGATCGAAGACGATCACCACCTCCTGGCTGGGTCGATGGATGTCCTGCGTTATGTATACCTCGGCCAGGCGCGTTTTGCCGACTCGTGTGGTCCCCAGCACCAAGGTGTGCCCGACACGTTCGCCCAGCGGCAAGCTGGCTTCCTGTTCCTGCGGCTCGACGCCATGCAGCAGTGGAGAACCACCCACTGGCGGTAGCGGACGTACCGGGTTGAATGGGCTGTCCCAGGCAGTCAGGCGTGGCAGTAGCGACAGCCCGGGGGGAGCCTTCTCCAGCAAGTGCTCCATCCGGCGCGCCCACTGGTGAGCAGTCGATTGATTGACATAGCGGGCCAGCGCCGGGTCCTGCGCCTCGAGCAGGCGCTGGGTGTGCAGGCGGGTCCAGCGAAAGCCACGGCCCATGAACAGGCGCTTGCCGCTCACCGGGATCTGCCGGCTGGTCAGCGAATAGCGCGGCAGGCGGCGGATGTTGCGCCGGTAGCGCAGGACGATCCGTGCCTCGTTAAGCCGCTTCAGGCCGAATGCGGTGTAGGCCAGTGCCATGCCTGCCCCTACCTCGGGCGACAGGGCTAATGCCCAGGGCGAATGCAGGCATAGGGCACCGGCACCGGCGCAGATGCCCACGGTGTACAGCTCCACCGCAGGGCGCAGCAGGGACTCCATCGCATGTTCGCCCATGATGCACCCTCACTGTTCCAAGCCGGTGGGCGTGATCAGCACCGGGTAGTGCTGCAGATCCAGGCGTTCGGCGATGTCGTCACCACTCACCGGCCAGATTTCCAGCCCCTGAGCTGCCGCCTGGATGCGGCGCAAGGCTTGGGCGTCGGCCACTTCAACAGCCAGGCCGCTGGCGCCCAGGTCCTGCAGCCTCAGTGCATGCTGGGCCAACCATTTCAGGGACGCGGGGTCTTGCCCGACCAGGAACAGCGGCGTGAACCCTGGCAGATTCAATGTCCTTGGCGACACAGCACCGGGTGTAAGGCGTGTGCTGTGTACTGGCAGGGTCCAGATCAGCGCGCGGGGATCGGGCAGCTGGCTGGGGGCTGCGAGCGCGGCAAACGTCCAAAAGAGACAAATACACAGCGTTACCCAGCACCGACGGCTCATGGCCGTGGCCCTCTCGGAGAGGACACGACTGCCTGCACACGTTGCCAGTGCTGGCTGAACTGTCGACGGTAGCGCGCTGCAGGTTTACCACCGGCAGGGCGGTGATAGCGGCCCGCCGCTTCTACCCAGTCACCACTGTCGGCGTAGTGGGCGCGTAACAGCTCGGCAGTCACGGCTAGGTTGGCGCGAGGATCGAGAGCCTCGCAGGCGCTGTGGTAGCGGTCCGGGTGGTAGCCGAGATTGGTTTGGCCCAGCCCGACATCAATGCGCTTGGGATCGTGACGGATCAAGGCCTGTTTGAGTGCGGCACACGCCTCATCACGGCGGGCGAAACGCTGCGGCGTACCAGCAACATTCAGGGTCCAAGGCCAGGGCATGAGGTGACCTCGCAGCGGCGTGCCGCTCTCTTGGAGGGCGATGGCGAACAGCACTGACGCGGGGATGCCGGCGCGTGCGGCGGCCAGTTGATACGCCGCCGGTGGCAGCGCGTCGGCGTGAACGGCCGTGGCGCAGGTCAAGGCCAGCGCGAGGATCAGTCGATGCGCTGCCATTTCCCGTCCACCTGCTGGTAGCGTGCCGGTAAGGGGCGGCTGGCGCCCAGGGCGAACCAGCGGCCACGGTCATGGTTGAGAGTGACCTGGCCACTGCTGACCTGGGAGGGGGTAATGCCCGCGCCCCGAGCCCACCGGCGTAGACGCGTATCGTCACCTTGGCTGCCGACCAGGTACACATCGAAGTGCGCGCCGCCTTGCAGCCATTGCTGGGTGTTGGCGACGCAGGGCGGGCAGCGTTCCTCGACAAACAGGGCAAAGCGGCCGGCAGGGGTGGCTGCTGGATCGTCGGCCATGCCCTGCACGGGCAGCATACCCGGGAACAGTCGCGCCCAGGCGGCCGTGTAGGCTTTTTGGTAGGCCAGTTCGCGCTCGGCGCGTTTGGCTTCGAGACGGACCTGCAGCTCGGCGTAGCGTTGCCGTTCCTGGTCCGAGTCGGTTTCCACGCCGAGGGTGGTGAGCGGGTCGAGCTGCGGCGACCAGTAGTGGCGGGGCCCAGCCTGCAAGCGCTCGAACTTGGCCCACTCATCCTCCGTCAGCCCCCAGGCCTTGGCCCGAGCCGCGTCGGATGCCTGCCGACCCAGTGGCATCTGTTCGCTGAACTGCGGAGCCGAGTCGACCAGTTTTGGCGCGGTCCACGCCAGTCCTGCGAATAGACAGGCGGGGAGCAGGATGAGCGAAAGGCGGGAGAACCGAGCCATAAGCACCTCGTCACGGCAGGGGCAGTGTGTGGTCGCCCTGTCCGGGGACATGGAACACCACCTGGTTCGTGCGGATCGCGCGCAGCTGCCAGCTGTTCAAGCTGTCGCCAGGCTGTAGCAAGTGCACGGTCGTCAGCGAATGCCCCCCCGCGGGCAGGGCGGTCACGAACCTGACGTCACCTCGGGTCTCGATACCCAGCAGGGTGAAGGGTGGGGCCAGAGGCTTGGCCTTGGCTTTCTCACCGCTGGAGGCCTGCGGTTGCGTATTGGCGGTTTCAGGCGCAGAAGGGCGGGTCGACAGTTTCTCGAGCGTGGCCTCTGCCGCGGCCAACCTTTGTCCCAAAGCCGTCAGATCGTTGCTGCTCGGTCCTGGCGGTGCTGCCTGGAGCGCCTTGAGCGAGGCGGCTAGCTCATCCTGCTGCTGGCCGAGGGCTGCCTGCGCCGCAGTGTGTCGATCTTGTGCGTCGGCCAACGCCACGACCTGCGGCTGCAGCGTTGTGAGCCGTTCGGCCAGCGTATCGATATCGCGGCGCAGGGCCGGCGCTGGGTCGGCCGGGGCGTTGCGGGCCGAAGCCTGAAGCTCGGCCAGTTGTTGATGATGGTTGTAGGTCTCGGCGGCGAGCACGGCGGCGCCCAGGCACAGGGCACCGACCACCAGGGCCTGAAAATGGAGGACCTTCATGGCGTGAGCTCCAGGGTCGAGAAGGGGGGAGCGGGCGACGGCACGCGCAGGACATAGCACACGGTCCGTTCGACTGGATCGATGTCGAGTCGCCAGGCCGGGCCGCCGATGATGGTCAGGGCGTCCAGCAGCGAGATCGGTCCGAGCTGGTGCTGGACCGCGGGCAGAGGGCGACGGAACAAGCGATCCACCGCTGCGCTATCTGCACACAGCGTGTAGCCTGAGCGTCGCAGCACGTGGCCCAGGGCTTCACCGACGGTGGCATGCAGGGCTGGCGCAATTTGTACGTTGACCAATTGATACAGCGGCTGGCGCTGCTCCAGCCTTGGCCGGGTGGTGACCAGGGTGTAACGGTCCTGGCGCACCCAGGCCGGCAGCTGGGCTTTCGGCTTTGGCAATGCCGCCGGCAACGCGGCTGGTGCTGCGGGTGCCGGGGCTGGAGGCGGTGGCGGCGTGCTGCAGCCCGCCAGGGCGATCATCAGTCCGAGGGTGGAGAGTGTGGGTGTGTGCATGACCGTGTCTCGACAAATATTGCCGATACGATGGCGAAGGCGTGAGTCGAGTCCCCACTGGAAAACCGAATCTGGCCAGCCAGCTTTTCAGTCGGCTACCACAAAAAAGGCGCCCGGAAGGGCGCCTTGGTCAGTCTTCGGTGAATAGCGGTAGCTCAGCCAGTGGTGCGGCGTCAGGGTCAAAGATCAGCAGGCGGGTGTCTGCCTGGCCTGCCAGCATCAGCAGCTGGAGCAGCACCGGCGGAACATGGTCATCGCGCATGCGCGCACAGACTTCGCCGGCGCTCCAGCCGATCCTGCTGGCTTCATGTGCCGCTACCCAGGGTGTTGAGTACAGCTTGCACCCCACGGCATGGTTGCTGTTGAGCTCGAAGCACTCGAAGAAGCGCGCTGGCGAATTGCACCAGGTGCAAACCTGCAGGAACTCGAACTCGTCTGCGGGCAGGTGCGCGCTGCTGATCTCCCAACTGCGGCTGTAGTGTCCGGTGGCAAAGGACAGTTGCTCGATCAGGTTACGCGCCGCCTCGACGTTGCCGAGGTCGCCTAAATGCATCGGGCGCCCGAGCTGATTGCCCATGATCTGGTAGAGCACGGTGTTCACAAGGCCGTCGGCCGGGCAGCGCATGCGCAGAAACTCGGGGACGCACTCACCGTCGGTGATCACCGCGACGTCGTCATCGAACAGGCACGGCTGCAGGCTGATGGCGTCATCGGGCAGCTCGTTTTGAGCCGGGTGCAGCGCGCGGTAGCACGGCGGGCAATCGTCGGCATAGCTGATCTGCAGGACACGCTCATAGCGCAGGTCTTGGAAACCGCGAAGAAACGGATTGGGCGGGGAAGTGTGCATGGTCGTTCTCCGAAAGCGCCGAGGCCACCCCGAACGGGCGGTGACCTCAGGGCAAGGTGGGCTGTCACATCCAGCCATATTCGGCCAACGAAAGCGGGGTGCCTTCGCCGACGATGATGTGGTCCAGGACGCGCACCTCGATCAGGGCCAAAGCCTCGGTCAGGCGGGTGGTGAGCACCCGATCGGCGCCGCTCGGTTCCGAGCAGCCGGAAGGGTGGTTGTGGCTGAAGATCACGGCGGCGGCATTGTGTTCGAGTGCCTTGATGACCACCTGGCGGGGATATACGGAGGCACCGTCAATGCTGCCGGTGAAGAGGATGTCGAAGCTCAGCACACGGTGGCGCGAGTCTAGGCAAAGCAGGGCAAACACCTCGTGGTGGTAGGGGGCGAGCTGCAGTTTCAAGTAGGCCGCAGCATCGGCGGGGGTTATCAGCACCTCGCCGCGCTGGAAGTGACGCTGGTCCAGCAGCTGCAGGGCCTCGGTGATCAGCGCATCCTCACGGGCGCGTTGGGCCAGTACGGGATTGATCGGGTCGACCAGGTTCAAGGCGGTGTTCATGGGCAATTCCTCGTGAGAGCTGAGGCGCCTCCTGAGGGCGTGCCCCAGGCTGGTTTAAGTGTGTGATCAAAGGCGCGTAAAGCGATGTCGAGTGCCGTGCAGCGGGCTTTGGCAGCCCTCGCACGGTTGCGTGGAGAAGGCCTCGATACCGGCGCCGGTCTGCGGATCGAAATCGGCGCTCAGGGGTAGCAGGGCTTGCAGTTGGGTGCGCATGTGGGTGATGCGTTGCTCGACTTCAGCCTCGCTGTAGTACAGCGACAGCCCGCTGAAGTCGTCGTAGGCGACCGCCTGCAGGCAGTCCTCGCAGAGCCAGAAGCTTTCCATGGCGACCTCCGACATAAAGGAACAACAGGCGCTCATAAGAGCGCCTGCTGCGGGCGGCCAAGCTGCCTTAGGCAGATTGGCGAGCGGCTGTGGATTTACATGCAACGGGTGGGGTTGGCTGGCCTTGGTCAGCCTCACCGTCCGCTTGTTCCGACTCTGCTTCTTCAGCAGCCTCAGAGGCGGCGGCAGCGTCGGTGCGAGCTGGCGCACGGTAGCTGAACTGGCCATCGACTTTGATCCACTCGATGAAGATCAGGCGACCTTTGAGGCTGGCGCCGGGTTGCCCCTTGCGCTCGCCTTTCTCGTACATGAAGGGATCGACCCAGAGGTCGCCGATGCGAAACGCGATGAGGACCTTGCGTTCAGCGCGGACGTCTTCCAGGTGTTCACGGATCAGCCGGTCTGCTTCACCGCTGGCGACCTTGCAGTCGAAGCGGGTGTACTCGACGTCGTCCGAGGCACCGTGCAAGGCAGCGATGTCACAGGCCATGAACGCTTGGCCGCGGCGAACCGGGACTTCGCGAACACGGTTCAGATAACCGATGCCTTGGGTGTGCAGGTTGAAGTAGGTGGTGGGGGCGTTATTGCTTGCAGTAGTCATGATGGAGCTCCTGTTCAGCAGAACGCGGACATCCACCGGCCCTGGCGGCTGGTGAGTTCCGCAAGGGGAGGTGCAAACATATGATCGGTCGAGAAGGCGCTCATCACCGATGGGACGGTGACCGTGCGAGCTGCCGAGCGCGAGTCGCACTTTGGGGGAGAACCACCCGAAACGGGCGTAGCCTTGAAGGTCCTGGCTACCTGGGTGCTGTCAACGACAGCGGTGTGCAGCTCATCTATAAAACGCCGCGAAAGGCACGTCAACCATGGTCTTCAGGCGCTCTGAGCGGGCGGAATCGGGTGGCTTTCGGTGGATTCTCGGCGACGAAAAAATAGCCCGACGGTCATCAGGCTAGGAAGAGTTGGACCACCCTTGACCCGGCGATGTGGCACCGGAGTCCGTCGCAGAGCTCCACTGCCGATCCACCTGGATCAACCGACCCTTGTCGTGGCCTGGGTCGGAATCAACTGGCACGCATCCGCGCACAAAAGGTGCCCAGTGTTTCGCCGGCGGGCACCGGAGCTGAGCATCGTCGCCGAAGCGGATGACCCCTATGGCCTGGTACAAGCCGCACGGGTCATCCACCTGGGAGACTTGGAGCGCTGAGAAGTCATCCGCGGATGCGCTGAAGTGTGGCTCCGAACTCTAGGAGTCTGACCGAGCTGCCCGGAGCGAATCGGTCTTGGTCGCCAAGCGGCGAGGGGCCAGATCACTACATCAGCGCTGCGGTTTGCCGTCAAGTCATGTGTGTTTCGCCCGCTTGGCTTTCGCCACCGGTTTGGTGCCCTTGCACTCGGGGTAGCGGATGCAGGACCAGAAGCTGCCGGTGCGGCCTTTGCGCTGGCGCATGGCACTGCGGCACACCGGGCAGAACGGCCCCTTGCTGGGGGGCGGGCATAGGGTGAGCGTGGCGTTACTGCGCACCAGTCGAGTCAGCCATTCTGCCTGTTTGGCGAGAAAGGTCTCGACGCTCAGCTGGCCCGATTCGATGCGATCCAGCGCCTGCTCCCACAGCGCGGTCATGACTGGATCGGCCACCTCCGGTGGCACCGCTTCGATCAAGGTATGCGCCGCCGCTGAGGCAGCCAGGCTGCGTTTCTTCTTGATCAGGTAACCGTGATCGATCAATCCCTGAATAATGGCCGCGCGGGTGGCCTCGGTACCGAGCCCGCAGCTGTCCTTGAGCTTCTGCTTGAGCCGCGGATCGGCCACCTGGTTGGCGATGGTTTTCATCGCTTTGACCAAGGTGCCTTCGGTATAGGCCTTGGGCGGTTGTGTGCGCTGTGCGTTGAGCGTGGCGTCGATCAGCGCCACCGCCGCGGATTCACGCAACGTCGGCAGTTGCTGCGCCTGTTCAGCCGGCTCGTTACCGTCGGCCTCGTTGATCACTGCCTTCCAGCCGCGAACTAGGATCTGCTTGCCACGGGCTAACAGTTGGTCTGCCTGGCTGTGCAGCAGCGCCTGGGTTTTCAGGTACTCATGCTCGGGCATGAACTGCGCGAGGTAGCGTGCGCGAATCAGCGTGTACACCGCCCGCTCGCGTTCGGAGAGCTGCGCCAAATCCAGCGACACGGCAGTGGGAATGATGCCGTGGTGCGCGGTGATCTTGCTGCTGTTCCAGGCACGGGAGCGACGGCTTGGGTCGACTTCCTTGAGCACTGACCCCAGCGATGGTGCAGCGGCGGCCAAGGCGCGGAGCACGCGCGGCACCTCATCGAGCATGCTCTCCGGCAGGTAGCCGCAATCGCTTCGCGGATAGGTCGTCGCCTTGTGGGTTTCATACAGGGCCTGGGCGGTGGCCAGGGTCTCCTGTGCACCGAGCCCAAGCTTGGCCGAGCAGATCTCCTGCAGTGTGCCCAGGTCAAACGGCAGCGGCGGGCCTTCCCGCACGCGCTCGACCTCGACGCTGTCGATCTGCGCGCTGCGGGATTGCGTGAGGCGCCTGAGCGCCTGCTGCGCGGCGGTTTCGTCGATACAGCGTCCAACCGCATCACTGGCCGCGGCTGTGGGTTGCCAGCGCGCGTGAAAGCGGATCCCGTTCTGCTCCAGGTGCGCATCGACGGTCCAGAATGGTTGCGGCACAAAGCTCGCGATCGCCCGGTCGCGCTCGACCACCAGGCGCAGGGTGGGCGTCTGTACGCGTCCCACCGGCAGTAGTCCATCGAAACCGGCGCGGCGGCCGAGCAGGGTAAACAGCCGGCTCAGGTTGATGCCGATCAGCCAATCGGCACGGGAGCGGGCCAGAGCACAATGGTACAGCGGCAAGGTCTGCTCCCCTGGACGCAAGGCGCCCAAGGCTCGACGGATCGACGCCACATCCAACGCGGACAGCCACAGGCGCAGAATCGGCCCCTGATACTGGCATCGTTCGAGAATCTCCCGGGCGATCATCTCGCCTTCGCGGTCGGCGTCGGTGGCGATGACCACTTCGCTGCAGGTTCTTAGAAGTTGGCTGATTACCTTGAGCTGGCCTGCGACCTTGGGCTTGGCCACCAGTTGCCAGCGGCTGGGAATGATCGGCAGATCGTCCAACGACCAGCGTTTGTAATCGCCATAGGCTTCAGGCGGCGCGGTTTCCAGCAGATGGCCGACGCACCAGGTGACGGTGATGTTCTGGCCCAGCAGACAGCCATCGCCGCGGCGGCTGGCCTGCAGCACACGGGCAATGTCGCGGGCTTGGGAAGGTTTCTCGCAGATGAACAGGCGCATACACGGTCCCTCTCGGTGGGTACCGACAGGGTGGGGGTGTGATCGCGGAACGCCAGGGTAAATCCGAAGGTGGCGACTTCATATCGGCGGGCGAGCGCTACTTGCGTTGCGCGAGGTGACTGGCCAGCGCTTTCAGAGACTCCAAGGCGAACTGCTTATCCGCTTCATTGAGCTCCTTGATGATCGCGTTTATCTGCACCCCCAGGTCCTGTGGCCGAGGGCTGATTGCCAGGAGTAGCTCATCGACGGGACAGCCGTACAAGTCGGCCAATTGCAGCAGCTTGGACACCGAGAGCTCAACGAAGCCTCGCTCCAAGCGCGATACAGCTTCGCCGGAAATCCGCAGATGCTCGCCCACCTGCGCCTGGGTCAAGCCTCGGGCACGGCGATACTTCGCCAGCTGGCGACCGATTTGATGTGGGCTAGGCTCTTTGACTGGCAATGGGAGGCGCTCTTTATTTCGACCTATATGGTCGAACAGCAACCCAAAGATATGAACGACTCAGAAGGTTGACTCACAACGCTACGAGGCGTATCACTGAAAATATGTTGGATGACTCGACCGTCACCACGGAGACAACGAATTGCACGGATCACACCAGAGTGAGGCGGATGCGTTAGCGATCAAGGCCTATGAGCTGTTCATGGCCACCCATCTGGAACCGGACAATGGGGGCGCACGCGCCCGGTTGATTGCCTGGGTTCAGGAGAGTCCGGCGCACTGGCGGGCGTTCCTTGCCCTGGACCAGTACTTGGAGGAAGTGAAGCAAATCCTAGAAAGTGAGCGGAGCAGGAGCGCCGGGCGAGAATGAAATAACAGCAGCAGCCGATGTTGCCCGCTGAGCTGTCTGCATCGTGCCAGTGATATTGCGCTGCGGGCGGCAATTCCACGGAGTACCACGCATTTTATCCGGACTTGCGTGGCGCTTTCTTGCCACCTCCCTTGCGCGAAGCACTGGCGTTGTCGTTGGCTTTCTCGCGCATGGTCACCGAGGCCAGGCGGTGCGGCAGGATACCAATGCGCCGCGCCTCTACCTTGAACGTCACCCGAGCGTTGTCTTCGCTGTCCTCCCATTCCTCCTTGACCGTGCGCCCTTCAACCAGAACGCGCATGCCTTTCTGGTACAGCGTGGCCCAGTGTTCGGCGTCGCGGTTCCAGAGCTCGACGGGCGCCCAATAGCCGCCGCGATCCTCGTAGCCCCCTTCGCGAGGTACCGGGTTGTCGAAGTAGACATTCAGCCGCAGGAGGCGCCGCGGCTCATCCGGGTTGGTGTTGAACTCCTGATACTCCGGCACGCTGCCGATGTTGCCTTCACCAACAAACAAAGTACTCATACGGGTTACTCCTCGGTGGGGGAACGGATTAGGGCGAGCTCGGCAGCCTCGAGCTTGCTGGCACCAGTGATGGCCTGGCGATACAGCGACTGCAGGCTGCTCATCTGCAGGTTCAGCACCACACGGTTGGTCTCCAGCTGGTACAACGCCTGCCGCAGCTCCGGGTGCAGACGCGGCTGAATCACCGTCTCCTGCCACACCTGCACGCCCATACGCAGAAAATCCGGGCTGCGCCAGCGCAGGAAATCGGTGCCCGTCGCGCTGTGCTGGACGACCAGGCGCAGGTCCAGCAACGAGAAGGGTGGCTGGGCCATGATCGCCAGCATCACCGCCATCAACTCGGCGACCTGGTTGCGCAGGCGAAGGAGCGTCTCGGCGAACTGATGCAGTTCCCCCTTACCCTTAAAAGGCTTTAAAAGGCCTTTTAGGGAGGCACCTTGTGCGAACTCGCGGTAGGCATCCGCTGACAAACGCCGCGCGATGGCGTCGGTTAGGGTCATGCATCACCCCCGTCAGCCGCAGCGCCCGGGGTGGGTTGTTCATCGACCTCTGACGCACTGGCGCTTTCGTTGTCCGGAGTAGCGTTGTTGTGTGCGATCGGTGGAGCGAACTGGGAGCGGCGCGTCCCTTGGAGAATGTCTTGCGGGGGCATGCCGAACTTGTCGATGGCTTCGCGAGCGCGGGCGTTGTTGGCGGCCATGTCGTCCCGGCTGACGCCGGCCACGCGGTAGCGCTGCGCGAGGCCGAACAGGCTACGCAGCAGATGCGCACCGCCATCGATCCAGGTCTCCATGTCGACTCGGCCAATCAGCGCGGTATGGTGGGCGAGTAGCACCCGGCGGACAAAGGCGTCGTAGTCGGTTAGCAGGTAGATCGCGAGAAAGCCCAGCTGGCTACCGATGAACAGCGGAAGGGTCACCGGATGGATGTTGAGGTTGTCGCCGACATCGACCTGAGTGGGCAGGGCGCGTTCGACCTGGCTGACCTGCTGAGTCAGGCCCCCCATTTCACCCCTGGCCTGCAGCAGCTTCTCCTCCAGCTGCAGCATGAACCAGTCGGCATACGGATCGCCCTGACTGCTGGCATGCTTGAGCAGGTTGGTAACGCTGATGTAGCCGGGCATGCCCAGAATCGGGTGCACCCCTTCACGGCCACTGCGACCCTGCCACAGCCGCGCCGCGTGATGGGTGTGCAGGGTGAGGGTGATGCTGCTACGCAGAGAACCTAGATTGAGCTGATAGTGATCGACCATCGCCAATACCTCGTCGTCGGAATGAGGCCGACGATGGGCGTATCCGCGATGCTCCGCGCGGATCAACGCGAAGCTGCTTTGCCCGTATTTTTCAGGTAATGGACTTCCTTGGAAATGATCGCATCGGCATTGATTCCACCGACTTCCAGCCCTAGCTAGCCACACCGGCGCCGCGACAGCGTTGCTTCAGTTCCTGCAGACAGGAAAGGGCGAGGGGTGAGGCGGTGCGCTGACCGTTGCGGCGTGGCCGTTCGCTGAGCGGCTCCGACACGGTTTTCGGGTTCAACGCCGGCGAAGGTACGGACGCTGCGGGTGCCGTCTCGGCGCGAGCGGCCCACAGGGTGAACTCCCCTTGGCAGGCGCGCTTGATCAAGCCCATCAGGTAGGCGATCGGTTTTCGGATCTCACCGCGGGCGCAGCGCACCGCTGCTTCGTTGATGACCGCTTGTTGCTGTTCAGGTTCGAGCTGACGCATCGCCTGGGAGGCCATGCGTCGCTCGGTCGGGTTGAGGGGTAGATCCTCAGGCCATCGCGCTCGTCCAAACTCCACCTGCGCCAGTACCGTATTTTTTTTGCTTTTGACTTTCTGTACTGTACAGCCGGCGTCGGCATTCCGAATCACAGCCGAATCCGGCGACTTGCCGCAGAGTTTGGAATCGGTTGGCGAGGGTTCAAAATTCCGAACGGTGTGGTGTTCGCTTGGTTCGGAATTGTTTGCAGCCTCGCTCGAAAGCTGCAGTACCTGCTGTTGCGCCGACGGCCTAGGTGAGACGAGTTTCTCCTTGTCGACCTGTGCGACCTGCGGGTCGGCCTGGATTTCCGCAAACACATGCTGCGTCACCTCACGTACGCCTTTGGTCGCATGGGTGAGGTTTTGCTGTAGCAGCGCCGCATAGCCGGCGTCCAGTTCTAGCTGTTCCGCCGGGGTCAACGGATCGCCATGCAGCACGTAGACGCAGCCACGCAGGCAGCCTTGCGCATCGCGCGTACGCTCGACCAGGCTGAGCCAGCGGGTCGTCCGGAGGACGTTGAGGGCGCGGGCGATCGTTTCACGCGACGCCTGGGTGCCACAAGGACTCGTTGCCAGGTAGGGCTGCAGATCCTGATAACGCGGCGTTTTTACCTGGCGCTCGGTGATCAGCCAGCGCAGCACCTGCCAGGTATTGCGCTCCAGCGGTGTCAGGCGGCGATCGAGCAGCAATGCCTGGGGTAAAGGATTGTTGTCGCCGTAGTAGATCGTGCGCAGCGCGGGCTCCTCCGTGGCCGCCTGCAGCTGGGCCTGCGTCGCCTGCCACTCAAGACGGCGCCGGAGCGCGTCGTAGCACTGGCGCACAACATCCTGCCAGTCGACCTCGTAGAAGCTCAGCATGGCGTACCTCCGTACAATTCGACCTGCTGCCAGACCAGGGTCAGGCTGATAAGTTGTTCCTCCGCCAGCATCATCATCGTGTCCAGCGGATCGTTTTCCGGATCTTCCGCGCGCAGCTGGCTCCAGCGGTTCCATACGGCGTGCTCCTGGGCTTCGCTGAGCTGAACCGGTCGGCCGCGGTGGGTCTCGATCTTAAGCACGCGGCGCCGCAGTGCGGTTTCCGAATGGTCCAGGCCGAAGCAGCGGTACATGATGTTGGAGCTCGCACCCAATTTGAGTGCCCGGTTGATCAGTCGCTCGTTCTGTTCGTCACGATCGGCCTGGGCGATGAGCCGTCGCAGCACGGTCGTGTCGACTTTCACCTCGACCCAGGCAATTGACGAATGCGCCAAGTGGGAGAGGGTGGTGGGCGGCAAAGACTGAAGCACCTCAATGTCTTCGTCGGTCAGACCCAGGGCCTTGCAGCGCTGCAGACGGCCATGGCGCAGCTCATGTAAAACCTGGTTCAACATGGCGTGGTTCAACAAATTAAAGGTCGTGCTCATGAGGTTGCTCCTCACGTTAGCGAGTGGGGCGACAGCGTCAGCTCGATCAACCGTCGGGCGTGACGGATCAGCGTGAAGAGCTGCTCCAATTGGGCGTCGGGAAGTCGCTCAAGGCCGATCGTCAGGGCAGGGCGTTCGGCGAACGGCATTTCATAGGCGCCGATTAGCAACTGGCCGAACAGCGCGGCCGGTATTTGCTGACGTTGGTGCCACGCCACCTCATCCTGCAAGCGCAGCAAGGCGGAGAGCAGCAGCTGAATGCCGGTGTGTCGCGGGCTGAGCAACTCAATGTGATCCGGTGACAGGCTGAACCCGAGGCCATCTGAACAGGGACCGACCATGGCACTGGCGTCGGCGTACGCGGCGAGATCGGCCGCCAGCGCGGCGCATTTGTCCCGCAGAGTGCTGATCTCATCCTGCGAAGGCCGGCGTGACAAAGAGGGACAGACTGATGCTTGAGCGCTTTGCATGGCGTCTGGCGGCATCGCTGAAAGAGGGTCGTCGTTCAGCGCCTGGCGTATGCTGGGGAGGCGTGGTTCTTGCGCCGCGGTGGTATCGCTACTACTCCACGCATGATCTGGGCTGGGCAACTCATCCACTGTTTCAGAGACGTCTTGGAAGGCAGATGGCTGTCGTGAGGCCTCGCCTGGTGGTTCCTGCGACGGAGCTTGAACAGTGTTCAAGCGCGGGGGCGAGAGACGCGGCTCCTGGTGCATGTCCAAGGCCAGCAGGCGCGGTGTTTGCTTCAAAATCACCGCCATTTTCGCAATCAGTTCGTCCTGCAGCTCGCTCGAATCCAACTCGGGCTTTTCACCGTCGAACGCCGACAGCACTGCAAACCATAACAATGCGAACTCATGAGCATCACCGAAATATTGGTTCCAGACCGATTCCGCCCGGCGCCGCAAGCTGATGAGCCGTTCGATGGCGGGTTTGCCCAGACCTGCATACAGCACCTGTGGAATGGCCGGCAGCAAATACTCGAGCGCATCGAACATCCGACTGATATGGGACTGTGAGATCGGGTAGCCATCCTGGCTCAAGCGCGCGGAGAGCTCGCGCTGACTGAGGGATTTGTCCGGCTCCTGAAGCATGTCCTTGAGTCTTGCGACGGCGAGCGCCCGTTCGATAAAGGTGAGCTGGCCGTGCAAATCACTCTCGGCCAGGTGTCCGAGCAAGGCATGCGACTCGGACTGCCAAGGACGGAACAGGCAATGAATGCGAAAAAAACGCTCCTCATGGGTCTCCTGCCAGAGCTCACCGAGGATGCTCAAACGCGTATTGCCTCCATTGCGGATGATGAAGTGCTGCTCGTCTGGGCGCCGGGTGATTGCGGGTGGCTGATCCAGGCCGCGCCCGCGGATCGAGGCTTTTAGCTCGTCATACAGCGGGTTACGGATTACGCGTGGGTTCAGCTCATAAGGGCGCAGTTGGTCAAGGCTAACCACCATCGGCGTGTCGCCGACCGGCACGGCCGTGATGGCACGGCCGTGTTTTTCAGGGAAATGCGCCTGCTGCAATCGACGCGTGATCTCATCGGAAGTTGGCGGCTTCATCACACAATCTCCGATCAGGCGCGAGGGATCAGTCGACGACCGTCAGCAAGCGGTTGGCCGGATACGTGCGCGCCCGAGTGAACAAGTCGCTCAGCCCACTGCGGGAACAACTCGACCGCCAGCGCGCGCATGACCTGCGCAGCGCAAGGTCCGCGGCTGCCTGGGGGGGGGATGGGCTCGACTCGGTGCGCAGGCAGCCCCATCGAAGCGGCATTGAGGTAGGCCACCCGGTCGGGAATCACCGTGCTACAGACGCTGACATGGGGATCCGCTTGGAAGGATGTCCTCAGGCTCTGAGTTATCAAGCGGGTATCGCGGCGGTTGGCATTGACCTGGTTGAGCAACAGCTTAACCGCCGGCAACGCGACACCTAGGTAGCGATACGGCTCCAACTCCTCGAACAGTCCCAGCGTGCCACGGCGCAGCTCGCGCGCAGCAAGCATTTCGGGTGGGATCGGGCACAGGGCGCAATCGGAAGCGAGAATAACCATCTCCACCACAACGCTACGTGCGCCCTGGGTATCGATAATGAGCACATCGTAGTGATCCTGGAAGGCAGGCAGGAGATTACGTAGCCGCAGGCGGCCATCAGGGGCATGTAACAGCAGGGTGCTGATGTGCCCGGCGCGATCGTTGGACACGATCAGGTCGAGGTGCTGGATGACTGTGGTGCTGACGACTTGCTCAACGGCCGTAAGCCGCTGGGCGATGAGTTCGTAGCTGCCGACTTCACGCGGTGCGCTCAAGGCGTAGTAGCTGGACAACGTCGGTTGGCTGTCGAGGTCGAGCAGCAACACCCGCATTCCAGCGTCGGCAAGCAGTCCCCCCAGGTTGGCGGCGACGGTGGTTTTGCCCGCGCCGCCCTTGGTGGAGATTAGCGAGAGGACGTCCATGGTCTACTCCCTCACTGACAGTCGATCCTGAACCCACTGCTCAATCTCAACTGAATCCCAACCGACGGCACGCGTGCCGATGCGTCGGCACAGGGGGAATTGTCCGGCCTTCATCAGGTTGTAAATGTGCGAGCGTTTGAAGCCGGTTTTCTGTTCCACTTCATCGCGGCGCATGATGTGGCGGTCGGCAGGGAGCGGGGCAGGGCTCATCGGTTGCATGATGTCACTCCGTAGCACCATGTGGTGCGCAGTGGGATGTGACAGTCAGTGAAGGTCGATGCGGGAGAAAAAACATTGTCAGGCAATGCCGAGCATTGCCTGACAATCTTGCGTTAGCCCTGTGTGGCTTGGGCCAAATAGCGTCGCGCGTCGGCAAATCTCCGATCAAGGGTACTTTTGCTCAGACCGGGCTGACCCGGAAACCGTCGGGTAATCTCTTCGACCAGAGCGCTCTGGGACGTGTAGATCGATTGCACACGGCCGTCTTTGGATTTCCCCAATGTCACTTCCAGCATGGTGCCAACGAGCATATTGTGCGTACCTTCAGAGGCCTCCGAGGGAATGCCCTGGGCCTCAAGTCGCGCTGTCAGCTCGCTGTTACACGCAGTGAGCGTTGCCACCTCTTCAACCCTTGCTGCAAGCTCGTCGCGCAGCTTGTCGATCGTGCGCTCAGCAGCAGCTAGCTCTGCTTGTTGTACCAAATGAGCACTCAGGCTGACGCATTCCGGATGGTGGGGCGTTCGCGAAAATAAGAATGCGGGCTTGTTGTCTGGGTAATTGCGTGCGAACCAAACCAATAGATCAGCACGGCGAATGGACCAGTACTGGCGGTGTATTTGGTGCTCTGCGGTAATCGGACGGCCCAGACAGGTTGCGGGCAACTCTCCGCTGACAATAGCGTCGTAGATGCACTCAGCGTAGACGTGCAGAATCGGCCATTGTGGAAAGTGCTTGAGCAGGCTTCCGGGTTGCGAGAGGTCAACCCGTAGTATTTCATCCTCGTGGTCTGCGAGGTCACTCCAGAGAATGGCGGCATCAATCGGATGGTATGAGCTTTTAATCGAGATCATGGCGCACAGCCTCCTGCTGTGTTCGTCCTGGAATCGCTGGCGGCGGCTGTTCTTGAATATGCCTCTATCTAGCGAGCCTGATTTCAATAAGACCTTTTAAGGATCCAATGTTCGTGACAGTTAGCCGATCCATAGGTTCAGAATCAGAGAAATGAGCGCGACATATTTCGACGCGATGCCTTCAGGCTCAGTGCTGACGTAACGTTACGCAGGACGAGTAGATCAAACCGGTGGGCCGGAACCAGGCTCGATGCGCGCCTATCAGGATCGTCCTGAACTCAACGCGGATGTTTTCTTCACACCGCCAGTCGATCACTTAGCCTGCGTACTGTGCCACAAGGAGATGAGGCATCTTGACCGCGCCGATAGGCAGATCGTCTGGGCCGCTTTGCCTCTTGCTCCTTCGTTGACGAACGACTTCTGATCGGGAGTCGGGGCCCAATAGAGCAACTTAGCCATTTTGGGCTATTGCCCGGGCGGTGCTCCTGTTCGCGTAGGCGTTTCCTGTGGCACAGCTTGACGAGGTTTGGGATAACCATCGATGTCGATGGGCGTCATCCGTTGTGCGTTCTATACGATTGGTGGCGACGCGGATAGCCTCCGCAGGTGTTGGAGTCGGCCAGCTGGATAATCGGTTGGCCGAAGGTGGGCAGGCCGCCCTGCAAGAGCATTTCTAGCGGCTGTCTTCATTCTCTGGCTGTCCTTGTGTCACTTCGAACCATGTGGGAATTGCTGAAGGCTGCAGGGCCTGCCGTAATAACACTTGACTTGTACTCAGCAGCCAAGTTTCTACCCCTTTTTCATCGATGAGTTCTTGACATTGGCGCAAATTTTCGGCTGTAACTAGCAGCGAAATGATCGCGTCGTGCAGGTTGCAGTCCTCCGGAGGCTCGAGGGAGTTGCGAGTTGCACAGCTCTTCACGAATAGGCGCAACGGCTCCTGCAGACGCTTCAGCGCCTGATCGAGCCAGGCGCGCTGCGTTTTGTTCAGATGGCGCGCTTCATGTCTTAATACCAGTTCCTCGTTGGGATGGGAGCGTTGCCGCGCTAGCAGAAAGCGCAGATATCCCTCAAGGTCTCGCGTGAAAGCGCACGTCCGCCATGCTTCCAGTCGCTGTGCGTGAATGTTCAGCAAAACATCCAACAGCAAGTCTTGCTTGCTCGTAACGTGATGGTAAAGGCTGCCAGGTTGCAGGCCAACGCGGGCGGCCAGCTGGCGCATGCTCATGGCGCCATAGCCGTGCTCCGCCATCAGTTCACCGGCCGCATCCAGCAGAAAATGCGGGCAGTCGAGTGTGCGCGCGGCTTCAGGCATAGGCTGGCAATCTGGAAAGCGCACGCAGTAGCCGGCAGATAGCGCGGCGGCAGCGGTTACGTGAAGGGCTCTTTTTCATTTGTTTACCTCCAAGCAAAAAAACAGGCAGGCTGCCAAGAGTCCGTCAGAACTGCGGAGGCAGCCTGCCTGGGGAAACCGTTTTGATCAGTCGTCTTGCGTGATGCGCTCGAGCGTGGCACGAGCACGCAGTATCACTGGGGCATCGACCATCTGCCCGTCGAGGGTGAACACGCCGGCGCCGCTTTCGGCGCCCGCAACCACTCGCCGCGCCCAGTCCACCTCGGCGGCCGAAGGTTGCAATGCCTGGTGAATGACCTTGACCTGGCTGGGATGGATACACAACGCGCCGCCAAAGCCCATGTCACGCACGAACCCGGTGTGCCGGCGCAGGCCTTCGGTGTCCTGGATAGACGGGTACACGCCGTCCAACGGAGCGGCAAGCCTTGCCACTCGGGTGTGCAGCAAGACGGCGTAGCGGGCGTGCGCCAGGACCTGCTCGGCGGCCTCGCTGCCGGTGCACAGGTTGAGGTCCAGCCCCAGGTCAAGGCTGCCGAAAGACAGCCGCTCGACGCCGACGCTCGCCGCCAGTTGCGGCAATGCGACCAGCCCGCGTGCGCTTTCGATGATCGGCCAGACGGGCTTGCCGGTCGCGTGTGCCAAACGGATCTGCTCGACGGTCTCGGCCTTGGGCAAGAGCATGCCGCGCACCCCCGCATGACGTTGGCACAGGGCCAGGTCTGCCTCATGCGACCAGTGCTCGGGGGCGTTTACCCGGACCAGTATCTGGGCCTGAGGATGCGTTAGCAAAAACGTCTCGAGGTTGTCCCGGGCCTGCTCCTTGGCGGCCTCTTCGACGGCGTCCTCGAGGTCGACGATCACCCGATCGGCACCACTGGCCAACGCTTTGGGGATGCGTTCCGGCCGGCTCGCCGGGACGAACAGGGCACTGCGTACGACTGCCTGGCTCATTGTGCGGCTCCTGTGCTGAACGCCACTTCGCCGGATTGCGCCATACCGGCCGCGGCGGTCGCCCACACCTGCGCCTTGCCGGTTTCCAGCAGACGTCCACCGACTTCGAACGCGTCAGGTGAAATCAGTGGGCGCAAGCCGCGGAAGTTGAAGCGATGTACGCGTGCATCTGGATTGGCCTGCTGGAAGGCCCGCAGGCTGAGGGTAGCGATCAGCGGGCCATGCACCACCAACCCCGAATAGCCTTCTGTCTCGGTGACATAAGGCCAGTCGTAATGGATGCGGTGGCCATTGAAGGTGACCGCCGAATAGCGGAACAGCAACGTCGCATTGGGCTCGACAGTCTCCTGCCAGGCGCCTTCAGGGGCGGCCTCGGTGCCGCCGAGTTTGGGCGGGGAGGGCTCGCGGTAAACGATATCCTGCTCTTCCACCAACACGTTACGGCCGTCTTGAACAAACTCGTGCTTGACCGTGACGAACAGCAACGAACCGGTCCTGCCGTGTTTCTCTTGTACGTTGAGGATGGTCGAGCGGCGCGATACTTCGGCCTCCACGAGCAACGGCGAAATGAACTCCAGCCGGCTGCCAGCCCACATGCGGTTGCGGTTGTCTGCGGGTGGCAGGAAGCCGCCGCGGGCAGGGTGGCCATCACTGCCCAGGCCCACAGCGTCGACGGTGTCCTGGAAGAACGCCCAGTGCCAGAGCAAGGGCAGGGCGTCGCCTGGCCCAGGTGCCGGCTCGCTCAGGGTCGCGGCGATGCGCTTGACCAGGTTGTGGGTTATACGGTCGTGGCTGGTTTCGGTGCGGCCGATCCAGGCGCTGAGGTCTTGTTTGGTCATTGTGCGTGTCCTCGTCTGATCAAAGATGGCTGGCGAGTTCCGGGACGGCGTCGAACAGATCTGCCACCAGGCCGTAATCGGCCACCTGGAAGATCGGTGCCTCTTCATCCTTGTTTATCGCGACGATCACCTTGGCGTCTTTCATGCCGGCCAGGTGCTGGATCGAACCCGAGATGCCGACCGCGATGTACAGCTGCGGAGCGACGATCTTGCCAGTCTGGCCAACCTGCATGTCGTTCGGCACGAAGCCTGCATCGACCGCGGCGCGCGAGGCACCAACGGCGGCGCCGAGCTTGTCGGCCAGGGTGTACAGGTGCTTGAAGTTGTCACCGTTGCCCATGCCACGGCCGCCGGAAACGACGATCTTGGCAGCGGTCAGCTCAGGGCGATCGGACTTGGCCAGCGCTTCGCCGACGAACTTCGATGTGCCGGCATCGTGGGCAGCAGCGATGGCTTCAACCGAAGCCGAGCCACCTTCAGCGGCCACCGGGTCGAAACCGGTGGTACGCACGGTGATCACCTTGATGGCAGCGCTGGACTGCACGGTAGCGATGGCATTACCGGCATAGATCGGGCGCTTGAAGGTGTCGGCCGACTCGAGCGAGATGATCTCGGAGATCTGGTCGACATGGAGCAGTGCGGCAACACGCGGGAGGATGTTCTTGCCATTGGTGGTGGCTGGGGCCAGCACGTGGCTGTAACCCTTGGCCCCGCTTTCTGTCACAAGAGCAACGATCAGCGGCGCGACGTTCTCGGGCAGCAGGTGAGCGTAGGCCGCATTGTCTGCAACCAGCACTTTAGCCACCCCAGCGATCTTGGCGGCAGCTTCAGCCACGCCACCAACACCTTGGCCAGCGATCAGTACGTGGACGTCCCCACCCACCTTGGCGGCGGCAGCGACAGTGTTCAGGGTAGCCGGTGCAACGGCACCGTTTTCCGGACCTTGTAGAAGGTCAGCGACAACTAGGATAGTCATTTAGATTACCTTCGCTTCGTTCTTCAGCTTCTCGACCAGTTCGGCCACCGACTTGACCTTGATGCCAGCGCTGCGGGCAGCCGGCGCTTCAACTTTCAGGGTCTTGTTGGTGGAGGCGAGGGAAACGCCCAGCGCGTCTGGAGTAACGGTCTCCAGCGGCTTCTTCTTGGCCTTCATGATGTTCGGCAGCGACGCATAGCGCGGCTCGTTCAGGCGCAGGTCGGTGGTGACGATGGCTGGCAGGTTCAGCGATACGGTCTGCAGGCCGCCATCGATTTCACGGGTGACGTTCAGCTTGTCGCCAGCCACTTCCACCTTGGAGGCGAAGGTGCCCTGGGCATAGTCGGTCAGCGCGGCCAGCATCTGGCCGGTCTGGTTGTTGTCGCTGTCGATGGCCTGCTTGCCAAGGATGACCAGCTGAGGCTGCTCTTTGTCGACAACGGCTTTCAGCGCCTTGGCCACCGCCAGGGAGTTCAGCTCGTCCGCGGCTTCTACCAGGATCGCGCGGTCAGCACCCAGGGCCAGTGCGGTACGCAATTGCTCCTGGGCAGTGGTCGGGCCGACGGAAACGACGACGATCTCGGTCGCAACGCCTGCCTCTTTCAGGCGCACGGCTTCTTCCACGGCGATTTCGCAGAAGGGGTTCATGGACATCTTGACGTTAGCCAGGTCGACGCCGGAGTGGTCCGCTTTGACGCGAACCTTGACGTTGTAGTCGACCACACGCTTGATTGCGACCATCATTTTCATGGGCAGTTTGACTCTCGATTATGGTTCCAAAACTGCAAAAAAGAGGGGTCAGATGACCCCACAATTGCGCAGTTCCTCAATACGTTCGGCAGACAGGCCGAGCTGGGCGAGAATGCTCGCGCTGTGCTCACCCAGGTCTGGCACGGCATCCATGCGAGGGCTGAAGGCGTTGCTGCTGGCGGGGGGGAGCAGGCTGGGAATACTGCCGTTGGGCGTCGCCACGTGCCGCCAGCGCTCGCGGGCCTGAAGTTGTGGGTGCTGCCAGACGCCCTGCATGTCGTTAACGCGGGCGTTGGCGATGCTGGCTGTGTCGAGGCGGGCGATCACGGTGTTGAAGTCGAGTGCGGCGAACGCTTCGATGATCAGTGCGCGCAAGGTGTCGCGGTTTTCCACCCGCTTGAAGTTGGCCGAAAAGCGCTCATCGTCGGCAAGCTCCGGCTGGAGCAGGACCTGCTCGCAGAACAGCCGCCATTCACGCTCGTTCTGCAACCCGAGCATGATGGTGTTGCCATCGCCAGTAGGGAAGGGGCCGTAGGGGTAGATGGTGGCGTGTGCCGCGCCCGCACGAGGCGGCGGCGTTGCACCTTCATAGGCGTAGTACAGCGGATAGTTCATCCACTCCACCAGGCTCTCCAGCATCGACACGTCGACATGGCTACCTTCACCTGTCTTGCCACGCAGCAGCAGGGCGGAGAGCACGCCGGTATAGGCGTACATGCCGGCGGCGATGTCGGCAATCGAGTTGCCCGCCTTGGCCATCTGATCGTCGCCCGGGCCGCCGGTTACCGAAAGAAACCCGCCTTCGCTCTGGATCAGCAGGTCGTAGGCCTTCTTCTGCTCGTAGGGGCCACCGGCGCCATAACCTGAAATGTCGCAGACGATCAATTTCGGGAAGCGCGCGTGCAGTGCTTCAAACGACAGGCCCAACCGCGCAGCGGCGCCCGGTGCCAGGTTTTGCACCAGTACATCAGCCTGTTCCAGGAGCTGGTCGAGAATGTCGCCGGCGAGCTCCTGCTTGAGGTCAAGTGAAAGACTTTCCTTGGAGCGGTTGGTCCAGACGAAGTGTGAAGCCAGACCATTGACTCGCTGGTCGTAACCACGCGCAAAGTCGCCGACACCCGGCCGTTCAACCTTGATCACCCGGGCGCCGAGGTCGGCCAGTTGACGGGTGCAGAAGGGCGCGGCGATGGCATGTTCGAGGCTGATGACGGTGATACCGTCGAGAGGGCGGATGCCCGTGGGCTGGCTCATGGTTATTATCTCTCTTGTCATGGCAGGCCCCTGCCGCCTGGGCGACAAGGGGCGACTTCGGTCAGAACGAGCGTGGCAACTCCAGCAGGTGCTCGGCGACATACGACAGGATCAGGTTGGTCGAGATCGGCGCAACCTGGTACAGGCGGGTCTCGCGGAACTTGCGTTCGACGTCGTATTCATTGGCAAAGCCGAAGCCACCGTGGGTTTGCAGGCAGGCGTTGGCGGCTTCCCAGCTGGCCTTGGCGGCCAGGTACTTGGCCATGTTGGCGGCAGCACCGGCGTTCTTGCCGCTGTCGTATTCTTCACAGGCACGCCAGCGCATCAGGTCGGCGGCTTCGATCTCGATATGCGCCTCGGCGATCGGGAACTGTACACCTTGGTTTTGTCCGATCGGGCGGCCAAACACCACGCGGTCGCGGGCATACTGGCTGGACTTCTCGACGAACCAGCGACCATCACCGATGCATTCGGCGGCGATCAGGGTGCGCTCGGCATTGAGGCCGTCAAGGATGTAACGGAAGCCTTTGCCTTCTTCGCCGATCAAGCTGCTGGCAGGGATCTCCAGGTTGTCGAAGAACAGCTCATTGGTCTCGTGGTTGACCATGTTGGCGATCGGCTGCACGGTTAGGCCGTTGCCGATGGCTTCGCGCAGGTCGACGAGGAAGATCGACATGCCTTCGGATTTCTTCTTCACCTCGGCGAGCGGCGTGGTGCGGGCCAGGAGGATCATCAGGTCGGAGTGCTGGATGCGCGAGATCCACACCTTCTGACCGTTGATCACGTACTTGTCGCCCTTGCGCACGGCAGTGGTCTTGATCTTGGTGGTGTCGGTGCCGGTGGTGGGCTCGGTGACGCCCATCGACTGCAGGCGCAGCTCGCCGCTGGCCAGCTTTGGCAGATAGTAGTTTTTTTGCTCCTCACTACCGTTACGCAGCAGCGTGAACATGTTGTACATCTGACCGTGAATGGTGCCGGAGTTGCCCCCACAGCGGTTGACTTCCTCGAGGATCACCGAGGCCTCGCCCAAGCCCAGGCCCGAACCGCCATATTCCTCAGGGATCATCGCCGAGAGCCAGCCAGCGTCGGTCATGGCTTTGACGAAGGCCTCTGGAAAGCCTTTTTCCTCATCAATCTTGCGCCAGTACTCGGCAGGGAAGTCGCCACACAAGGCGCGCACGCCTTCACGGATGGCATTGAGTTCTTCGTTATAGTAGTCGCTCATTATTGTTCTCCAGGCGAGGCAGGTTTGCAGCGTCGTCGTGGTTCCGCTGCAAACCTGCTCCTAACGCGGTCAGAGAGGCTGGAAGCCGAGGGCAGCGCGGAAGCGGTTCTTGATGTAGTGACCGTCGCGCGGCGGGAGCACCCGCGGCGGGTTCTCCGCCTTGATCTTGACGGTGGCCAGTTTCACCCCTTCACGGCTGGCGAAGCGTTCGCGCAGGTCATGCACGCCTTCCATCTGGCGAATTTCACTGGTCCAACAGAAGCCGCAGGTTTGTGCGACCTGGTCGAGCTTGATGCCGAAGCCGGCATGGCTGACCTGCATGCCCGTTTCACCGAAGTGGCCGTTGTCCAGCACCACGATGGTCAGGTTGGCCGGTTTTTGCAGTGACACGGTGGCCAGCGCACCAAAGCCCATCAGCAGCTCACCGTCACCGGTAATCACCACGACCGATTTTTCCGGCTGGGCATTTGCCAGGCCCAGGCCCACGGTGATGGCGCTGCCCATTGCGGCCCAGAGGTAGTAGTTGCCGTCGTGGTCACCGGCGGCCATCACGTCGTAGGACGCAGAGCCCAGGCCGGTCACCACCAGCACGTCCTTGCGACCGGCGAGCAGGGTGCGGACTACTTCACGGCGGCACAGGGTGTGGCTAGCGCTTACTTGACCCATTTCTTTTCTCCGATCAGGCGCTGACCCAGCAGCAGGGCAGTGGCGGAATCGCCGTTGAATGCCATGGTGGCCGCGCCATGGAGCAGCGGCGCGACGTCTTCGGGCTTGTCTGCCCGCCAGGTCATCACCTTCATCAGTTGCAGGGAAGCCTCGGTGGCTTGCCCCATCGGGTTCTGCCAGGCGTTGAACTCGGCCCAGTCGCCGCGCATGGTGACCACCATCAGCAGTGGGAAGCCGGCGCAGTTCTGCAAGGCAAGGGTGTTGATGCAATTGCCTACACCACTTGACTGCATCAACAGTGCGCCACGCTCGCCGCCGAGCCACGCGCCGGCCAGGTAGCCAATACCTTCCTCTTCGGTAGTAAGGACGACTGCCTTGATATCGGGATCCTGATAGGACATGCGGATGGCCGCCGAGTGGCCGGCGTCCGGGACGAATACGACATGCTTGACGTCGTGAGCCTTGAGGACGCGGAAAACGTCTTCTTGCCAGCTTTGTTCAGCTTCTTGCGATGACATGGGTGTCTCCAGTGCTGCTTTTATTTCCGTTCATCATGGCTGTCAGGAGGTACGACGACGAATACCATTTTTGTCTTTTAGATATGCTGGTTTGGCATACCTGTGGCACGGTTTTAAGTCGAAATTCTCATGGCTCTTGTCTTTTCCACGCATGCCTATAGCCGATGGGCACAGCTCTGGTTAGACTCGGAAGTTGACCCTTTCAATAAGCGTGGTTATGCCCGTGGATGTCGTTCAGCTCAAAACCCTTATCCACGTGGCCGAATTGGGAAGCTTGAGCAAGGCATCAGAACGCCTGCATATTGCCCAGCCGGCGCTCAGCCGGCAGATACAGCAGTTGGAAAAAGAGTTGGGTGTATACCTGTTCGAACGCCATGGCAGAGGCATGCTCCTGACTGACGCGGGCAATGAAGTTCTATTGCACGCAAGCCGGATCATGAACGAGCTAGAGGCCATTCGATGCACCGTAGCCGGCGGCGGCGCCAGCTTGCGCGGCTCAGTGGCGGTAGGCACCCCACCGACCATCGCCGAAATTGTCACAGTCCCCTTGGTCAAGCGTATTCGCGAGGCGCACCCAGACTTGTCCATCCGTTTTTCTTCGGCCTTCAGTGGTTATTTGCTCGACTGGCTTCAGCGAGGCGAGCTTGAACTCGCAATCTCATACGACCTAGAGCCTCGTCACAGCTTGCGTATCGTGCCGGTGATGATGGAAAGCTTGGTGCTAGTCGGGCCGCCGGAAGCGGGGCTGAGAATGGACAGCCCCGTGCGTTTTGCGAGCATTGGTGATCAGCAGGTTGTGCTACCCAGTGCCCGACATGGGCTGCGCAAGATCATCGATGAATGCTTGGCAGAGGTAGGGGTTAAGATCATCACGCAGGTTGAAGTGGATTCCTTCGGCGCGATGATCGACCTGGTGAGGCATGGCTTCGGATTGACTACCTTACCGCTCGCTCCAATCTATGCCCACGTGCAGGGGGGGACGCTTAGCGCCGCTCCGTTGGTGGACCCAACGCCCATGCGAAGGCTAGTGATGGTCACGCCAGCGGACCGGCGTGTTAGCTTGGCGACCCGGCACGTCGGCGATACTTTCGTGCAGCTCGCATCAGAATTGGTGGGGCAGGGGATCTGGGCGGGTCATATGATTTGACGCCAAACCGTGCCTTCCGAGTAGAGTCGGGGGCAGTTGACTTCGCGGGATGTATCGTCGCGGCCGTTACGCCTCAGAAATAGCTGAAACTGTACTGATACGCCTGGAGTAGCATCAGGGGCTACAGTGGTCCGCAACTTGAAAGTTGCAGTTTCCTGCAGGTGCGGCTAATGCAATCTTCGGCTATTTACGTGAAATGGTAGGGCTTCCACTACCTGGCGAGTAATGGTTCTGTATCAAATAACGGGGGTGGTGCCCTAGCATTTTGATGTGGAGCTAGACACTAAATGATGTCTGTCGCGGCCTCTATAGATTCTAAATCTGGACTGCCACGAGGCAGCCAGACTCACTGAAATTTAAAGTCGGTGCTGGGTCATACGGCATCCTCGGGATGGGGGGAGCGCGTCGGTCGAGTGGAACTTATCTGGTCAAGAGTACATGCAATGATGAAAATGATAGTGGTTGGTACTAGCCAGCTGAGATTTGCCTCTGAAAGAGGCAGCGAAGCTACTAAAAACTTAAGCGATGGGATGTTCAAGCCAAATGCATTGGCGCCGTCTATTACGCCAAATAGAAGCGAACAAAGTGCGGCTGGTGCTATAATACGCTTTGGTTCTTTGAATTTGTGCGATATCAAGCTAAAAACTACCAGGGCAATACACGGCGGATAAATTGTGGTCAATACGGGTACTGAGTAGCTAATTATTTTGCTTAGTCCAAAATTTGATATAATCAGTGCGCCGGCAGTGAGGGTGATGGTGATGGCTTTATAGCTATACGGCAAGATGCCGGCGAAGTAGGTGGCGCATGCTGCAATAACGCCAATTGCTGTAACTAAGCAGGCTATAATAATTAGGAGCGATAGCAAGATATAGCCTTTTTGGCCATAGGTGTGGCTTACATAATGACTGATGAGTGTTGCCCCATTGGTTGCTCCCTCTGCTAGGGTACTGCTGTTTAATCCGAGTTTGAAGAGGCTAGCATAAACTAATGATAAGCCTAGTCCTGCAATGCAGGCAGCGATACAGCTGTATTTGAGGATTTCTTGTTTAGAAGTTATGCCCCGACTTTTGATAGCGTTGACTACAATGGCCCCGAACACAAGTGCTGCTAAGGCATCCATAGTCAGATAGCCTTCTGTTACGCCTTTTTGAAATGCGGATGAGTCATATGGAGCTACTGGCAGGCTTGGGTCTCCGATCGTCCAAATAAAGGCACCGATGCCTAGGACTGCTAATGCCAAGATTTTTACGGGTGCGAGACCGCGCCCTACTGTATCTAACAGGCGGTTCGGGTAAAGTGAAAACAGTAAAACTACTGCGAAGTATATGGCGCTGTACAAAGGCAACAGGCTTGCAGAGTCGCCTAGCCAAGGTTTGAGTCCTATTTCAAAAGAGACTGTAGCAGTTCTGGGGACAGCGAAAAATGGTCCTATGGAAAGGAAACAGATTATTGCTAGCGTACGTGCAGCGGGTTTTCCAAGAGGGGCAGAGAGCTGATCAATAGATCCATCGAATCTGGCGAGCGCAATTATTGTAATGACGGGTAGGCCCACTGCTGTGAAAAAGTAACCGCAAGCAGCAATCCAGACGTTTTCACCTGCCAGTAGCCCAATCATTGGTGGGAATATTATATTTCCGGCCCCGGCAAACAGCGCGAAGGTCATAAAGCCTAAGGCAGTTATGTCTCGATAAGATAGTTTCATTTGGTTGTCCTGCTAAAAGCTTAACTTAGATTAGCGATTAAGAAATTTTTGAAAGCGTTCAAGGCCTTCTTCCAATTTGGTGCGCTCGCACGCATAGCACCATCTAAGGAATTTGTCTGCATCTGAGCCAAAGGCAAGCCCTGGTGCGAGACCTAATCCTGACTCACTGACTAGGCGCTTACAGAAACTAAGGCTGCCGTCCTGACTTGGAGATGGGAAAAATAAATACATAGCGCCTTGTGGACTTGCTATAGGCTCTTGAAGTATCGAACTAAGTTCAGTTACAAGAAAATCTCGTGATTGCCTGAGTTTTGACCTGAATTCGGCCACGTCTTTTTCACTGTGTTTCAGTGCTTCAACACCTGCAAGTTGGATAAAGGCCGGGGCGCAAGATGTGTTGTACTCAATCAGTTTTTCTAGGTTTATAACGATGTCTGTCGGTGCAACGATCCATCCGAGTCTCCATCCTGTCATGAGCCAGCTTTTGGAGAAGGAGTTGATACAGATTATACGCTCGTTGCGGTCTGTAATATCTATAAATGATGGGGAAGCAGGTTCTTCAGATTCATAGTGTAGGCGTTCATATACTTCATCTGAAATAATCCATATGTTGTGCTTGCGGCAATGCTCCACCAGGGAAATTTGTTCTGCTCTTGACATCGTCCAGCCGGTGGGGTTGTTAGGTGAATTTATCAATACCGCTTTTACGTCAGGCGTAAGTGCTGTTAGCAACAAGTCGAGATCAAGCCCCCAACTACCGCCATTGAAATTCAAAGATACACACTCGACTTGGCAGCCTAGGATTTTCGGTATTTCTACAATATTTGGCCAAAGGGGGACCAGTGCGACAACTTTGTCACCTTTTTCCATTACTGATTGGGCAGCTAGCATAATTGCACTGACGCCAGCGCTTGTGACGGCGATTTTGTCAGGCTCAGTATGTCCGTGTAATTTAGAAATGTAACTACTAAGCTCTTGGCGAAGCTGAGGAAGTCCAAGGTTCTGAGTGTAAAATGTTTCGCCGCTTGTAATTGCAGAAATGGCTTTGTCGGAGATCTGCGTAGGAGTGGCGTAGGTAGACTCCCCGAACCAAAATGCTATAACGTCTTTATTGTGCATCCCAGCATTTGCCACCTCGCGAATGTAGGAAGGACGAAGGCTCTGGATAGATACAGGCGAAAGATTGCGTTCTGAACTGCTTACAAAGGATGGTTTACTCATGATGACTCCATTTTTTGTGATTGTCATGGTGAAATAAATCGTGAGTATTTAAGGTCGGCGTCGAGTGTGGCAGAGTACAACTAGAGCAATAAGTACAGTTACAAGTCTTAAGATTTCACTGTTTTCAGGGCTCATCACTCAATAATTGCCTTCTGTCATCAAGCGGTTGAGGTAACTGCCAAGTGCTGATAGTTGACTCATAAAATAGCAATTGCACTCGGAATGAGTATTGCAATAACGCTTTGTTTTTTTTATTTTTTTGAGACGTTCATTTCGCCAATTTGGTTTATTTGGTCTGTCTATTTTGCCTTTGCAAAATTATGCTGCGTTGTATCCGACTGTATTATATTGGTATGCATGATGATTCAACTAGATTTTTACGAGGCAAATCATTGTTGCCATGGCTGCGAAACATGTTCCGAACGCTTGATTTATTCTTTTCATGGCAATTTCATTGCTTATAAGGTTCGTGGCCTTGCTTGCAATGAAGGTATAGAAGATCATTACTGCTGCATCAATGCCGATCATGGTTATTCCCATGATTGTATACTGACTCACGATAGATTCTCGCAGGTCAATAAATTGTGGCAAAAGAGCCAAAATGAAAATCATGGCCTTGGGGTTGCTGAGATTCGTTAATAAACCTTTTGCGAAAATATCGAAACCCGATGAGCTCTGATTGATCTGTTTTTCAAGACCAGTAGTTGATGCGGATCTGAACTGACTAAACGCCAGATAGAGGAGGTATGCTGCTCCCCCCCATTTTACTACGGAAATTGCAACCTCTGAAGAGGCCAGTACTGCACCTAAACCGCAAATTACCGCAATGATTTGGAGTGAAAGGGCACACTCCAGACCTGCAAGGTTCCAGAGGCTACAAGTGAACCCTTTATTCAGGCGAGTTGAAATTGAAGAGATTACGCCTGCACCAGGTGCCAAGCTAATGAGTAAGCAGGTGATTGCATACGCGGTAAATGTTTCAGTGCTCATGTCTATCTACGCTTATCAGTTTGCTGAATTCTTTTGTTATAGGGGATGTGGTGTAGAAATATAAAAAAATTCCAGAAATTAATGCTGTGCTAATTGCCAGGCATGGGCTCGCGTACGAGTAAAGTGTAAAAAACACACCCGCGCTGACTACTAATGCTGCAGCAAATGCTAGAGCATTATGCAATGAGGTCTGACTGAGGCTTTGCATGTGGGAAACCTGATCTTCTTTGAGTGTTTCTAATGTATCCTGTGGCGAGATTTGGATTGTGCTAAAATTGCGCACGGATCAGTGGTATTTTAGAGTGATCAAGTTGCGATCATGGAGAAGCTAGAATGAGCGTTTCAAAACCTAAGCTTGATCGTCTCGATCGGGAGATTCTAACCGCTCTGCAGCGTAATGGTCGGCTTTCGAGCGCTGAGCTCGCTGAGCTCGTTAGCCTGAGCGCCTCACCTTGTTGGAGGCGTGTGAAGCGGTTGGAAGAGACTAGCGTTATCCGTGGTTATCACGCAGATATCGACTATGAAAAATTAGGCTACGCGATTACTGCTTACGTTCAAGTGTCCCTTACGCAAAAAGATATGACTAGTATGACTAAGTTTGAGCAGTCAGTCACTTGTCATGAAGAAGTGGTTGCATGTCATTGCATATCGGGCGGCTATGATTATCAGTTAACAATAATGGCGCCAGATCTCGCTCATTTTAATGAGTTTATGAGGGAGTATATTAACTCTTTTGTTGGTGTTAAAGATGTGTGCACTTCTTTTGTTATGCGTCAAATTAAAGCACCTGTACATTCCGGAATTTGAAACTATAAAAAAGCGGTGCGGTCTGAGACCGCACCGACCTCACCCCCCCAAATAGGCTTCTTTCACTCCGCTATCGTTAAGCATAGAAGTTCCTGTGCCTGACATAACCACCCGACCATTTTCAAGCACATAAGCGCGGTCAGCGACCCTAAGTGCCTGGTTGGCATTCTGCTCCACCAGGAAAACGGTCACGCCATCGCGGCGCAGCTGTTCGATGATGTCGAAGATCTGCTGGATGATGATCGGCGCCAGGCCCAGCGAAGGTTCGTCGAGCAGCAACAGCTTGGGCTTGCTCATCAGCGCCCGGCCAATGGCGAGCATCTGCTGCTCGCCACCGGACATGGTGCCGCCACGCTGGATGTAACGCTCCTTCAGGCGCGGGAACAGCTGCAGGACTTTGTCCAACTGCTCCTGGTAGTCGCCCTTGTCGGTGAAGAAACCGCCCATGGCGAGGTTTTCTTCGACCGTCAGGCGGGCGAACACGCGGCGCCCTTCCGGGACCACGGCGATACTCTTGCGCATGATGTGCGAAGAGGTCTGGCCAACCAGCTCTTCACCCAGGTACTTGATGCTGCCGCTTTGGGCCTGCGGCGAGCCGCACAAGGTCATCAGCAGCGTCGATTTGCCCGCGCCGTTGGCGCCGATCAAGGTGACGATCTCGCCCTGGTTGATCTCCACGTTGACGCTGTGCAGCGCCTGGATCTTGCCGTAGAAGGTGGAAACGTTCTCGAACTTCAGCATTTACGCTTCCCCCAGATAAGCCTTGATCACTTCAGGATTGTCGCGAATCTGCTCCGGCGTGCCATCTGCCAGGGGGGTGCCCTGGTTGATCACCACGATATGGTCGGAAATGCTCATCACCAGCTTCATGTCGTGCTCGATCAGCAGCACGGTGACGTTGTGTGACTCGCGCAGATAGGCGATCAGTGCCTTGAGGTCTTCGGTCTCTTTCGGGTTAAGGCCCGCTGCTGGTTCGTCGAGCATGATGATCCGTGGCTGGGTCATCATGCAGCGGGCGATTTCCAGGCGGCGTTGCTGGCCGTAGGCGAGGGTGCCGGCGGTACGGTTGGCGAACTCGGTCAGGTTGACCTTCTCCAGCCAGTACTGCGCGCGCTCCATGGCCTCCTTCTCGCTGCGGCGGAAGCTCGGGGTCTTGAACAGGCCGGCGAAGAAGTTGGTGTTCAAGTGCCGGTGCTGGGCGATCAGCAGGTTCTCCAGCGCGGTCATTTCCTTGAACAGGCGCACGTTCTGGAAGGTACGCACCACGCCCTTGCGGGCGATCTGGTGGCCGGCCAGGCCCTGGATCGGCTGGCCATCGAGCAGGATGGTGCCGCCGCTGGGCTTGTAGAAGCCGGTCAGGCAGTTGAACACCGTGGTCTTGCCGGCGCCGTTCGGGCCGATCAGCGCCACCACTTGCTTTTCCTTGACGGTCAGGGCCACGCCGTTGACCGCCAACAAGCCGCCGAAGCGCATGCTCAGGCCGCTGACTTGCAGAATTTCGCGGCTCATCGACGCAGCTCCAAATGTGGACGTTGCATAGGCAGCAGGCCTTGCGGACGCCAGATCATCATCAACACCATCAGCGCACCGAACATCAGCATCCGGTATTCGCTGAACTCACGCATCAGCTCGGGCAGCAGGATCATC
>Ga0160431_100120_pt1 | contig 58382 bp, 44 predicted proteins | sample HID1971K_E0MG_FD_108212 | JGI IMG/M metagenome (GOLD analysis project Ga0160431, IMG submission 108212) | Enriched millipede-associated microbial communities from UW Madison campus, WI, USA - HID1971K_E0 MG | ecosystem: Host-associated > Arthropoda: Insects > Digestive system > Unclassified ...
CCCAGTCGCCCAGGGGAATGGTGGCCGCCTGGAACGGGTCGAGCAGGCTGAATTCGGACATGAGGGCAAACCTCTTGGTGGATTAGTGGCGGCTCAGGGTCTGCAGCAGCTCGTTCTTCGACAAGGTGCCCTTGAAGGCGCCCTGGCGGTCGATCACCGGTACCGGGTACGGCAGGTCTGCCGCGATCCCCAACACCTCATGCAGCGGCGTGTCGGTGTACACCGGCTGCTGCTCGTGCAGGCTGTAGCGCTCACTGGCGCTGGCGCCCTGGGCGTCGGTGTCGACCACGCCCAGCAACTGGCCGCGCTCGTCCACCAGGTAGCCGAACGGCACCCCGGGCTGGAAGCTCGGCGCCTTGCCGTTGACCTTGCATACCACCGCCGGGTCCAGCCGGGCCACGTCACCGGCCTTGAGCACCCGCGAGCTGTCGAAGCGCTTGAAAAAGGTGCGCACATAGTCGTTGGCCGGCTCGTTGATCAGCGCTTGCGGCGTGCCGATCTGTACCACGCGGCCACCTTCCATGATCGCGATGCGATGGCCGATGCGGATGGCTTCCTCGATGTCGTGGGAAATGAAAATGATGGTGCGCTGCTGCTCGGCCTGCAGGCGCATCAGCTCGCCCTGCATTTCGCTGCGGATCAGCGGGTCGAGGGCGGAGAAGGCTTCGTCCATCAGCAGGATGGTCGGGTCGTTGGCCAGCGCCCGGGCCAGGCCCACGCGCTGCTGCATGCCGCCGGACAGCTGGTGCGGGTAGCTGTGCTCGTGGCCGGCCAGGCCCACCTGGCTCAGCGCCTCGCGGGCACGGCTGTGGCGCTCGGCTTCGGCGATACCGGCGATTTCCAGGCCAAACGCAGTGTTCTGCAGCACGCTCATGTGCGGCATCAGGGCGAAGGACTGGAACACCATGCCCATTTCCTTGCGGCGCACATCGAGCAGGTCTTTGTCGGACAGGCCGGTGATTTCACGGCCATTGAGGTGGATGCTGCCGGAAGTGGGTTCGATCAGGCGGTTGAACAGCCGCACCATGGTCGACTTGCCCGACCCGGACAGGCCCATGATGACGAAGATCTCGCCACGCTTGACGGAAAAGCTTGCATCGAACACGCCGACGACGTGGCCGGTCTTGCTGAAGATTTCGTTCTTGTCGGCGCCCTTGCGGAGCATCTCCATGGCCATGTTCGGGTTGGGACCGAACACCTTGAAGATGTTTTTTACCGAAAGAATCTCATCGGCCTGGCTCATACGACCCTCTTTATTATGCTTATTAACCAATCATTCAACTTCGCACTTTCAATAAGGCGGGTAGCGATCAGTGCGAGTACGCTTGGCAGTCCGTTCAAATTCGAACGTGAGTCAAAACCGGCACGCAGCAAGTCCTGCTTCAAGAATTCTCGACATCGAAGTGTCAATGTCGCGCCGTCAGTCAACGTTAGGCCTTGCTCCAGACAGGGTCCAACGACATTTGCATGACGCAAACCATTACCTGAAGTTATCAATCGCCTTGCGGGCCCGGCGCTAGACCGCGCGTGCATTTACCTGGCGCCGATGAACAGGCTAGAGTGGCCCGAACCGGCACCACCAAGGACCACCATGGTCAGACACTCCGAACCCGACCAGACGCTGATCAAGATGCCTTCGCTGCGCGCGGTGAAAGTCTTCGTCGCGGCGGCCAAGTACCAGAACTTCACCCGCGCCGCCGAGGCCTTGTGCGTGACCCAGGCCGCCGTCAGCCGGCAGATCCGTGAGCTGGAGACCTACCTGGGCGCCGAGTTGTTCACCCGGGTCGGCCGGGCGGTAGAGCTGAGCGTGGCCGGTTCGATCTTCTTCGATGCGGTACAATTATCGTTCGTCAACATTTCCCAGGCCGCCGAACGTATCCGCAGCAACACCAACCCCAAGCACGTGGTCACCCTGTGCTGCTCGCCGGCGTTCGCCGCGCTGTGGCTGGGGCCACGGATGCCGAAGTTCTTCGAGGAAAATCCGGACATCGACATCAACCTGGTGACCACCCAGAACTTCCTCGCCATGGAGCCCGGTGTTCGACCGGACATCTACATCACCAAGCTGGGCAAGATCCAGGCCGGCTACAGTTGCCACCCGCTTAACCACGACGTGATCTACCCGGTGTGCAGCCCGCAGTACCTGGCCGATCACCCCGAGCTGCGAACGCTGGAAGGTTTGCGCGATGGCTCGTTGCTCAACCTCAGCCCCTATGGCCGCTCGCAGGTGGCCGAGCACGTGGACTGGAACGTCTGGCTGGCCTTCCATGATGTCGACCTGAAGAGCCGCGCCAGCACGGCGCCGCATTTCTTCAATGCCAACGACTACAACCTTCTGGTGCAACTGGCGCTGAGCAACCAGGGTGTGGCGCTGGGCTGGCATCACCTGGTGACGCCGCTGGTAGCTCAGGGCTTGCTGGTGAGGCCGGTGGAGCAGGAACTGGTGCTCAAGGACACCTTCCACTTCCTGGCTTTCAATGAAGACAAGGAACATGACTCCAGTTGCCGGCGCTTGCGCGATTGGCTGCTGGAGGCATTCGAACCCCTGCTGCACGCCAGCGCCTGACACCCGTCATTGCACCGGCAGGAAATTCATCAGCAACAGGCTCTGCGCATAGTTCAGCCCGATCCGCCGATAGCGTTCATCGAGTAGCTCGGCGAGCAGATCCAGGCGTGCCACGATCTTGCCGAACTCGACGGCGAAGCTCAGGTTGCTGCCCTCTTCGGAAATTTCGTTGGAAAACAACAGCAGCACGCCATTGGCATCCTGGCGCTGGCTGAGCATCCAGGTCGCCTTCTCGATGTTGCGCGCGGCGTTGTTGACGAACAGCGGGTCGATGGTATCGGTCATGTAGAACTCGGTACGCCCACCGTGCGCGGTGATCAGCATGCTGCCGATGGCGTAGATGAAGGCGCCGACCCGGTCACCGCGAAACTCCGGGCTCAGGGCATAGCTCAGGGCGGCCAGGTCGCGACGGTTGCCCAGTTGTGCCAAGGGCTGGCGCTGTTCGATGGCGATGCGAATCTGCCGCTCGGCGGTGGCGGCATCGAGGTAGCCGGACATCTTCCACTGGTTGGGGTTGCGCAGGTACAGCTTGTTCATCAGCAGGTACAGGCTCTGCAGGTTGTCGCGCATCGACAGCGTGGCCAGGCGATCGACGCTGGTCTGGAACAGCTCGCTGGGCTTGCCGTTGCCGAACTGGCTGACGATGTCATGGCCTTGTTGCTGGGTACAGGCGCCCAGGCAGATCAGGGCGCCTGCCAACAGCAGGCGGGGGAAGAATTCGGGTTTGCTTGCAACCATCGGCACCGGGACGAAATCGGCGGCCGCGCTGGGGATCGGCGTGGCCTGGCCAAGCATAGAGCCCGGAAATGGGAAAAAGTGCGATGTTTGCCTGTCATGGCCTCATCGCCGGCAAGCCGGCTCCCACAGGTACACCACCCACCTTCAGGTCAGTGTTTTCCCTGTGGGAGCCGGCTTGCCGGCGATGAGGCCGGTACAGCCCTTGCACTTACATGGCGTGACGCAGCATCTCCACCAGCTGTGCATGCAGCGCCGGGTCGCCACAGGCCACCACGCACCCACCCTCCTGCGCCGAGCTGCCATCCCAGGCGGTCATCACCCCGCCCGCCCCTTCGATGATCGGCATCAACGCCTGCACGTCATAAGGCTGCAGGCTCGCCTCGACGATCACATCGACGAAGCCCGAAGCCAGCATGCAATAGGCGTAGCAGTCGCCGCCATAACGCATCAGCCGCGCCTTGCCGGCCACGGCTTCGAAGGCCGACTTGCGCTCGGCCGTGTCGAACATGTCGGGGGTGGTGCACATCAAGGTGGCCGACGCCAGGTCCGCACAGGGCCGGGTTTTCAGCGGCGTGCCACTGCGCCAGGCGCCTTCGGGCGTACCCACGAAGCGCTCACCCGTGAAGGGCTGGTTCATCACCCCAAGCACCGGGCGCGTGCCGTCGTTCAGGGCAATCAGCGTGCCCCACAACGGCAGGCCGGTGATGAACGCACGGGTGCCGTCGATGGGGTCGAGCACCCAGGTCAGCGGGCTGCTGCCCACTGCCACGCCCGCTTCTTCACCGAGAATGCCGTGCTCGGGGTAGCGCGCCTGGATCAACGCGCGCATGGCGTCTTCGGCCGCCTTGTCGGCCACGGTCACCGGGTCGTACAAGCGCCCGCCCTTGTCCTCGACGTCCAGGCTGGCGCGAAAGTACGGCTGGATCGCCGCTGCAGCGGCATCGGCCAGCTGCTCGGCGAAGGCGCGGTATTCGGCGATCTGTTCGGCATTCAGGGACATGGAGCGGGACCTCGAGGTAGAAGTTGGGGCTCGCATCATACCCGAGTGGCCAGCGCCTGCGTGCCAGCCGCAGCTGGGTCTAGACTGAACAGACCACGAGGCATGAACCGGGGGGCTGCCCACACGAGGAGGTGTGCGATGAGCCAGTTCAAGCGTTTGTTCGTCATGCTCGGCCCGCAGATGCGCCACACGCCAGCCCTGCAACGTGCAGCGGCATTGGCGGAGTCCAACGGTGCACTGCTGGATATCAATGTGTTCGTCGACGATGTCGACACCTTTGGCTTGATGGGCGACGGTCATGAGCGCGAGCGACTGCTCGCCGACAACCGCCAGTGGCTGGCCGACCAGGCCGAGCAACTGGGCAATACCGGGCTCGATGTGTCCACCGAGCTGCTGCTGACCCGCGACCCGCTGGGCAGCGTGCTCGAACGCATGGAACAAGTGGGCTGCGACCTGCTGGTCAAGGACGTGCAGCACGAGCCGGTGCTCAAGCGCCTGCTGGTGACCCCACTGGACTGGCAACTGCTCAAGGACAGCCCGGTGGCGGTACACCTGGTCAGCGACATCCGCCTGCCGCTGCCCCGGCAGATCGCCGCGGCAGTCGACCTCAACAGCCATGGCGTCGGCGAACACCTGGACGAGCAGGTGATCCACTGCGCCCATGCCCTGGCCCTGCAATGCAACGCCGAACTGCACTTGCTGCATGTGTGCGATGCAAGCAAGACCCACATCGCCGATTTCGGCGCCGGCACGGTGACCATGCCTGGCTTCGATGCCAGTGTGCGCAGCGGCCAGCGCGCGGCGTTCAACCGGCTGGGCGACCATCATCAGATCGCGCTCGAACGCCGGCATTTCCTCGAAGGCGCCGCGACGCGGGCGATCGCCCAGTTCGTCAGCCATAGCCGGATGGATGTGATCGTGATGGGCAGTCACCGGCACGATGCCATGCAGACTTTCCTCGGTGGCACCACGGCCCATGTGCTGGAGCATCCGCTGTGCAACGTGCTGGCGATCAAGGGGGCGCAATAAGTTTCAGCGGCTCATCGGCGCCCACCTTTCTCGTGCAGGTGCAGGCTTGCACGCGGAAAGGCCCGGGCGGCGACGACCATGGTATGTGGTACACCAGTTCCACTTAAATATAATGCATTTGATAATGATTCGTAGTAGTTTCGCGGCGCTTCCCCACCCCCTCAGCGCCCTACTTCAGGATCGTACCGTCGATGCGTCGCACGTTCGTTTCGCTTTGTGTGCTTCAAGCCATCTCCCCCCTGGCCCTTGCCGAGCCTGCACCTGCCAGCGACCCTGCAAGCATCGAGCTGCAGGCCCTGAACATCACCAGCAGTGCCGACAGCGAGCGCGCCGATGGCCCGGTCGAGGGCTACCGGGCCACCCGCTCGGCCAGCGCCACGCGTACCGACACCGCCCTGCATGAAACCCCGCAGTCGATCAGCGTGGTGCCCAAGGATGTGCTCGAAGACACCGGCGCCACGCGCCTGCAGGATGGCCTGGACTACGCCGGCGGCGTCGGTCGCGCCAACAACTTCGGTGGCCAGGGCCTGACCACGTTCACCGTGCGCGGCTTCACCACCGGCGAGTTCTACCGTAACGGCTTCCCGATCAACCGCGGCTACCCCAATGCGCCCGACGCCAATACCGTCGAGCGCCTGGAAGTGATTCGCGGCCCCGCCACCAGCCTGTACGGCCGTGGCGACCCTGGCGGGACCTTCAATGTGGTCAGCAAAAAGCCGCTGGCCGACCCCAAGGTGACCTTGGGTAGCCAGTTCGATGACCAGGGCATGCACCGCGCCACCCTGGACGCTACCGGGCCGCTCAACCAGGACGGTTCGCTGGCCTATCGCCTGAACGTGCTGGGCGAAGGTGGCGAAAGCTTCCGCGATGATGTCGAGAGCGAACGCTACGACGTCGCGCCGGTGATCAGCTGGCAGGTGAACGACGCCACCAGGCTGGTCTTCGAGGGCGACTTCATGCGCAACAACCACCCCCTGGACCGTGGCCTTACCCGCCTGCCCGGCCAGCGCGGCACGGCCTCGCGCGACACCTACATCTGGGAGAAAGGCAGCGACAACCTGCTGCACAACGACAACGACATGGCGCAACTGCGCTTCGAGCACGCCCTCGACGACAACTGGACACTGGGCGGCGGCCTTCAGTGGCTGGACGGCTCGCTCAAGGGCAACGCCGTCGAAGCCAATGGCCTGCAGGCGGACGGCCGCACCCTGGGGCGCAACTTCAATTACCGCAAGCTGGAGTGGACCGACCGCGACTATCAGCTCAACCTCACCGGCCACTTCGACACCGGCGGCTTCGCCCATACGCTGCTGACCGGCATCGAATACGAAGACTACGACTACAACTCGATCATCCAGCGCTCGGCCGCCGGCAGCGGCGCCTACCCGATCGATATCTTCGACCCGGTGCTGGGCCAGCCCCGCCCTGCCCTGACCCGTACCACCACCTTCGACAAGGAAAACCTCAAGACCTGGGCCGCCTTCGTCCAGGACCAGGTTGCCTTGACCGAGCGCCTGAAGGCCCTCGCCGGCGTGCGCTTCGAGCGCTACGAACATGACTACGACAACAAGCTCAACAATGCCGGTGACTTCAGCAAGGGCGAAAACGGCGTGACCCCACGCTTTGGCCTGATCTATGACCTCACCGACAGCGTGGCGGTCTATGCCAACACCGCGCGCTCGTTCAAGCCCAACAGCGGTGCCAGTCTGCAAGGCAATGGCTTCGACCCGGAGAAAGGCAAGTCATACGAACTGGGCGTGAAATGGCAGGCGCTGGATCGCCAGCTGAGCATCGACGCGGCGATCTACCACATCGTCAAGGAGAACGTGCTGACCCGCGACCCGAACGACCCGACCGGCACCTACAGCATTGCCGCGGGCGAAGTGCGCAGCCGTGGCCTGGACATCAACATTGCCGGCAACCTCACGCCCGAATGGCGCGTGATCGGTGGCTATGCCTACGTCGATGCCGAAGTGACCGAGGACAACACCGTGCCCACCGGCACGCGCCTGGCGAACATCCCGCGCAACAGCTTCAGCCTGCTGAACACCTACGAGTTCCAGGATGGGTTGGCCAAGGGCCTGGGCCTGGGGGTTGGGGTGAAGTACATCGATGACCGCGCCGGGCAGACTGCCGCGACCACCTACACCATGGAGCGCTACAGCGTGGTCGACCTGCTCAGCTTCTACAAGGTCAACGAGCATGTGCGGCTGAACCTGGATGTGAAGAACCTGTTCAACAAAGGCTATGACGAAGGGGCGTTCAATACCTACGTCTACCCAGGCGCACCGCGCACCGTACAGGCCGGAGTGTCTTACACCTTCTGAAGGGCTGGGGCCGCGCTGCGGCCCCCTGCTACTCAGAACCCTTTGCTGTAGAACAGCGAGTACGACTCGATGCCGTCGTTCGGCTGGTTGATACCGGCATTGGAGTAGTGCATGACACGCAGGCCGATCTTCTGCTCGCCCGGCAGCTTCAGGCCAAAACCGATACGGTCTTCGAAGTTGACCGACGAGCCGAGTTGCTGATTGCCCACATCGGTCTTGGAGAACGCCGCCAGGCCGATACCGGCCTCGATGTAAGGGGTGTAGGTGAAACCGCTGAACTCGTAGGTGAACACCGGGCTGAACGACAGCGAGTGGGCGCCACTGAAGTCACCCCCTTCCCAATAGGTGTAGGCCGCATCCCAGTAGCCGGTGACGAAACCGGTGTTGCTTTCCAGCCATTTCTTGTCCCAGTCGAAGGACATGCCGATACGGTAGGTCATGTCCCCCTGGCCGGTGGCGCCAATGGCCCCGGACACCTGCGCAGCCTGTGCCAGGTTGGTCGCGGTGAATGCCAATACGGCGGCGGCCAGCGAAGCGGCTAGTCGGGTATTCATTGATGACTTCTCCTGATGGTCAACACGGCAAGCGGGGGCTCGGGCCCCTCGATTTTTTCGGTGACAAGTGCATCCAACTGGTCACACGACGTAATACCTTTCTGATTATTGTCTAGATAATCAGAAAGTTGAAAGTGAATTGCCACTAATGGCTAATCTCTTTTTTCGCCCTCGGCGGCCGGGTTTCAATCGTACTCAGCCTCCTCGTGTTCACCCAGCAAACGGCGCTGCCGGGGCGTGGCCGCCTGCAACACATGCGGGTTGAACTGCCAGCTCAAGTACGGCGAAAACTTTTGCGCCACCATGCGCCGCCCGTAGTGCACCTGCAGCATGTCGCGCTCGCGGGTGTTGCTGCAGTTGCCTCCCGCGCTGTGCCAGACGTCACTGCGAAACACCAGTGCATCGCCCGCCTGGCACAACACCGATTGCGCCTCGCGCCCCTGCCATTGCTGCTCCCCGGCTTGCGGCGGTCGTGCCGCACGGTGACTGCCCGGCACGATGCAGGTCGGCCCGATGCTGGGGTCGATGTCGCACAGGTACAGCTGCGCCGTAAGAATGTGCATAGGCTGGACGAAGTCATCACGCTCGCTGATCCACGCCGGGAGTTGCAGGGGCAGATGATCCAGATGCAAGCCCATGCCCGGGTAGCCGGGGTGGCTGCGCCAGGCGGTCTGGCCGATCACGTGGCAATCGCTGCCCAGCGCTGCCTCGGCCAGGGCGATCAGCGGGGGCAGGTCGAGAAACGGCAGCCACAGCGGGTGGCGATTGAAGACACATTTGTAGTGTTCGAGCAGCCCTTGGTAATCCCAGTGGATGGGCTGCAGGTCATCGATGGCGCAGCGCAGCAACGCCACCTGCAGGGGATCGAGGACACGGGGCAGCAGCACGTAGCCTTGCTCCTGCAACTGCTTCAATTGAACGTCCAGTCCCATGGCGATGTGCTCCTCGACGGGCGGAGTACATTTGTACTCCGCGCCGTATCTGCCCGCTTAACGCCAGTTGAGGTTCACCGTGGCGGGTGCCTTGCCGTTCACGGTCACGTGCTGCTGCACCGTAGTGCCGTCAGCCTGCCCGATCACGCGGTACTGGCCCGGCGGCAGCTGTACGTACAGCAATGGCCCAGCATCCTGCACGCTGAGCAACGAGTTGCCCTGGGCGTTCTGGATGTCCACCGAAGCGCCGCTCTGGAACTTGCCGTCGGGTCCGGTCGAGAGTTCGACGTGAAGGTCGTAGCCTGGGGTCTTGCGCAGGGCATTGGCTTCGTCCTGGCCGATGCCGCCTTCCAGGTAGCGAATGCCGTTCTGCTCCTGCGGTTGCAGTTGCACGGCTTGCATGTCGACCGGGGCATTCAGGTCCGCGGCGGCGGCGAGGGTCCAGGGCAATGCCAAGGTGACCAGCAGTGCTGCACCCAGTGCGTAGTGATGATGACGCATGGTTAGCTCCTCCTTGTGGAGATGGCTCACCTACATTGGATGCCCGGCCAGCGGCGAGGTTCATGCCGCGCGGCGTTCTTCGAGCAGTTTCACGAACATGCTCAGGCTGCGCGACACGGTGCCCCGCCGCCACACCAGCCAGGTCTTGAGGTAGCGGAAGTCCTCCGACATCGGCCAGGCGCTGACCGTGCTGCAGCCGGGCATGTTGTCGAGCATGCTGCGCGGCAACATGGCCAGGCCCGCGCCGGCGCTGACGCAGGCGAGCATGCCGTGGTACGACTCCATTTCATGGATCTTGCCTGGCACCGCCTGGTCCTGGACGAACCAGTTCTCGAAGTGGTGGCGATACGAGCAGTTGGCACGGAAGGCATAGATGCTCGCGCCATTGACGTCCTGGGCGCGGCTCACCGGCGCATGGTTGAGCGGCGAGATGATCACCATCTCTTCTTCGAACACCGGCATGCCTTCGAGGGTGGGGTGCAGCACCGGCCCATCGACGAACGCCGCCACCAGGCGTCCGGACAGCACGCCTTCGAGCATGGTCCCCGAAGGCCCGGTCGACAGGTCGAGGTCGACCTTGGGGTAACGCTGGTTGTACGCCGCCAACAGTGCCGGAATGCGCACCGCCGCCGTGCTCTCCAGCGAACCCAGGGCGAAAGTGCCCTGCGGGTCTTCGCCGGCCACGGTCAGTCGAGCTTCGTGCACCAGGTCGAGGATGCGCCGGGTGTACTCGAGGAAATTCCAGCCAGCGGGCGACAGGCGCAGGCGGCTCTTTTCACGAATGAACAGCTCGACGCCAAGGTCTTCCTCCAACTGCTTGATGCGGGTGGTCAGGTTCGACGGCACCCGATGGATGTGCTGGGCGGCGGCGCTGATGCTGCCCTGCTCGGCCACGGCTTTGAAGATCTCCAGTTGCACCAGGTCCACAGTCATTCTCCAAACGTGAATGTTTCGCTCATTATTATTCAGTTTTCATTAAAGCTATAGCCCACTAGTCTGGCGTCACTGATTAACAACAAAGAGTGCCCCGCCATGAGTGCGATCAGCAGCCTGACCCACGCCATCTCCGTCGACCCTTTCAGCGGCGAACAGATCGGCGCCTACCCCTTCGACACCGACGCCGCACTGGAAGCGGCGCTGCAACGCGCCAAGGCGGGCTATGGCCAGTGGCGCCAAGTGTCGCTGGGTCAGCGCAGCGAATACCTGCTCGCCCTGGCCAGCACCCTGGAAGCCAAGGCCGAAGCCTTCGCGCAGATGATCAGCCACGAAATCGGCAAGCCGATCAGCCAGGCCCGCGGTGAAGTGAGCAAATGCGTCGGCCTGTGCCGTTGGTACGCCGAGCACGGCCCCGCCATGCTGGCCGCAGAACCGACCCAGGTGGAAAAGGCGCGTATCGAATACCGCCCACTGGGCCCGATCCTGGCCGTGATGCCGTGGAACTTCCCGATCTGGCAGGTGCTGCGTGGCGCGGTGCCGGCGATTCTGGCCGGCAACACCTACGTGCTCAAGCACGCCCCGAACGTGATGGGCAGCGCTTACCAGCTGGGTGAACTGTTCAAGGACGCAGGCGTCCCTGAAGGCGTGTTCGAGGTGCTCAACGTGACGCCCGAGGGTGTCACCCGCGCCATCAACGACCCGCGTATCGCCGCCGTGACCCTCACCGGCAGCGTGCGCGCCGGCATGGCCATCGGTGCCCAGGCCGGTGCTGCGCTGAAAAAGTGCGTGCTCGAACTGGGCGGTTCCGATCCGTTCATCGTGCTGGCCGACGCCGACCTGGACGCTGCGGTCAAGGCTGCTGTGATTGGCCGCTACCAGAACACTGGCCAGGTCTGCGCCGCCGCCAAGCGTCTGATCGTCGAAGAAAGCATCGCCGAGGCATTCACGAGCAAGTTCGTCGAGGCGACGCGCCAGCTGAAAGTCGGCAACCCGCTGCAGGACGACACCTACATCGGCCCGATGGCCCGCTATGACCTGCGCGACGAGCTCGATGGCCAGGTCCAGGCGACCCTGGCCGAAGGTGCCACCCTGCTGCTGGGTGGCAGCAAGGTCGAAGGCGTCGGCAACTTCTATGCACCGACCGTGTTCGCCAACGTGACCTCGGAAATGACGGCGTTCAAGCAGGAGCTGTTCGGGCCGGTGGCGGCGATCATCACCGCCCGCGATGCCGACCACGCCGTGGAGCTGGCCAACGACAGCGAGTTCGGTCTGGCGTCGACCATCTACACCGCCGACTATGCCCTGGCCGAGCGCATGACGGCGGCGCTGGAGACTGGGGGTGTGTTCATCAACGGCTACTGCGCCTCTGACCCCCGTGTGGCGTTTGGTGGCGTGAAGAAGAGTGGATTCGGGCGGGAGCTGTCGCACTTTGGCGTGCGTGAGTTCACCAATGCGCAGACGGTTTGGCTGGATCGTAACTGAGTTGCTGTCTGGGGCCGCTTTGCGGCCCATTCGCGGGACAAGCCCGCTCCCACAGACCCTGCGCTGTATTCAGTTCAGCAGGGGACCTGTGGGAGCGGGCTTGTCCCGCGAATGGGCTGCGAAGCGGCCCCAACGACCTCAATCCCTGACCTGATCCTTGACCCAGTCCAACATCCCGCCCGGCACGATTAGTTCATGCCGCGCCCGCGAACACGCGGCCCGCTCCCACAGACCCTGCGCTGTATTCAGTTCAGCAGGGGACCTGTGGAAGCGGGCTTGTCCCGCGAATGGGCTGCGAAGCAGCCCCAACGATCTCAATCCCTGACCTGATCCTTGACCCAGTCCAGCATCCCGCCCGGCACGATCAGTTCATGCCGCGCCCGCGAACACGCGGTATACAACCCCGCCAACATCCGCGCCCGTTCATTGCGGTTGCCCGCCGTAGTCGGCGCAACCATCAATTCCGGCGACACCATCACCCGCGCGAACTCCATGTTCTTCACATCCCGAACCCGCCCCAGGAACAGCTTCGGCGCCTTGTCCCAGCGATAACGGCTCTTGGCCTTGGCAAAGTGCTCAGGGGTATAGCCCTTGCGCAGCATGCCGGCCACGGCAGCAAAGGCCTTGTCGTCGCCCTTGTCCTGCTCCAGCGCCTGCCAGCTGGGATAGCGGAACAACATCGGGTGGCGCGCCCGGGTGCCGTAGCGGTACAGCTCGATGCAGTCCTCGACGAACAGCTCGAAGTCCTTGCGCGCGCTTTTCAGCAGCACGAACGGCACACCCTGGTGAGTCAGGCGCTGGAACCAGCCGAACAGCCCCCATTCGTCGTCGACGATCAGCGCCGTCGGCTGCTCGGGCACCGTCACCGCGTCGAAGAAGCTGACCCGCGTGTAATGCTCGGCACTGCCGCTGAACGCGGCCTGGATGGCGGCCGGGTGAGCCTGGATCAGCGGGTTGAGCACGTTGTCCATGGCCGGCCCTGCGCGCAACGAGTGGTCGATGTAGCGCTGGCGGATGAAGCTGCCGTGGTGCGGGCTCAGGCCATTGAGGTTCTGCAGCTCATCGCCCAGGGCGATGACTGACTGCGGGCTGCGGTCGAGCACGGCGAGCATCGGTGCGGACAGCTCGTGGGCTTCGTCGACGATGACGTGGGTGTAGCGGCTGTCGATCACCTCGGCGGTCAGCGACAACAGCTTGACCCGGTGGTAATCGCGTACCGGCAGCTGGATCTCGCGGGTCGAGGGGCGAATCAACTCTTGCCAGTACAGCCGGGCTTTTTCCAGCAGCACTTCCTGATCCAGCGGCGAGGTCCCCGGGCCGGCCCAGGGCAGGTGATGCAACTGCAGCTGGCTGTCGCCGCTGCGGCAGAAACTGCGCACGGCCTTGATGCACAAGGCCACCACGTCACGCGCGGCCAGCGGCCCGATGTCGGGAATGGCCAGCCATCTCACCACCTGCGCCTCCTGCGGGCGCCATGACAGCTTGGTACGGTACGGGTCGCGCAGGCGCCAGCCGTTGCTGGTGAGGTCACGGTTGAGGATCTCGTCGGCCAGCTGGCCGAAGGTCATCGCCGTGTAGGCGGCGGCGTCCTTGACCCGTGCCTGCAATGCCCGCAGCTGGCCTTCGGTGAGGGCCAGCAGCAAGGTACGCTGCGGATCGAGCAGGCGTGCGAACTGCTCGATCAGGAAGGTCTTGCCGGTGCCGGCGAAGCCCTGCACCGCCACCGACTCGTCAACGCCGGAAATGAACTCGCGCAGCAGGCGGTTCTGCTGGTCACTGAGCAGCAGGTCGCTGGCCAGCGACGGCAGGTAGACCGGGTGCAGCGGCGTCACGCGCTGGCGATAGCTGTCGGCGAACTGGAAGCTCCACTGGCCCTCGTCGTCCTGAAACTCGTCGACCGGGTATTCGACCTCTGGCGAAACCAGGCCGACGCCATTCTCGCCCAGCATGCCAAGCCCCATGGCGAAGGCTTCGCGGTCGAAATGCTGCGCCACCTGGCCCTGGAAACGGCCCGGCGCGGCCGCTTCGACTTCGTTGGCAATGCGCACGATTTCGGCGAATCGCCGCTCCTGCGCATCGGCCGAGGCGCTGGCGGGTTGCCGTGGCAGGTTCTGCACGAACAGCACGGCGGCAGCCTCGAACAGGCTGGCGGTGCGGAAGAAGTCGGTGGGCTCGCTGGCGAGGCGGTCGGCCTGGTCGCTGGGCAAAGGCAGGTAGAACATCGGAACCTCGGGTGGAAACTGCCAGGCACGATAGCAGGTTTCAGGCCCTGCTGCGCCGGAGCGTCTCGCTCGGAAACTCCTTGAACAATTGCCTGTAACTCTCTGAAAACCTGCCCAAATGCCAGAACGACCAGCGCATGGCGACTTCCGCCACGGTCATCTCGCCGCCTCGTAGCAGGTCGCGCCGCGCACCGTTCAGCCGGCGCAATCGCAACCATTGCGCCGGTGGCATGCCGGTAAAGGCCTTGAAAGCTTCCTGTAGCTGGCGCAGGGAAACGCCGGCAACCGCCGCCAGTTCCACCAGGTTGAGGGTTTCCTCCGGGCAGTCCGCTGCCCATTCGCTGACCCGCTGCATGATCCCCCGCTCCACCCCGCGCCGTCCCAGGGCTCCGCCCTGTAGCCGCTGGCACGCGTTGTCGAGAATGAACAGGCAGTCTTCCAGCAGTTGCTCGGCCAGCGCCTGGCCCTCCAGCGGGCAATCCGCATCCCCCAGGCGCGTCAGGGTGGCACTGAGCCAACTGCCGAACAGCGCGTTCTGACCGCTGCCCAACGGCACCATGAACAACCCTTCGAGGCGCTGCGGGTCAAGCCCGTGGCGGGCCAGGAAGGCCTGATCGAACACCACCGCCACTTCCTGGTAGTTCTCCGGCGTGATCCAGATATTGCGGCTCTGCTCGTTGAGCAGGTAAAGGCTGTTCTCGCTGCGGTCGAAGCAGAACGCCAGGGCGCCGCTCGGGGCGCGGAAGAACTGCTCGACGCGGGTGTTCAGGCGCTCTTCGTACACCTCCACGCCATCGAGCCCCAGGCAGCGCAACTGGCCGCTGAAGTGGCCCGGCGACATCTGCCGGTACTGTTGCTGCCAACCAGGCGTAGCCCGCACCAGCTCGGTGACATCGGTGGTGTGAAAAGCCTGGACTTGCAAGGCATTGGGCGTATTCACGCTTGGTCCTATTTGCACTCTTTTGGTGCATTCATTGCCGAATAAAGTGGATAGATCGCCTGTGGGGGCAGCGACCAAGATAGTCGCCAGCACGCCGTGTGGGAAGGTTCCTACACGCAAGTGCCATAAAAACCCAACCAAGAGGTCTGTATGAACGCCCCCTTCGATCAGCTGTCCACCTGGCTGAAAGAGCACCGCATCACCGAAGTCGAATGCGTGATCAGCGACCTGACCGGCATCGCCCGCGGCAAGATCGCGCCGACCGCCAAATTCCTCCACGAGCGCGGAATGCGCCTGCCCGAAAGCGTGCTGCTGCAAACCGTTACCGGCGACTATGTCGACGATGACATCTACTACAGCCTGCTCGACGCCGCCGACATCGACATGGTCTGCCGCCCCGACCCGACGGCGGTGTTCCAGATTCCGTGGGCGATCGAGCCGACTGCCATCGTGATCCACGACACCTTCGACAAGCACGGCAACCCCATCGAACTGTCGCCGCGCAACGTGTTGAAGAAAGTCCTCAAGCTGTATGCCGACAAGGGCTGGCAGCCGATCGTCGCGCCCGAGATGGAGTTCTACCTGACCCAGCGTTGCGAAGATCCGGACCTGCCCCTGCAAGTACCGCTGGGCCGCTCGGGCCGCGCCGAAAGCGGGCGCCAGTCGTTCTCCATCGATGCGGCCAACGAATTCGACCCGCTGTTCGAGGACGTCTACGACTGGTGCGAACTGCAAGGCCTGGACCTGGACACGCTGATCCACGAAGACGGCCCGGCGCAGATGGAGATCAACTTCCGCCACGGCGACGCGCTGGACCTGGCCGACCAGATCACGGTGTTCAAGCGCACCATGCGCGAGGCCGCGCTCAAGCACAACGTGGCCGCCACCTTCATGGCCAAGCCGATCACCGACGAGCCCGGCAGTGCCATGCACCTGCACCAGAGCGTGGTCGACATCGCCACTGGCAAGCCGGTGTTCGCCAATGACGATGGCAGCATGAGCGAGTTGTTCCTGCACCACATTGGCGGCCTGCAGAAGTACATCCCCAAGCTGCTGCCGATGTTCGCGCCGAACGTCAACTCGTTCCGCCGCTTCCTGCCGGACACCTCGGCGCCGGTCAACGTCGAATGGGGCGAAGAGAACCGCACCGCCGGGCTGCGTGTGCCCACCTCCAGCCCCGACGCGATGCGGGTGGAGAACCGCCTTCCGGGCGCCGACGCCAACCCGTACCTGGCGATCGCCGCGAGCCTGTTGTGCGGCTACCTGGGCATGGTCGAGAAGCTGGAGCCGAGCGCACCGGTGCAAGGGCGCGCCTATGAGCGACGCAACCTGCGGCTGCCGATCACCATCGAGGATGCCCTGCAGCACATGGAGGACTGCGAGACCGTGCAGCGGTATCTGGGCAAGCAGTTCGTCCAGGGCTATGTGGCGGTCAAGCGTGCCGAGCATGAAAACTTCAAGCGCGTGATCAGTTCCTGGGAGCGTGAGTTCCTGCTGCTCAGCGTGTGATCCATGGGGGGCGCTGTGGGAGCGGGCTTGTCCCGCGAATGGGCCGGCCCAGACTACAGAGGAGTATGGCCAGGGCGTCGCCCTGGTTCGCGGGACAAGCCCGCTCCCACAAGCCCTTTCTAAATCAATCAGCTAAACGCTTTACCTGTGGGAGCCGGCTTGCCGGCGATTGGGCTGCAACGCAGCCCCAAAACACCGAATTCAAATAACAAGACCAACGAGGTGTCGACATGCGTCATCTGCAATCCCTGATACCCGCAGCATTCACCCTGCTGTTCGGCGCTGCCGCGCAGGCCACGCCCACCGTCAGCGTGTACAACTGGACCGACTACATCGGTGACACGACGCTGGCTGACTTCCAGGCCAGCAGTGGGATCAAGGTGGTGTATGACGTGTTCGATTCCAACGAAACCCTGGAGGGCAAGCTGCTCGCCGGCCGCACCGGCTACGACGTGGTCGTGCCCTCCAACCACTTCCTCGCCCGCCAGGCCCAGGCCGGCGCCTTCCTGCCGCTGGACCGCAGCAAGCTGCCGAACTGGAAGCACCTGGACCCGAAACTGCTGCAGCAGCTTGAACAGAACGACCCCGGCAACCAGTACGCTGTCCCTTACCTGTGGGGCACCAATGGCATCGGTTACAACGTCGACAAGGTCAAGGCCGCGCTGGGCATCGACCATATCGACTCCTGGGCGGTGCTGTTCGAGCCCGAGAACCTGAAAAAGCTCAAGCAATGCGGCGTCGCCTTCATGGACTCGCCCGACGAACTGTTCCCCGCCATCCTCAACTACATGGGCATGGACCCGCGCAGCGAGAAGGCAGGCGACTACGCCAAGGCCGAAGCACGCCTGCTCGAACTGCGCCCCTACATCACCTACTTCCACTCTTCCAAGTACGTCTCCGACCTTGCCAACGGCGATGTCTGCGTGGCCTTCGGCTACTCCGGCGACGTGTTCCAGGCAGCCAACCGCGCGATCGAAGCCAACAACGGCGTGAAAGTCGCCTACAGCATCCCGAAGGAAGGCAGCAACCTGTGGTTCGACCTGCTGGCTATTCCCAAGGATGCGCAAAACCCTGATCAGGCCCTGGCCTTCATCAACTACCTGCTGCAGCCGCAAGTGATCGCCAAGGTCAGCGCCACCGTCGGCTACGCCAACGCCAACCCCGACGCCAACGCGTACATGGACCAGGCGCTGGTCGACAACCCCGAGATCTACCCACCCCAGGCGGTGCTGGACAAGCTGTACATCTCCAGTACCCCGAGCCCGAAGATCATGCGCGTCATGACCCGCTCCTGGAGCAAGATCAAGTCCAACCGCTGAGCCGAGAACGCGCCATGCCTTTCGATACCCAACACACCGCGTCGTACTATGCCGCCACGGCGCGCAACACGGCGCCCTACCCCAGCCTCGACGGCGAACTCTCGGCCGACGTGTGTGTGGTCGGCGGCGGCCTGACTGGCGTCAACACTGCCCTGGAGCTTGCCGAGCGGGGCCTTTCGGTGGTCCTGCTGGAGGGCCGGCGCATCGGCTGGGGCGCCAGCGGGCGCAACGGCGGCCAGCTGATTCGCGGCATCGGCCATGACGTCAGCGGCTTTGCCCGCTACGTCGGCGATGACGGCGTGCGCTACCTGAAGCAGGCCGGCATCGATTCGGTGGCCCTGGTGGCCAGCCGCATCGAGCGATACGGCATCGCCTGCGACCTGCGCTGGGGCTTCTGCGAGCTGGCCAACACCCCTGCCCAGTTCGCTGCCTTCAAAGAGGAACAGGATGACCTTGCCGCACTGGGTTACCGCCACGAAACGCGCCTGATTCCAGCCGCGCGCATGCAAGAGGTGGTGGCCAGCGACCAGTATGCCGGCGGCCTGGTGGACATGGGCTCGGGCCACCTGCACCCGCTGGACCTGGTCCAGGGCGAAGCACGGGCGGCGCAGGGATTGGGGGTGCGCATCTTCGAGCAGAGCCCGGTGCTGCGCATCGAGCACGGCCCGACGGTTACCCTGCACACCGCGCGTGGCAAGGTCCGGGCGCAAAGCCTGGTACTGGGCTGCAACGCCCACCTGGATGAACTGGAGCCGCGCCTGAGCGGCAAGGTGCTGCCGGCCGGCAGCTACGTGGTGGCGACCGAACCCCTGCCCGAGGCGCTCGCCCGCACGCTGATTCCGCAGAACATGGCGCTGTGCGACCAGAAAGTCGGCCTGGACTACTACCGCCTGACCGCCGACCGCCGCCTGCTGTTCGGCGGTGCCTGCCACTATTCAGGGCGCGATCCCAAGGACATCGCGGCGTACATGCGGCCGAAGGTGATCAAGGTCTTCCCACAGTTGGCGGATATCCGCATCGATTTCCAGTGGGGTGGCATGATCGGCATCACCGCCAACCGCTTCCCCCAAGTGGGCAGGCTGAGTCAGCACCCGAATGTCTACTATGCCCAAGGCTACTCCGGGCATGGGCTGAACGTGACCCACTGGACGGCGAAGCTGCTGGCAGAAGGCATCGCGCTCGGCCAGAGCAAGGGGCTGGATGTGTTCAGCGCCGTGCCGCACCTGACCTTCCCGGGGGGCAAGGCGTTGCGCTCGCCGCTGCTGGCGATGGGGATGTTGTGGTATCGGTTGCGGGAAGCGCTGGGGTAGAGCTCTGCGGGGGCTGTGAAGCGTACGCGTTGGGGCGGTGGTGGTATTGAGATCGCGCGCCGCCCGCGCGGCGCATCGCGAGCAAGCTCGCTCCTACATTTGTTGCAACGTACCTATGCCTGATAGGCCATGGTTGGCAGCCTGGTGGGTACGACACAATTTTTCGGCGGACGCCAAAAAGCGGACAACCATGGCCTGACAGACCGTGGCACGTTGCAACAAATGTAGGAGCGAGCTTGCTCGCGATGCGCCGCGCGGGCGGCGCTCGATCTAAAAAACACCAACGATCTCAAGAGAGGAACGACTTTAAACAAACAAATTAACTATTTGTTTTTAAAAAAAATTTCAAATAAAGCTCGAAACTACTTCAAGTTTCATCTCAGCACTCCACAAAGGCCACAGCCAACCCACCCCGCGAGGTTTCCTTGTAGTTGGCATGCATGTCCGCCCCGGTGTCGCGCATGGTGCGGATCACCCGGTCGAGCGAGATGAAGTGCTCGCCATCTCCGCGCAAGGCCATCTGCACGGCATTGATCGCCTTGACCGCAGCAATCGCGTTGCGCTCGATGCACGGCACCTGGACCAGCCCACCCACCGGGTCGCAGGTCAGCCCCAGGTTGTGTTCCAGGGCAATCTCGGCGGCGTTCTCCAGCTGCGGTGGCGTGGCGCCCAGCACTTCGGCCAGACCCGCAGCTGCCATCGAGCAGGCCGAGCCGACCTCGCCCTGGCAACCCACTTCGGCACCGGAAATCGAGGCGTTCTTCTTGCACAGGATGCCGACCGCCGCTGCCGCAAGCAGGAAGGCCACCACATCGTCGTCACAGGCGTCCGGGTTGAACTTCATGTAGTAGTGCAACACCGCCGGGATGATGCCGGCGGCGCCATTGGTCGGCGCGGTGACCATGCGACCGCCTGCGGCATTCTCTTCGTTCACCGCCAGGGCGAACAGGTTGACCCATTCCATGGCGCTCAAGGTCGAACCGATCACGTTGGGTTTGCCCAGCTCCTGCAGGCTGCGGTGCAAGCGCGCGGCGCGGCGCTTGACGTTGAGCCCGCCGGGCAGCACGCCCTCGTGACGCAGGCCGTTGTCGACGCACTCGCGCATGGCCGCCCAGATGCGCAGCAACCCCTCACGCACTTCGCTTTCAGGGCGCCAGGCGCATTCGTTGGCCATCATCAGCTGGCTGACGCTCAGACTGTGGGCCTTGCACAGGGCCAGCAATTGGGCGGCACTGGAAAACTCATAAGGCAGACAAATATCGCTGCGCGCCGCCTGCGGGGCTTCGATCTCTTGCTGCTCGACAATGAAGCCACCGCCAACGGAGTAATAGGTCTGGCTCAACAGCACCCCCTGCCCGCCCGCCGCTTCCAGGGTCATGGCGTTGGGGTGATATGGCAGGCTTTCGTCCAGCAGCAACATGTCGTGGGCATAATCGAACGCCAGCGGGTGGCTGCCGTCGAGCATCAGGCACTGCTCCTGCATGACCTGCCCGATGCGTGAGTCGATGGTCGCCGGGTCGATGCGGTCCGGCCATTGGCCCATCAACCCCAGCAGGCAGGCGCGGTCGGTGGCGTGGCCGACGCCGGTCGCCGACAGCGAGCCATACAGGCGCACCTGAACGCGGCTTACCTGCGCCAGCAGGCCACGCTCACGCAAGGCCTGGGCGAAGGTCGCCGCAGCCCGCATCGGGCCCACGGTGTGGGAACTGGACGGGCCGATGCCAATCTTGAAAAGGTCGAAAACACTGATAGCCATGCTAATGCCTGACCGCGCCAGCGCATGTGCGCTGCTACACGGCTCTCTGGGAAAATTGAACGGTACTGCTGATTTAAGCGATACTGCCGCGCTCATCCGCGGATGACCAACGAAACTTTCTAAGCATGCCTTTAGCGGTACTAAACGATGCGACGGCAAATCAATGGCCAGATGTTTGTCTGGCTGCATGTTTTCAGCTGCGCGGCGCGGCACTTGTCGTTCACCCGCTGCGCCGAAGAACTGCACATCACCCCGGGCGCGGTCAGCCAGCAGATGCGCCAGCTCGAAGAGCGCCTGGGCTATCGGTTGTTCCTGCGCCGGGCGCGTGGCGTGGAACTGAGCGCCGAAGGGCAGCGCCTGGCGCAAACGGTGGCCGAGGCCTATGGCAGCATCGAGGCCGAACTGCTGCGCCTGGACGCCGGGGAGATCCGTGGCACCTTGCGCCTGCGCTCGATTCCGTCGTTCCTGGCCAAATGGCTGACGCCGCGCCTGCCGCGCTTCCAGCAACGCTACCCGGACATCGAATTGCGCCTGGTCGCCGAGGACAGCGCCCAGGCCCTGCACCCAGGCGATTTCGACCTGGCCATCGACCTGAACGACGGCAGCTACCCGGGCATGCTTTCGACACCGCTACTGGACGAGCAGATATTCCCGGTCTGTTCGCCCGCCCTGCTGCGCGGCCGCCCGCCCTTGCATGGTCCGGCGGACCTGGTGCATTACCCGCTGCTGCATGACATCACCGCCTGGCGCGGCAGCTCGGAATACGCCGAGTGGGAGTTCTACCTGGATGGCATTGGCGCAGGCGGGCTGAATGTGCGCCGTGGGCATACCTTCAACCGCAACCACCTGACCATCGAGGCGGCGATTGCCGGCATCGGCGTGGCCATCGCCCGGCGCACGCTGCTCAATGACGAGCTCGAACGCGGGGCGCTGATCGTGCCGTTCGGGGTGCCGATCGCCAACTACAAGCGTTATGTGGTGCATTACCCGCCGGGCGGGCTGAACCAGCCAGGTGCACGGGCGGTGCACGATTGGCTGGTAGAGGAAGCGCGCGGGTTCAGGGCATTGCACCCGTTAGGTTGATAACCCGCGCGCAGCGGTCAATACGCCTGCTTGCCGGTGAACGCATTGAGCGTGCGCACCAGGATCACGAAATCGAGCCACAGCGACCAGTTGTTGATGTACTCGATGTCCGAGTCGACCCGCTGGATCATCTGCTCGATGTCGCGGGTTTCGCCACGGAATCCACGCACCTGGGCAAGGCCCGTCATACCCGGCTTGATGTTGTGGCGGGCAAAGTAGTCGACGATGTCCTGCGAATACAGCGAGTCATGTTGCAAGGCGTGGGGGCGCGGCCCGACCAGGGACATCTCCCCGGTCAGCACATTGAACAGTTGCGGCAGTTCATCCAGGCTGGTGCGCCGGATGAACGCCCCTATGCGCGTCAGACGCGGATCGTTCTTCTGTGCCTGTTTGACGACGCCCTGCTCGGGCTGATGCACATGCATGCTCCTGAACTTCCAGATGCGGAAAGATTCGCCTGTCCAGCCGGTACGTTCCTGACGGAAGAACACCGGCCCCGGGCTGTCCAACTTGATCGCCAGGGCAACGGCCAGCAATACCGGCGATGCGCACAACAGAATCAGCGCCGCCAGCACCCGGTCCTCGAGGTTCTTGAGGAACAGGCTCATGCCGGTCAACGGGGTTTCCGACAAGGTCAGCACGGGAATGCCGGCAATTTCACGCACGCTGTGGTTGATCAGCCGCAGCGAGAAGATATCCGGCACCCAGTTGACCGCAATGCACTTGTCGAGCAACTTCAAATACACTTCGTTAATAACTTCCGAACCGCCAAGCGGGGTCACCAGATAAACAGTTCTGATTCCATGCCGCGCCACAAGTTCATCTAACTCGTCAACATGCCCCAATACTGGCAAGCGCTGTTTATTGTCATTAATTTCCTTGCCCTGCTCCATCATTTCATCAATCAATACGCAGCCAACTACCCGCTCGCCGAACCACGGGTTGTTACTGATTTTCTGATAAAGGAAGTTGGCCAGGTCACCCGCCCCGATAATCAGGGCATTGTCCAGCCGGGCATGGGCGGTAAACCGTTTTTGCACCTCGCGCACGGCATAGTGCAGGAACAGCTGCACCACGTAGCCGATCACGAACAGCTGCCCCACCAGCAGGCGCGAGTAGGTCTCGCTTTGCTTGGTCAGAAAGGCCAGGACCACGAGAAAACAGAAGGTCGCCGACCAGGCCTTGAACAGCCTGAACGCCTTGATCGACAAGCCGACATTGGTGCGGTAGATGGCGTAATGGTCGTAGATCACCGCCAGGGCGCCGATCAACAGCAGCAGCATGATGACGTAGTCGGAGGTGATGTAGCCGATCTGATCGTAGATCAGGTACCAGGCGACACCGGTCACGGCAATGCCGTCGAGGCCCGCCTGGATGGCGTTGCTGACGCTGCTTCTTCGCTGGAGCAAGGAACGACTGCTTCTGGGTTCGAAAACCATTCTCAGGCCTCATCAAATTAGGCGCAGCAAATACAATTCACCAAGTCACAACAACAAAAGCACCACCTGTTCCATATGACTAAATCGTCCATGATCGTTATTCGAATCATGTCAATTGATATGACTGTAGCAGTACCTTGCCATCACGCCGGCTTCCTCATGCTGTCGGTTTTATTGCTGTAAATCGGTGACGTCTTTCTGACGCTGCGCCGTAAACATCCGAGTGCGCCAAATAAACATTGGATTACCCACAACATAGCGCATGAACAGACGTTTGGGTTCTTTCATCAGTCGGAATATCCATTCACCGCCCAGCCGCCGCATCCACTGTGGCGCCCGGGCCACTTTGCCGCCGAGAAAGTCCAGAATCGCGCCACCGCAGACGATCACGCACGGCACGCCGCTGGCGACCAGTTGGCTCGCGACGAGTTCCTGCTTGGGCATCCCCATGCCCAGCACGATGAGTTCAGGCTGCAAGTCCCGCGCCAGTTCAAGGTAGGTGTGGACTTCGGCAAATCCGTCGTGCAGCGACACCGGCGCGACACCGAACAACGCCTCGCTGCGCCTGGCCGCTTCTGCCAGTGTCGGCGCCTGGGTGCCCCAGAACGCCACGCGTCGGCCCTTGTATGCCGCCAACAACTTGGGAATGAAGTCGGTGCCGTTCATGTTCAGCCCGGGGTCCAGCCCCATGCGACGAAACAGCATTGCCATGCCCGAACCGTCGCGCAACAGCACATCGGCAGCGGTGAGCGCTTGCAGGAAGGCGGCATCCCGGGCCACCAGGTTCAGTGCGTGAGCATTGACGAAACCCAGTACCAGCGGGCGCTCGGGAGCAGTCAGCGCACGGAGCACGCGCTGTTCATCGGCAGGGTCGGCCACCCTGCGCATCTTCTCGGTCACCGCCTTCCAGCGGCCCTGCCAACCTGGATTGCTCATCAGCCGTCATCCCGCTTGGAACGCACCCACTCCACCTGACGCTTGACCAAGAACCCCAGGTAGAGCGGGATCTTCTTCAACGCGTAGAGCGGCGCATAGATCAACACCGAAAACGGGATCACCTCCCGCGAGAAGCGGCTCCAGGCCAGCCAGACCGCGCAGCCCAACATGGCCAGCGCAAGCGTCGCCAGCGTTGCCGGGAGCGCTACGCCCAGTAGGAGGAACGCCAGCCATGCCACGACGAACAGCCCCACCAGCGCCAAGGTCAGCAGCGCCAGCGGCGGCACCATCAGGTCCAGGCTCATGGCCAGCAAGGGCCAGTTACGCTTGGCCAACGCGCTGACCACCAGCTTCGGACCGTCCGCCAGCAGCACACCCAGGTGCCCATGTTCCCACCGTGTGCGCTGGCCGCTGAGGCCCTCCTGGCTGGTCGGAAACAGGCTGGTGACCTGCGCCTGCGGACAGAACAACGGGGGTTTGCCGGCACGGCAGAAGTCCAGCCCCAGCTTCAGGTCTTCGACCAGGTGCCCGGTCGCCAGGTTGGCTGCAGCGATGTCCTGCCAGCCAATCGCCATGCCCGTACCCATCAATTGGCACGGCAGCCCCGCACGCGCCCAGCCTTGCGGGCGCACCAGGTTCTTGACGCGCCAGGCGAACTCGGCGATCAGCACTTTCAGCCCCGCCCCTGCCGGCGCGCACATCAGGTCCAGGCCCTGCACCGGGCGCCCGGATTCGATGCAGCGTTGCGCCAAATGCTCGATGGCGCCTGCACTCACCTGGCAATCGGCATCGATGATCACCACCACCTCCGGCGGTGCCTCGGCCAGGTGCCGCACGCCGCAATCGAGCGCATAGCCTTTGCCGCGCAATTGCCCATGCTGGCGTTCGACGACCTGCGCGCCAGCCGCTCGGGCCAGCGCGGCGGTCTGGTCGCTGCAGTTGTCCGCCACCACCAGCACACGGTCACCCTCCAGCAACTGACGGCGGATGCCCTGCACCGTCGCGACAATGCCGGACGCCTCGTTGTGCGCGGGCACCAGCACGGCCACCCGTGGTCGTGCTGTCGTGGCCGGTGGCCGTGGCCGAGCAGGCAGGCAGGCCAGCAGCACCTGCGCGAACAGTACCGTCACCGGCACCAGGATCAGGAACGCCAGGGCGCTCAACAGCCAGCTGATGAGTGTGCTCATGCGGGTGCCTTGAAGTAGTGGGCCAGCTTGGCCGCTTCGGTGTCGATATCATGGCGCTCCAGCACGCGCTGGCGCGCTGCCTCGCCCATACGCTGCAGCACCTCGACCGGTTGCGCCAGGCAGTCGGCCATCGCCGTGGCCAGTTCGTCGACGGCGCCGGCGGGAAACAACCAGCCGTTTTCCCCCGGACGCACCAACTCGGGAATACCCGCCACATACGTGGTCAGTACCGGCCGGCGCAAGGCCATGGCCTCCATGATGACCACCGGCAAGCCTTCGGCGAAGCTCGGCAGCACCAAGGCGCGTGCGGCGAGGATTTCCTCGCGCACCTGCGCGCTGCTGATCCAGCCGGTGATCCGCACCTGGGCCTGCAGCCCGTATCGGGCGATCAACACTTCGATCTGCGCGCGCATTTCGCCGTCACCGGCCAGCACCAGTTCGAAGTCCAGGCCCTGATCGGCCAACCGGTGCGCCGCTTCGAGCAGCAACAGCTGGCCCTTCTGCTCGCACAACCGGCCCACGCAGACCAGCCGCGGCGCCGCGGGTGACGCCTGCGCCGCAACCTGGTGAAAACCGGGCTCCAGGCCACAATGCACAACCTTGACCTTGTCCCAGTGCTCATGCGCCACCCAGCGATACAGCTGGCTGCGGCCATACGAGCTGACCGAGGCGACGAAGGCCGCTCTGCGCACCTTTTCGCCTACATGCAGGAACTGCGGTTTGTCGAACTCTTCCGGCCCATGCACGGTGAAACTGAAGGCCGGCCCCCCCAGCGCATTGGCCAACATCACCACTTCGGCGGAGTTGGTGCCAAAGTGCGCATGCACGTGCTCGGCGCCAAACGCCTCGAGCCACTGCACCACACAGCACGCCTCGGCCAGGTAGACCAGATGGTAGGGCAACGGCCGATCCGCGCGCAGGCCCAGGCGCAGTGCCAGCCACAGGGCCGAGCCGAAGCGCCGCGGCTCGGCCCGCAGCACCTGCCACACCGGTTTGAGCAAGCCCTTGATGCCGCCCTGCAGCACGTACTGGGTCTTCTCCCGCTCGGCCAGATCCTCGGCATCCTGCAGCTCGCCGTCCCAGCCGCGCAGGGCGATTCGCTGAATCACCACGCCCTGGCGCTCCAGCGCCAGGATTTCGCGGCGAATGAAGCTGTGGCTGACTTTCGGATACTGATTGATGAAGTACGCAATGCGCATAGGAATCCAGATCTCTACCTGCGTGATGGATGAGCAGCGTGCTCAGCGTTGCGGGCACAGGCCCTTGGCCGTCGCGCTCGCCTTGAGCACGTCGTCGTACATGGCCTGCAGTTCCAGGGCCTGGTCGCTGCACAAGGTGATGCCTTGCTTGAAGGTGTTGCGGTGCTGCCGATAGCGCTCGGGGTGCTCGAGAATTTCCACCAGCGCCTCGCGCAGGTATTTTTCGTCGGCACTGAGCGGGATCAGCGTGCCATTGACCCCGTCGACGATGTCTTCCACGGTGCCGCCGGCATGGGTGCTGATCACCCAGACATCGCGCACCAACGCCTCGCGTACCGCCAGGCCGAAGGTTTCCTTCGACTGCGTGGGGAACAGCAGCACATCGATACCGGCAAAGAATTCGTCCATGTTGGCCTGGGTGTAGCCCGGCACGATGCTGACGGTGCCCGGTATCTTGATGCTGTGCCGGTTCAAGGAGCGAAAGCCCAGGTGCAGCAGGTTGTCGACCACCTTCAGCTCATAGTCCGCACGCGCAAGCCCGGCGAAGGCGCGGGTGATCACGTCGATACCCTTGATGGTGGCATTGCCGCCGACGAAGCCGAAGCGAATGGCCTTGCCGGGGTGACGCTGGTAGTCGGCCGCCGGTGGCAGGATGCCGTTGCGATTGACGCGCAGCTTCGCGGCATCGAAGCCATTGGCGATGTAGAGATTGCGCGCGAAGTGGCTGGGCGCCAGCAGCAGGTTGGCCTGCTTCAGCGTGCTGGCCAGGAACGACTGGCGATAGACATTGAGCACCGGGTCGTCCACGCAGCGTGCGCAGACTTCGGCGCGAATGGTGGTTTGGCCGCAGTACTTGCCCTGGTTGTCGATCATGAACTGGCGGCCGCAGATCCACCAGCAATCGTGCAGCGTCACCACGAAAGGCAGGCCTGCGCGCCGGCAGCTGTCAGCCAGCAACGCACCCAGCCCCTGAATCGAGTGCATGTGCACCAGGTCCGGGGCCACACGTTTGAGCACGGTGTCGAACACGGGCAACGTCGCGGGGTTTTCGAAATCCTCCTGGGCGCTGCGTTTGTCTGGCAGGCCCATGCCGATCACCGCAGCACCGTGCGCTTCATAGCGGTACAGGCTGTAGGGCTCGGCGTCGGTCTCGGGCAATGAGGTGAAGATGAACTGCTGGTACGTGGTGGTCGCCACCATCAACCGCGCCATCTGTTCGGCCACCACCGTGGCGCCGCCAAAACTGCGCGGGGCGAAGAAGATGTTGGCCGCCAGCACACGCCGGGTGCGTTCACGCGGCAGCCGCGCAAACAACTGACCGAGCTGCTCGTCGTTCAGTGCCTGGGCAGCGTTGTCCCACTCGACCAGGGTGACGTGGCCGGCGCCCATGTCCAGCATGGCCTTGGCCAGTGCCGGCGTTGACGCAATGGCCCGATCGCACATCAGCAAGGCCCGCTGGAACAGCGTGACCGCTGCCAGCAACGGGTTGACCGTTTCCTCGGTGAAGGCGCTCAGGTCGTTGTGCAACCGATACGCCTGCGGGTCGAAGATCATCGCGTCGACATCCCAGATCGTGCTCACCTTCAGCCGCTTGGCTTCCTCGAACAGCTGGAGCATGTCGGCCGTGGCGGGCAGGCGATGGAAAATCACCGCGGAGGCGGTCTGCAACGCATTGGTACAGGCTGCGCCGTCGCGCCAGTCGAGCACCTGGCAATGGTAGCCAAGGAACTGGAGCCCCTGCTGCAACCAGGCCGGCCGACCACTGGGCGGGCGCGCCAGGTTGCCTTCGCAGATCACCAGCAGCTCGCGCGGGAAGAGCTCGCTGGCCGGTACGCTGGGGTCGTCCAGCGGCAGGCTCTTGCGTTTGCTGTCGGCGGGTTTCCACAAGAGTGCCGGCCCATGCTTGAGCAGTTCGCGAACGGCCTTCTTCGCCGTCGGGTACACGCCCGCCTTGCGCAGGTAGGCAATGAAGCGCTGGTCCGCGCGGGGCTCGCGCCTGATCTGACGCAGCAAGCCGGCCAGCCTGGACCGGACGCTGACAGGCGCACTGGCGATTGCGTCCTGCTGCACCGCCAGCGCACTGGCCAGGCGCTGGCGGTGCACGCTCAGCTGCTGCGCAAGATCGTGGTCGGGCAACGCGGCCTCAAGCTGACCGAACAGATCGTCCAGCAGCGCATGCCGGCGCCGATACATGGCGCGTTTCTTTGGCGCGATGTCTTCTGCCGAGCGCTTGGCGGCTGTCAACGGAATGGCGAAAAAGCCTTCGCGCGACAAGGTCTCGGCACCGCTCTCCTGCCAGATGGTGTCGTAGTTGGCGGCAAGCTCGCGCCCCGTATCAGCACCGAAATAGGGATGGCGATGATGCCGGTAGGCATCGCTGACGGCATGAATGTGCGCCGCTCCCACCAGCCGGGCAACGCACTTGATGGCTTCGATCAACAGGCTGCGCGGGCGCAGGCCTTCGAAATCCTTGGTCAGGTCGCGGTAGATGTTCAGCGACGTCTCGCTGTCGATGCCCTTGTGTATCCCCTGCACGGCGCCGATCAACAGACTCAGTTCGCCGTCGGCCCGGTGCAGGCTGAAGGCCAGGGAGGCTACCCGCAACTCGCCCTGGAACAGATTGAGCACCAGCTCCCCTTCGCGCTTGAACCAGATCGGTCGGTCCAGCACCAGGGTGCAGCCCTGGGAATACGCGGACAGGTCAGCGAGGGTGCGGTGTTGTTCACGCCCCCGCAGCAATAGCGAAGGAAATTGCCCAGCCACCACTTCATAGTGCGAGGCCACCACGGCCAGCCGCTCAGGTGCATCCCAGCCTTTGCTGATGTAGGGCCACTGCAGGATGCCGACGCAGTCGTCACCGAGCGCTGCGAAGGCGTCATCGCCCAGCGCCGTGTTCAGGCGCTGCATGAAGGCACTGAGCTGTGGCCATTGGCGAACCATCAGCAGGCTCAGGGTGAGTTTGTTCTTCAGCGCTCGCGGCGAATAGCCAGGGTGCACCGCTGGCAGGCTCCTGGCGAGTGATACAAGGTTCATGGTCATCTCACTTGTACTCGATCAAGGCCGATTTGCTGGCGGTCAACCTGTCCAGCAGAAACTTCACTTGCCCGATCATTTCAGGGAACTTCCCAAGCACCAGGAAGATCGCCTGCAGCCCGTTCTCGCGCACCGAACGCTCGCCGCGACGCGCCAGGCGCAAGGCCTGCAAGGGATAGATCGACAACAGCAACAGCCCCCAGCCGCCGAACACCCCACAGGCCAACAACGTTGCCAGCGGGATGCCCAGGCCCCACAGCCAGGCTCGGCGCGACTCACGCCGCCAATGCCGCTCGGGCGGGTAACCGTGCAGATAGGTGCCTTCGGCGAAGGCATAACCGCCCCGCACGCAGCGCCGCCACCACTGGCTGAAGCGGGTCATGGCAGCATCGTGCAGGGTCATTTCGGCGCCCAGACGCCAGATCTTCCAGCCACGGGCGCGCAAACGTACACAGAGCTCCGGCTCTTCGCCGGCAATCAGCCCCGGGCGATAGCCCGACACGGCCCTGAACGCATCGACCCGCATCAGCGCATCGCCGCCGCAGGCCTTGGCTTCGCCCACCGGGGTATCCCACTCCAGGTCGCACAACAGGTTGTAAACCGACCGCTCCGGAAAGCGCTCGCGGCGCCGGCCACACACCACCGCGACCTCAGGGTGCGCATCGAGGAACTTCTGGGCACGGGCCAGCCAGCCTGCCACCACTTCGCAGTCACCATCGACGAATTGCACATGACGCAGGTCCGGGCACAACTGCAGCAAACAGGCGAAGCCTTCGTTGCGCGCCCGCGCTGCGGTGAACGGTGTGCTCAGGTCCAGCGCCAGTACCTCGACGCCATGATTGCGCGCCCTTTGCACCGAGTCATCGGTGGAACCGGAATCGACATACACAACCTGATCCGCCCCCTGTGCCAGTGACGCCAGGCAGCGCTCCAGGCGCATGCCCTCATTACGACCAATCACTACGACTCCGATGCCTGTCACCATGCGCCTCACTCGCCACCCCTGCACGTCATTAGCCGTTCACCACCGCCCTGCAGGCCGGCTCATGAGTACTGCGCTGCCTCACTATGCTTTCGGGCCTTGACGGTTGCCGGCACACCCACTGCCAGCGAATTGTCCGGTACATCGATCAACACCACCGCGTTGGAGCCGATCACCACGTTGTCGCCGATGCGGATGTTGCCCAGCACCTTGGCGCCGGCACCGATATCGACGTTGTTGCCGATCACCGGCGCGGTCGGCTCGCTGACATTCTTCAGGCCCACCACCACGCCGTTGCGGATCCTGCAGTCGTCGCCAAAGCGGGCGTAGCCGCTGATGACGATGCCGCCGAAATGGTCGATGACGAAGTTGCGGCCCACCACCACCTCGCAGGGCAACTCGACCCCGGTGATGATCTGCACGAACTTGAACAGCACCTTGTAGACGAACGAGAAGAACTTGCGCAGCAACGCCGGGCGCACACCGTAGCGCCAGCGGCCAAAGCGGTACACCAGCATCACCCAGAAACCCTGGGCCCCCCAATCACCACCGTATGCCCGCAAGTCCGCGCGGATATTCTCGAACATGGCTTCACCTACCGTGTTGGCTGGGTTGCGTAGCGGGTCTTGAACAGCAACGACCAGGTGGCGCGGGTGTGCTGCCAGCAGGCCTTGATGGCTGCCCAGCCGCGCCCCTTCAACAGGGCCTTGAGTGCCAGCACCAGGTCACCCAGGCTGACCAGGCACATGTGCAAGGCAAGCCCGGCCGCGCCATGGTGCTTGCGCAAATACAGCAATTCGCTTTCGATCTGGTAGGCGGAGATCTGCCGGCTGGCGGCCTCCAGTTCGGCGACCGACTTGGAACTTTCGCCGCCAATGTGCACGACCGTGGTATGCGGGTAGAACACCACCTTCCAGCCGGCCTCCTTGACCCGCTTGCAGTGGTCGACTTCCTCGTAGTAGAGGAAATAGCGCGGATCGAACAGCCCGACCTTGTCGAGCACCTCGCGGCGCACCAGGTAGAAACAACCCGGCAACCAGTCGCATTCACGCACCGAACCGTGGTCCCAGCTCATCTCGTCGACCATCTTCAGCCCGGGGAACAAGCGCCCCAGGCCGGTGCGGGCGACGAAGATGTTCAACGGGGTCGGGAAGTACCGGCAACACGGCTGCAGATCGCCCTCGCGCCCTTCCAGGCGCACGCCCAGCACGCCACATTCGGGATGGGCGTCCATGTAGGCGACGGTTTTTTCCAGGCTGTCGCTGGCGACGAAGGCATCGGTATTGAGCAGCAGTGCGTACTTGCCCTGCAGGTGCGCCAGCAACTGGTTGTTGGCGCGACCAAAGCCGACGTTCTGCTTGTTGCTCAGCAGCAGCGCTTCGGGGCAGACCTGGGCAATGCGTGCCAGCGAATCGTCGGCCGAGGCATTGTCCACCACCAGGTAGCTCGCCAGGCGCTCGCTGTCGGCCTGGCGCAGCGCGTCGAACATCGGCTGCAGCAGCGACGCGGTGTTGAAATTGACGACCATCACATCAACGGGCTTTCTATCCATTGTTGCCGTCCCCAAAGAAATATTGCCGCCTCACTGCCGCCAAGGTCGGTTCCAGCGCCGGGTCGAAGGCCCCCTTGCGCTGCTTGACGAGGTCAATCCAGGGATACGAATTGCACCGCTCCTCAACCCGTTCGATCAGCTCCTTGGTGGAGCAGATCACTTTGGCCGGGTTGCCCCCCACCACCATGCCCGGTGGCACATCCTTGGTCACCACGGCACCGGCGGCTACCACCGAGTCAGGCCCGATGGTCACACGCGGCATGACGATGGCGCCGTGGCCGACAAAGCAGTTGTCACGTATATCAATGTAGCCCACCGAATCGAGCTGCTTGCCATAGCAGACCTCGATCAGCGCAACCACGCCGTCATGGCCGATCAACGTGCAGTCCGACAGGCCCACGTTGCTGCCGATGCGCACCAGCGTCGGGTCCGTGACACAAACGCCGCAGTTGATGTGCACGTTGTTGCCTATCGAATGAAACTTGCCCCACCGCGCCTGGTAAGTGCCCCATTGCAAGGGCGAGGGGTTGCAGAATTTCCTCCACAGCGAGCTGCCCCGCCCAGTTGCGTTGGCGTAGTGGTACACGGCGTTCCGTAGCCATCCGAACATGCTGTTTGCCTCGTAAGTAATTCCTGGACTGCTCCTGAGGCGAACCCGGTCTCGTTCTTCTTGTTGCTGACCGCATCGCACTCAACCCTTGTCAACCACACTGTTGCCGTTACGTCACGCCGGGGCACGCTCCCTTGCGGCTCATACCGCCGCCTTGCGGGTGGAATTCATCTTTTCGTCGAGGTGGTCAGCCAGCCGCAGGGCGAACTGCAGCAATGGCATCGTCGGGTTGGACGCGCCGCTGGTGGCAAAGATGCTGCTGCCGGCGACATACAGGTTCAGGGTACCGAATACCTTGCAGTCGCGGTCGACCACGCCGAACTCCGGCGTCGCGGCCATGCGCGTGGTGCCCATGTGGTGGGCATGCGGCTGGATTTTCAGCGGCACGGCGGTGTCGTAGACGAAGTCGTGCAATTTGACGAAGCCAAGGCCCATTTCAGCGAATTGCTTGGCCAGCTCGCTGCCGATGCATTTGATCGTATGCCGATCACCCTCGCTCAGTTCCCAGTTGATGTTGACCTTGCCGACCCCCAACGCATCCTTTTCATCCAGCAGCGAGAGGTGGCTGTGCAGGTTGGGGAACTGCTCGATCATGGTGCCGATGACGCCGTCGCCGGGGCAGCTGAAGTTGGCGATGAAGGCGATCTTGCTCGCCACGCCCATTTCGCAGGCCAGGTTTTCCAGAAAATACTTCACCTCGGCCGTTCTGCCGTAGGTCCTGACATCGTCCAGCACCGACGTGGTGACATTGCCTTTGCCTGCGTGGTACTCGGCGATGAAGGCGTCTGTGGTGTAGTACTGATGGGTACCGGTGTCCTGCCCCTCACCGAGGATGAACGTGCCCATGTCGATGTTCAGGTGTTCCATGAAGCAGCGCCCCACCAGGCCGTCCCGGCTCACCACGCCAGCCTCTGACAGTGACTGGCTGTTGAGCAGCTGGCGAGCGTTCTCGATCGCGCCGGTGGCGAGGATGAAGTGTTTGGCGACCAGCCGTTGGCGATGGCGGTCGTAGTCGGACACCTGCACCGAGGTCAAACTGCCCGAGGCCTTGTCGAACTCAAGGTCCACGCAGTTGCAGTTGATGAACACATCGAGCCCGTCGGTCTCGTTGAGCGCGGTCGCGTATTTTTGCGCAAAGCGCGTGGGCGGGCTGAGCAGAAAGCGGTCGCCTTCGAAGTCGCCGCCTTTCAACCCGCCGTTGAGCGCCTGGAAGTCCTTGCCCTGGGGCAGGTCGACGATGTCCATGGCGGCAGGCAGGTAGTGCTCGATTTCGGCATAGGGGATCGGCCAACCCGGCAGTTCGCCCGGGGGCTGCACGGCGAAATCGGAGGGGGTGAAGGGTCGGCAACGCCCGGCCCAGTGATTGGAGGTACCGCCCAGAAAACGCAGGCGGGTTTCCTCGGCGTACAGCTCAAGCCCCGAGGACGAGCATTTGTACAATTCCTGCGAGCGTGGCGCGTACTCATGGCCACCGCCTTCGATCAGCACCACGCGCCAGCCTCGCTGTGCCAGGCGCAAACCCAGGGTGATACCTGCAGGCCCGGCACCGATGATGCACACGTCGTAGTCTTCACGCAGGGTCTTCTGCGTCTGGTAGTCGTTGATCATGTTTACTGATTCCGGAAGTACTGGGACGGCAACACCCAACCGTTGATCACGACAAACCCCTTCGGCTCGACGGATTCATCTGCAGCGGCGCGCGCAATGCCAGGCGCCACGCCGAACAACGCACCACCTACCCCCAACAGGACACAATTGCGCAGAAAGCCCCTACGACCCGGCGCAGCGCAGTACTTAAGCTTCCCCATGATCCCCAGACCCGTGCCATTTTTTTAAGAATCCTAGTCACTTATCCGCGATGCGCTACCCTGCCCATCGCTCGGGTCACCCTTTTCGTCGGGTCGGCTAGAGCCAGTCGAAGAAGCGCACCACCAGCTCGCCGCAGAGGGCGCCTATCAGCACCATCGGCAGCACCATCAGCTCGCGTTTGATATTGAGAATGTCCAGTTTTCGATTGACGTAGACGATCAGCACCAGCGTCGGCAAGGCATGCAGCGCCACCCCCCAGATCGCCAGGCGCGGCCCGCCGATGGCCAGCAACAGGGGCAGCAGTACCCACAGCGAGACCACGCGGATGATGTTGTCCATGGCCTGGTACTTGGTGTGCCCCAGGGCGATCCAGATCTGGTGGGTCAAGGTATAGCGCAGGGTCAGGAACGACAGCGACAGGATCGCCAGCATGGGGCCTGCGTCGGCATAGCGTTCGTCGTACATCCAGCTGATCAGCAGCGGGCTGCCGGTCAGGAACACCCCGCAGACGAACAGCATGACCAGGTCGACCAGCAGCTTGAAGCGATCGTACAGGGTGCGCAGGCGGTCTTTGTCGCCGTCGCGGGTCGCCTCGCTGAACGCCGGCAGGGCCACCGCACCGAACAGCTTCATCAGGCCGGTCTGGATGGAGCCGAGGATCAGCACGGCAATCGAATACACGCCCAGTTCCGCCACCGTCATGCTGGCGCCGAACCAGATCCGGTCACCGTACATCGCCAGCACGCCGACCACCGATGACAGCAGGATCCAGCGCCCGAAATTGACCAGTTCGGTCAGCGCAGTACGGTCCCACTGCAAGCGATTGCCCGGCCCCTGCAAGGCAGTATGGCCAAGTACCGTGCCAGCCAGGGCGGCCACCACGCCCGCCGCGACCAAGGACCAGATGGAGCGGGTGAACCAGCCGATCACCAGCATCACGACCAGACCGATGACCTGCGAAGCCAGGTCGATCAGGACCACGCGCTTCTGTTGGAAAGTTCGCACGGCGACATCCATCTTGGTCGACTGGAACCCCCAGATGACCGCCTGCACGCCGGTTACCGCCAGCACCAGGGGCAGTTCCGGCGCGGCATAGGTGGACGCGGCGGGCCACAGGTTGGCCTGCTGGGCGAACCAGGCTGCCACCGCCAATACCAGCGTCAGGCCGAACAGCACCAGGCCGCGCACAATCTGCACGGTCCAGGCGGTATTGAGGAACAGCGGGTCGTCGCCACGGGGGCTCTGGATGATGTTCTGGCGCAAGCCGACGTCGGAAAGCAGATGCAAGAGCACCGAAACGGTGGTGGCGATGACCATTACCCCGAACATTTCCGGCAGTAACAGACGTGCCATGATCAAGTTGCCACCCAGGCGCATGACCTGTGAGGCCAGCAAAGACACCAGGTTCCATGCCCCGGCACCCATTGCACGCTTGCGCAGACTCCCAGCTGCTGACGCTTCAATCGACGGCATGACTTCAATCTCTGACTGAATGGCTAGAACTCACTATAGTTTCAATTAGCCATGACGCTAGCCGTCGTCCACCGACAGAATTTATAGGTGCCTGTAGCCCATGCCTGAACAATTTCGTGCGCTAGTCGTCATTCTGTTTGTCGCGAGCGTGGTGTTCTTCCTGGCCCGCCGACCGGCCAGCGACCTGATTCCCGATCGCGACTTCAAGCGGCGGCGCAACCTGTGGCTGCTGATTACCCTGCTGGCGTTCTTCTCCTTCAGCTTCTGGGTCTACACCGCGGCTGCCATCGTCACGCTGGTGCTGGCCAGGCGCCGGGAACACAACCCCATGGCGCTGTTCTTCATGCTGGTGTTCGCCATTCCGCCGGCATCGATGAATATCCCCGGGTTTGGCGTGATCAATTACCTGATCGAGCTCAACCATATTCGTATCCTCACCCTGTGCGTACTGCTGCCGACGGCGTTGACCCTGAGCAAGCAGAGCGACACGGTGCGCTTCGGCCGGCTCTTGCCAGACAAGCTGCTGACCGCGAGCCTGGTGCTGATGACCTTGATTTACCTGCGCGAAACCACGGTCACCGATACCCTGCGCCAGGCCGTGTCGCTGTATCTCGATGTGTTCCTGCCCTACTACGTTGCCAGCCGCGGGCTCAAGACCGTGCAGGACTTCAAGGACGCCCTGCTCGCCTTCGTCCTCGCCGCCTTCCTCCTGTCCATCATCGCGGTGGCCGAGTTCGCCCGTCACTGGCTGCTGTACAACGGCCTGATCAGCGCCATGGGGATGCAGTGGAGCATGTCCAGCTACCTCAGCCGCGGCGGCTCGCTGCGGGCCAGCGCCACCACCGGCCAGGCGATCGCCCTGGCCTACGTCATCAGCGTGGCGATCGGCATGTACCTGTTCGTGCAAGGCTATGTGCGCAACCGCCTGCAGCGCTACATGGGCGCCCTGCTGCTGGCCGCCGGGCTGGTCGTGCCGTTGTCGCGTGGGCCCTGGATCGGCGCGGGGATCATCGTTGCGGTGTTCATCGCCACCGGCAAAGGCGCGGTCAAGCGCCTGACCCTGCTGGCCTGCGCCGGCCTGCTGGCGTTGCCGCTGCTGACCCTGCTGCCCGGCGGCGAGAAAGTGCTCGACCTGCTGCCGTTCGTCGGCAACCTGGAAAAAGAGAACATCACCTACCGCCAGCGCCTGCTCGACAACGCCTGGATCACCATCCAGCGCAACCCGATGTTTGGCTCGTTCGACTTCCGCAACACCCCAGAGATGCAGACGATGATCCAGGGCGAAGGCATCATCGACATCGTCAACAGCTACATCAGCCTGGCGCTGCGCTTTGGCCTGGTCGGGCTGGCGCTGTTCGTGGCGTTCTTCGCCAGCGTGCTGCTGGCGCTGTACAAAGCCTTGCGGGCGTTTCCCGACAAGGAGGACGAACACCGACGATTGGGCCGAACGTTGCTGGCAACCTTGCTCGGGATTCTGGTGATCATCTTCACCGTCAGCAGCATTACCGTCATCCCGGTGGTGTACTGGTCGGTGGGCGGGCTGAGCGTGGCCTACGTACAGATGGTGCGCAGGCTCAGGAGCAGTGAATCCACCGTGCTGGGCACTGCCCAGCCCACCAACCAGGTACTTTCATGACAAGGATTGGTCTGCGCCCGAGGGTCAGGGCTTCGCTACTCGTGGGTCTGTTGTCGCTGCCGGCACTCGCCTGGTCCTCGGCATGGACCGTCAGCGTCGACGAACAGAACGGTCTGCCCAGCGTGACCCGCGGCGGCGGCCCGGCCATGCAGGCACGCTTCGATTTCTGGGGGCCCGACTGGAGCTGGACCGGCTTCGGCACGGCGCTGAAGGTCAACGCGCCCTACCGCTACACGCTCAACGGCAAGAACCCGCAACTGGATTTCGAGCTGGCGGCAGACATCAGCAAGCCGCAGCCACAGACCCTGAGCTGGGCGTTCGAGCTGAACGCCCGAAGCCTGCGCCGTGGTGTGATGGGCGGCGGCATGGTGTTCCGCTTCGACCCTGCCCTGTTCACCGCAGAAATGGGTGAACCGCAGCTGCTGCCCGGCAACCGCGGCTGGTCGTGGGGCAACGCTGCAAGGCGCATCGAGCTGCGTTTCGAACCCGCGTTGGCGAAGGTGTATTTCGAGCGCGGCGACACGTCGGAAATCCGTGCGTTTTTCTACACCGACCCGATCGTGCCCGGCCAACAGCACGTGAAGGCGGTGCTGAACCTGACCGGCGATATCGCGCTCGGCCCGACCGCGACCGAACGTTTCGGCCTGGCCGACACCTCGCGCTGGCCAGACGACCAGTTGGGCTGGCGCACCTCGCCGGTGGACCTGTCCTTTCTCAACGCGGCAGAGAAACCCGCCGGCAAACGCGGCTTCGTCAAGGCCGCCGGCGAGCAGCTGCAGTTCGCCGACAGCACGCCTGCGCGCTTCTGGGGCACCAACCTCTCGGCCTACGCCCTGTTCAACACCCCCGACGATGAAATCAGGCAACAGGCCAAGCGCCTGTCCGCGCTGGGGTTCAACCTGGTGCGGCTGCATCACCATGATTCGCCCTGGGTCAGCCCGAACATCTTTGGCGACGTCAAAACCCTGCGTGATACCCAGCAGCTGAGCGCGGCATCGCTGAAGAAGATCGACTGGTGGATCAAGTGCCTGAAAGACGAAGGCATCTACGTGTGGCTCGACCTGCATGTGGAGCGCATTGTCACCGTCAATGACGGCATCTATGCCTTCGACGAGCTGGCCAAGGGCGAGCAGTACGCCGGGATCAAGGGCTATGCCTATGTGAACGTGGCCATCCAACAGGCGATGAAGCGCTTCGCCGAGCAGTACCTGACCCATGTGAACAGTTTCACCGGCCTGGCCTACAAGGATGACCCGGCGGTTGCCGCCGTGCTCATCACCAATGAAAACGACGTGACCCAGCACTTCGGCAACGCCCTGCTGCCGGACAAGGGCGTGCCCAAGCACAACCAGCTGTTCATGGACCAGGCCAAAGCCTTCGCCGCGCGCGCCAACCTGCCTGCCGACAAGACCTGGCGCGCCTGGGAGCCTGGGCCAGGCAAGCTGTTTCTCAACGAGCTGGAGCATCGCTTCAATGTCGACATGATCGACCACCTGCGCACCCTGGGGGTGAAAGTGCCCATCGTCACCACCAGCACCTGGGGTGGCAACGGCCTTGCCGCGCTGCCGGCACTGACCGCAGGCAACGTGATCGATGCGCACGGCTACGGGGGTATCGGCCAGCTGGAGAAGAACCCGCTGACCAGCGACGGCATGATCAACTGGCTGGGCGCCGCCCAGGTGCTGGGCATGCCGATGACCGTCACCGAATGGAACGCCGAGCCCTTCCCCCTGCCCGACCGCCACTCGCTGCCGCTGTACGTGGCCGGCACCGCCAGCCACCAGGGCTGGGACGCGATCATGCAATATGCCTACAGCCAGCAAGCGTTCATCGAAGGCTGGCGCCGGGCCGACAACTGGAATGCCTACAACGACCCGGCGATGATCGCCACCCTCCCCGCCGCAGCCTTGCTCTACCGCCGTGAGGACGTGCACCTGGCCACCACCCGCTACGTGTTCGCGCCCAGCGCCGAAACCTTGTTCAACCGGGCCATCACACCCGCCAGCTCGGTGCTGCTGCGCACCGCCATGGAAAAAGGCCGGCTGCAGATCGCCATGCCGCAAACGCCGGCGCTGCCCTGGTTGCAGCCGGGCACACTGCCCGGTGATGCGCAGGTCTTGCGCGACCCTGACCAGTCGCTGCTGGACGCCAATGCCAGCGAGTCGACCAGCGACACCGGCGAGCTCAAGCGCAACTGGCAGCAAGGCCTCTACACCATCGACACCCCGCTGACCCAGGCCGTAACCGGCTGGCTCGGCGGCCAGTCGTTGCGCCTTGGCGATATCGCGGTGCAGCTGAAAACCGCCTACGCCAGCGTGGTGGTGCAAAGCCTGGACGCCAAGCCGTTGAAGCAGTCGCACAGCCTGCTGATTTCGCTGGGCAGCCGTGCCGTGCCAAGGCCCGACGACATGACCCCGTTCCACGTCGAACCGCTGGAAGGCACCTTGAGCATTCAGGCGCCCAAGGGCCTGAAACTGTACAGCCGCCAGGCCGACGGCAGCGAGCAGGCACTGGCTTCGACCTACAAGGATGGGCGCTACCTGATCACCTTCGACGGCCGGAACATGGCCAACTGGCTGTTCTTGAAATAGCCATCTAGAGTCAATTCAGACCTGTATTCCAGGCATTCGACGCTGCGTCTGTTCCAGGAGGATTGGATGAAGTACTTGGTTGTCGGCGGTGCAGGTTATATCGGTTCACACATGGTCAAGCACCTGGTGAACGAGGGGCACGAAGTGGTGGTGGCAGATATCGAGGCACCTGCGCCCGATGTCGAATGGGTCGAGCTGGATATCGCCGACGCAGGTGCACTGGACCGGTTGTTCGCCGATTACCACTTCAACGCGGTCTTCCATTTCGCGTCCTTCATCCAGGTGGGCGAGTCGGTCAGCGAGCCCGGCAAGTACTACCAGAACAACGTCGTGGCCACGCTGACCTTGGTTGAGGCCATGGTCCGCGCCGATATCAAGCACCTCGTGTTCTCTTCCAGCGCTGCCGTGTATGGCGACCCGCAATACGTACCCATCGATGAACAACACCCCAAGGCGCCGATCAATCCGTATGGGCGCAGCAAGTGGATGGTGGAGCAGATCCTGGAAGACTTCGACCGGGCGTATGGGTTGAAGTCGGTGTGCCTGCGTTACTTCAATGCGGCGGGGGCTGATCCAGAGGGTTTGCTGGGCGAGCGTCATGAGCCGGAAACCCACCTGATTCCGTTGATCCTGCAGGCGGCCTCTGGGCGGCGTGAGGCGATCACGGTGTTCGGCCATGACTACGACACGCCGGACGGCAGCTGTATCCGCGATTATGTGCACGTCGCTGACCTGGCGTCGGCGCATGCGCTGGCCGTCGCGTATCTGCTGGACGGTGGCGCCAGTGCGGCGTTCAACCTGGGCAATGGGTTGGGGTTTTCGGTGCAGGAAGTGGTCGATACCGCGCGGCGGGTCACAGGACGGCCGATCACGGTGATCGAAGCGTCGCGCCGGGAAGGTGACCCGGCGCGGTTGGTGGCGGATGCCGAGCGGGCGAAACGTGTGCTGGGATGGCAACCACGGTTTGCAACGCTGGAAGAAATTGTCGGCCATGCGTGGCGCTGGGAGTGCAAGTTTCCTTGGCGGTAAGCGCATGAATGCAACGGGCGCGGTTGGCTTGGTTCTTGTAGCGGTTTCGAGATCGAGCGCCGCCCGCGCGGCGCATCGCGAGCAAGCTCGCTCCTACATTTGTTGCAACGTGCCTATGTCTGATAGGCCATGGTTGACTGCCTTGTGGGTACGACGCGATTCTTCGGCGGGCGCCAAAAAGCGGACAACCATGGCCTGACAGGCCGTGGCACGTTGCAACAAATGTAGGAGCGAGCTTGCTCGCGATGCGCCGCGCGGGCGGCGCTCGATCTCAAGAGCACAGACGAGTTTGAATCAGTAATAAGTCCGCAGCGGCTCATCCGCCTTGTTCAACACCGCCCCAACCAGATTCGCGTTCGCCAGGTGATACAGGCAATCTTCGATATCCTTCTTGCTGTTCATGCCATTGGCCACCACCAGCAACACGCAATCGAACTTCGGCAGCACGGTGATCGCATCATCGGAGCTCAGCAGCGGCGGCAGGTCGAAAATGCAGATGCGTGAATCGTAACGGTCGCGCAGCTCGCTGATCAGGCTGTCCACCTTGGGCGAAGACAGCATCTCGGTCGACATCGGGATCGGCTCGCGGGTCGGCAGCACCACGAAGCGTGGCAGCGTCGGATTGACCAGCACCTCTTCGAGCCAGGCCTTGCCGCTGAGCACCTCGTTGAGCGCCTTGTCCATCGGCAGGCCCAGGCTGCTGCCCACCCGCGGGCGGCGCAGGTCGAAGTCCACCAGCAAGGCGGTCTTGGTGGTGTGGTGGGCAATGCTCATGGCCAGGTTCACCGCCAGTACGGTCTTGCCGGCCTCAGGCGTCGGCGAGGTGATCGCCAGGGTGCGCCAGCCGTTCTCGTCCATGGCCTTGAGCACTTGCGTGCGCAACAGGTCGATGGCCCCGCTCATGTTCGAATTCTTGTTGTACGACACGATCCGATTGCGCTCCAGGTGCTCCGCACGCAGCGGTACCACTTTGGTCTGCACGTAGTCGAACTGGCCCAGGGGTTCGGGCTTGTCCGCCAGCAGCGGCGCTTTCGGTGTTTCTATGGGTGTGGGGGAAATCTGGTGAAGGTTCTTTCCAATAGCCGGCGTAATTCTGTCCATTGCTGAGTTCCCTATTCAAACCGCGCCATAGCTTTAAACAGCAGGACGTCCAACGGCATGTAGAACACATGGACGACCACCAGAAGCATAGCCACCAGAACCAAGCCGGCGACGATCATCAGCATCAGCCATTTTCGCCGCTTGGCCTTGTCGGCCTGGGTAGCGATGTACGGCACAGCCACCAGCACCCGCTTGCCCAGCACGCTTTCCAGTGCACCGACGCCGCGCACCCGCTGGTTGAGCATCTCCAGCAACATCACCAGCCCACCGCCCACCGCCGGTGCCAGCACCAGGCCCAGGGCAACGATTTTCTTGCGGTTGGGTTTGATCGGTTTTTCCGGCATCAGCGGCGGTTCCAGCAGCACGAAACGCTCGGCCTTGTTTTCCTGCTCCAGGCTTTCGGTGATCTTCGCACCCATTTCCTTGTTGCGAATTTCTTCATACTTCTTGCGTGCGTTGTCGTGGTCGCGCATCAGGGTAATCAGACCGCGCTCCACTTGCGGCGCCTCGAGGATGTCTGCCTCGTAGCCTTCCATCTTGGTGATCAGCTGGCGCTTCTGTTCAGCCAACGAGGCGATGCGCGATTGCGCCGCTGCCATCTTGGTCCGCACCCGCGCCGCATCGAGGTTCATCGACGCTGCGGCAGCGATGCCCTTTTCACCCGAGGCCTTGAGCAGGTCGATCTTGCGCTTGACCGCCTGCACGTCCGGGTGCGCTTCCTTGTACTTGGTCAACAGCCGGGCGTACTCGGCCTTGAGGCTGGGCAGGTCCTGCGCCTGGTCGACCGCTGCCGACCTGCCATTGGCTGCCGGGGTGCTCGCCCCGGCATTGGCGGCGGACAGTTCCAGCTCCAGGTAACGCAGTTCTTCCTGGGCCGATTTGTAATCGCGGTCGACTTCGCGAAACTCCAGCTCCGAACGCGACAGCATGCTCATGCGCAGTTGCTGGTTTTCCGGCAAGGCATTGGCGTGGGCTTGCTTGAAGTCAGCCAGCTGGTTTTCCAGGTCGGCCAGCTCGGCGCCCAGCTTGTTCGCTTCCTGGGACAGGAACTCGGTGGTCTCGGTGGCCCGTTCGGTGCGTTGCTTGATGTTTTCGTTGAGGAACAGGGTCACCAACTCGTCGGCCACTTCCTTGGCGACTTCCGGGCGCTTGTCCTCGTACGACACGGTGAAGGCCACGGTGGCCTCGCCTCGCCCCTTGATGAAGGTGCTGAGCGTGGCCACCACGATGGCATTGCGCATCTGTTCGATCTTGTCGGTTTCACTGAACTGCCGCCCCTTGTCGGCGAACAGGTTGTACTTGTCGATGATCCGCAGCAGGTTCTCGCGGGTCATGACGCGTTGGCGAATGACCTCGATACGCTCATCGGCAAAGCTGTTGTTGCCCGCCGACACCAGGTCTGGCGAGATCTGCTGCGACTCCACCAGGACGGTGCCGGTCGACTGGTAGATGGGCGGCACACTGAGCGCGACGCCCACGGTCGCCGCCAGCACGACTACGATGCTCACCCCCAGCAACAAGGCACGGTCCTTGATGATGGCGATGTAATCTTTGAGGGAAAGCTCGTACTCGGATTTCATAAGTGGCCGCCCTTGCAAAAGTCAGATGTCGGGATATCGGTAGGTCAGCGTCATTCCAACGATCGTTGCTTCAGCATCTGGCAAGCCATCTTGCTGACGCTCCTTGTACATCAACGAAAACCGCATGTCCCAGGCCCGCGAGAGTTCCCGGCTGGCCCAGACGCTGTAAGTCTGCAAGGTATTGGGCGTTTCCCCCTTGGCGTCCTGCCAGGAGGCATCGACGCCCAACCGGCTGGTTTCGGTGACCAGGTAGCTCCAGCCACCGCGCACCATGTCCAGCTCGGCGAAACCGCCCTCGGCGCTGGCGACGGTGCTGCGCTCGGCGCTCAGGCTGGCCTCGGCACGCGAGCCGCGATAGAACAGCGACATCCCACCCTCTCCGCGGCGCCCGCCGCCGGAGCCGGTGGTTTTATTGACGCCGGCGTGCATCGCGCCTTCGAAGCGCTCGGAAAACTGGTGCTTGAGGCCAATACTCGGCACATAACTATTGCTGGCGCGGGCCGTGGTGGTGTCCTGCGGCTCATAGCGCCGGGCTTCGAGACCGCTGATGATGTCGGTGCGCTCGCTCCAGGCGTAGGTCCAGCTCGAGTAGTTGGAGTATTCGTCGTAGCCGGTCAGGGTATCGATGTCGTAGCGGGCGTGGTTGTACCGGGTTTCGTTGGCCAGGGTGCTGCGCTCGGTGACCGTGCTGCTCCAGTTGGCTGTCAGCGAGGACATCTTCTGGGTGCCGTCGGTGGTCACCACGCCGGTATCGAGTACCGTACCGGACAGCGTCGAGCTCTCGTTGTACTGCGCCAGCAGACCGAAACCGCCGGTTTCGGTCTGGCGTTGCCAGCCCAGGCTCAGGTTGGGGTCTTCGCGGTCGTCGACGATCGAACGGTCGGATGAGCGCAGCAGATGCATCCCCATGCCCAGACGCAGCTGGTCGCGGTCGAACTGACCGATCAGGTTGTAGTCAGGTGCAATGATGGTACGCGTCACACCTTTCTCCTCGGACGTCAGGAGCAATGGGTTACTGTCGTACTCGACAGTCGTGGGAACCACAACTGAGGACTGCCAGATGGCGGCATTAACCACCCCCGCGAACGGCATCATCATGATTGCCGCCGCCATACGCTTCGGTCGAAAAATAGGCACTAGGAATTCTTAATTATTAGAAGATTCAAGGTACGACCAGCGTATCGCCAGCCTGGAGTTGGAAGTTGGTGGACATGTCTCGCCCGGAAACCAGATCCTTGTAGCGCACTGGCAGTACCTTTTGCGAAGGGCCGCTGCCGCGGATCACCTTGATGGCACTTTCGTCGGCGAATTTGTCCATTCCACCCGACATGCTCAAGGCCTGCAGCACCGCAGTAGGGCCTGCCATCGGCACCGGGCCGGGCTTGATCACTTTGCCTTGAACGTACACCAGGTTGCCGGCAGTGCCGGTGACGACAACGCTGACGTTCGGGTCGGCGAGATAGGGTTTCAAGCCGTCGGTGACCTTCTTGGCCACCGCGGTCACATCGAGGCCGGCCACATCGATGCGGCCCGCCAGGGGGAAGGTGATACTGCCATCGGGGAGGACAACGGTTTCCTGGCGCAGGGTGTCTTCCTGCCAGACCGAGACCAACACTTTGTCGCCGGGGCTGAGCAGGTACGACGCACCTTGGTCATTGGCGACACTCGCGCCAGACCAGACGCACAGACCACAGAGCATGGAAATCAGCAAACGCGCCATGAGGGATCCCTCCGGCCAAACGGCCCAGGTTAAGAGCACTGAATGAGAACAACAGCAAACCTCTCGCTCCACTGCGCAGCGTGAAACCCGCTGCGCTGGCCTGCCAATCCTGGAGGCCCTTTACCGCGATGCCGCTTTGCCTGCCTCTGCCACCACTCGCCTCAGGCGCTGGCTAGTGGAATATAGCAATGGTTGGAAAATTGACAAGCGGACGCCAGCCCTACCCCGGTAAAAACTGTATTTCAGCGTCAAGTTGCTGGCATCACGGTAAATCAAGCAAACTTAGTTAAATGAACAGGGATAAAACTTTAAATCTTCTTTCTATTGGCTACTGCCACGAAACCAATGACGGCAAAGGCAAAAAGCCAACCCGCCGTTGCCAAGGGAACAACGTTCGACTGGTTCATGTAGGAATCAGCTGCTCGTGCCGCACCACTCAATAACACCAACAAAAAGATCGATTTGATGAACAAAGTCGAGCGCATGTTCCCCTCCTGAAAGAGGACAATTATCGTTGATTGGTTTGAAGATTTGACTGCTGGTGAATGGAGCTTATGGGCACAATGACACTACGTCAATGATCCGACACCATAATAAAAATCAATGGACCAGCCTGTGCCTCGTCAATTTACCGCCATGCAGAAAATGCAGTGCAGATCGATCTGTAAAGAACAACAGCAAGTCTTTGATATCCAGAACTATTGCTTGTTTCATCGAACTGTTTCCGAGGCCTGGCAAACGCGACTGACGCAGCCTTTCAGCAGGCCTCAAGTGTTTCATCAGCGAGAACAGGTGCGAATCGTTGCGTTTACCACCCTGTTTATGACGGAAAAAGGTCGAGGGTCCTTTCGACTTCGTCTATGTCGACGGTAAAACCGTCCCCCTGGGGCTGACCGACGACGAAGCCAAAGTGCTGGCCATCACGATCCGTCAGGTACTTGTAATAGCTGACGAAGCGGTTCGGCGGCTGCAGCACCAGCAGATTGCCGCCGGTTCGCAGCACATTGACGCCATGGACCAATTGGCTGCCCTCCACCCCGATCACCGTCCTGGCCCCCGCGCAGGCTGCCACGATCGTCGGCACATCCGATTTCATCGGGTTGATCACGCGAAAACCGCGATGCTTGCGCAGGTGTTCGGCCAGTTCCAGCTCATTGCGCAGCAAGCGCAGGTCACCGTCGCTGCCCCGCAGAAGGAACACCCCTGGGTGCGGCGCTGCATCCACGTGCGACAACAGTTTGTCGCCCATGGCACGGTAGCGTTGATGCCTGCTGCGGTTGTTGCTCACATCATCGAACAGCACCAGTTCATGGAAGAAGGCACTGCGCAAACGCAACGGTTGCATGCCTAGCCACTGCTCGTAAGCCGGCCCCTGGGTGAACAGCGGGTAGCGTGCCGAAGGCGCGGTGGTCACAGGTACGCCCTCGTTGCAGGCCAAGGCATAGGTTGGACAGTCTTCCATCAGCCAAGTGCCGAACCAGGTATTGCCATTTTGCGTGCAATAGGCCGCGCCCCGGTCTATTTCATGTTCCACGACGATGCGCGGAAAGGTGCTGGGCTTGAGCGACAGCCAATGGCTGGCATTGCCTTTGTACAGGGCGCCATCGATCAGCCAGACATCCTTGAGCAAGTAGCCGCGAGTCGGCCCCTGCTCCGCGCGAATGCCGCCTTCCATGGTGCGTACCGGATGCACGTAGGGATAGAAACGCTTGGCCTCCCAACCGGTGACCCGCTCCAGTTGGTTAGGCAAGTAGAGGGCCGGCGGCGAACACGTCATTTCACCGGGTGCGACATCCCAGGTTCTTTCAGCGAGGCTTTTAAGATCGATATCCGCTTGGCGTGCCAGGCGCTTGCGCGCCATGTGCCGGTAGGCCGCCAATGTCCAGGCATGGCCACTGGCAACCGGATAATCACCGAGTTTCGAGATATCGCTTTGCATGACGCGGCCTCCACGGGTGACGGGTCAAGGATCTGGCGCAAAGGGTCTGTTACCGGCCCGGCAGGGTGCTCAGCTGGAAGGCACCCGCTCCATCTGGGGCGGTGAGTGGAAGGTGGCATAGCGTGCGCGCAAGGTTTCCAGGAACGACTCTCCTGCACTTTTGGCGCCATAGAGATAGATCTTGTGCAGCCCGCCAAAGACCATTTCGTGATAACGGCTGGCCACTTCCTCATCCGTGGTGCCTTCGGGCAAGCCCAGGTGCAATGTCAGCTTGTTGCCCTCCATGGCGAACAAAGGCGTGTCCCAGAGAAATTGCGCGGTGCCGTTTCGGGGCAAGCGCACGAACATGTAGGCGTGATTGCCCAGGGAGTCGATATCGCCCCCACGGCGGCGCTTCCATTTGAGCAAACCATCATCGGGCCGCGCCAGGCAAAGGCCTATGTCGTAGTAGTCATAACCGTGTTCCAGGGCCCATTCCAGGGCCATGAACGTGGTGATGGAGTTGACCTCGCGCAAGCGCTTGGCATCGGAAAACACCGCTTCGCAGTATCCGAAACGCAAGGTGCTCCAGTAGCGCTTGCCGCCACGGGTGATCTCGCAGCCCAGGTGGCAGGCCACCACTTCGCCGTTCAGGGTGATCAGGTCGAGCCGGCCCACGCCCTTGGCCAACCTGAATACCTCCTCGGTGGCGAATTGCGCGGCATGGATGCCCTGCCGTGCCGTGGCGTAGGGCCGCAACAGGTCGCGGTCGGCCATGGCGATTTCAGCATCGTCAAAGGTCTGGCGCATCTGGTACAGCGGCCGGTTCTTGCGAATGCTGCGGCGCAGCTCGCTGTCGTAGCGCCCGGTGATGTCGTCCAGCGAGCGCCCCAGCGGTACCACCGCGCTCAGGTAATGAGGCACCGACAGCGCACCGGCGGTGGGCACTTCGCTCACCACCACCACATGGTTTTGCGCCGCGGGCGCCTCGGGGTCCGCCACCTCCCCGGCATCTCGCGGCGCCTTGCCGCCGATCAGCAGCTTGGCCATCTCGCGCTGCTGCTTCCTGCCGATGTAGAGGATTTCATAAGGGCTGGTCTGCTGCAGCCTGAAGCGGGCGATTTCCCACCGCCAGAAACAGGCACGACCGGCCATGTCCCGTAACATGCTTGAAACGGTTCTGATCTCGTAACGCAGGGAGGGCGAGATGACTTTGCGGGCTACTGCCACCAAATGCGCTTTCATTCTTTTTTGACGTCCTTTGTATGTTTCGACTGGTGGTATCGCAAAAGACTATGATGGTTTTTAAAAACAGCCACATAACTTACTGATTAATCAGTAACATTTAACCGTTGTCGCCCTAATATTCAGTAACAATTTAAGATGCAAGCGCGCGGCTTGGCAAGCGGCATTTTGCTAGTACCCGGCCTTGTTTTATGACGTCAAACATACTGACACCTGCGCTTTGTCCATTCATTTATTCAATTGATAAATATCTACTGCGCCTGAGGCATGACTTCAGGGCTTCCTGCCCGTCCATTTCAGCAGGAGCCGTGCCATGTCCCCGCTCAATCCGCATCATCACTTGATTGCCGAACAACTACCTTCCTGGTCTGCCCATGCCAACGTCGAACAATGGCGCGCACTGCGCGAAAGCCTGCTGCCCGAACAAGGCCTCGCCGACGCCCAAGCGCCCTGGTTCGCCAATGCCCTCCCCGACTTGCGCGAGGCCGTGCTCGCCAGCCAGCTGCGGCTGCATCGTGCTCAGCAGGCCTTGGCCGTTACGCTCAAGGATCTGCGCAACATCGCAGCGTTCGCCGAAAGTCTGCTCATGCACACCTTGCAGACTCGACACGGGCTATCCGTCCCCTCACGTACCACCGAGCTGGTGCTGATCCGGCACTTCTTCACGTTCGGTACTTATGTCACCGAACACACGACGATGAGCCTGCTCGAAGCAGCCCTGCACAATTTCGAATACGGCGCCGAGTTCGGTCGCGACAGCGCGTTGGCGCTGGCGGGGAATGCGCAATTTACCCCCTCCACCGTGGTCGGCCAGACCACCCTGGGTGACAGTGACACCTTGGTCGATATCGAATTGCCTTCAGAAACGGTCACTCTCGAACCGCTTGACCTGCCCCCCGAGGTGTTCGCCAGCACCTGCCGGCAGCTGGATATTGGCCAGCGCTATCAGGAGCACCTGCAGGCATGCTTCGACATCCATTCGGACACCGTGAGCGCCGCGTTTATCGACGTTCAGCGCGAGCAGCTGCAACTGGCGGCTGACCTCGCCTTCATGCGTCACGACATCGACGGCCTGGCACAGGATGTCATCGCCGCGTTGGCCGCTGAAGGCCCAGTGCGTTGCTGGCAGCTCACACTGTTCGATATCCCGTTGCATGAAGTGCTGGTAATCGACGACGGGCGCGGTGGACTGCTGTTTTACTGCCCGGGCAGCGAGCGAAGCCTGTTGCACTTCAGCGGCGTTACGCCCCTTCGCCAGCATCTGGCCGCAGGGCTGTTGCAACCCGCCACTCGAAGCGCCTGCCTGCGCTATGTGGCGAGGGCACAGCACTATCGTTTACTCGACCTGCTGCAGCAGAACACAGATGGCGACACCCTCGACCCGCACCTGAGCCTGACGACGCTCGACTCACCGCTGTTCCCCTGGCTCTATGCCGAGCATGTCCGGCGCCTGAAGGCTGAAGCCGCACTGCTGGCAGTCCCCACCGCTCAGGTCGACGAGCAGGCTCGCCAGCGTCGCGTTGCCCAGTGGCAGAGCCTGGGCATGGACACCCTGATGCTCGCCGGCTTCTTCATCCCTGGCCTGGGTACCTGCATGACAGCGGTCATGGTGTGCCAACTGCTGGGTGAGGTCTTCGAAGGATACGAGGCATGGAGCATCGGCGATCGTCATCTGGCCTTGCGCCACCTGGAGTCCGTAGGCCTCAACCTCGCGCTGGTTGGCGGCTTGCACGCGGCCGGCCAGGTACTGCCCACATTGTTCAGCAGCCCATTGATGGAAAAACTGAACCCGGTGGAGCTGGCGGATGGCAGCAAGCGCCTCTGGGATGCGGGCCTCTCGGGTTATGCAAGCGCCGTCCAGCTCCCCGCGGAGCTTGCAGCCGACAGCACGGGTCAGTTCCTGCAGGGCGGCGCACGGTTCATCCGCATGGGGGATGAGCTGTACCAGGTGCGCCTGGACGAAAAGACGCTGCGCTGGCGCATCGTCCACCCTGACAACCCGAAGGCCTACCAGCCGCTGCTCGAACACAATGGCCAAGGTGCCTGGCGCGAAGAACACGAAGTGCCACAGGCCTGGTCTGACAGCCAGGCCGTGCGGCGCCTGGGGTTGGATACGGGCGCACTGGATGACACCGCGCTAGGACATGCGTTGATCATCAGCGGCGTGGATCGCGGAAAGTTGCAGGCCGTCCACCTGGCGGCGGCCGCCACGCCCCCCTTGTTGACCGAAACCTTGCAGCGCCTGGCGTTGGCCAAGCGCCTGCCCGAACTCTCGGCTGCACAACGGGAGAGCCTGCAATCGCCGTTGGCGGCGCTGGCTGAAACCGGGCATGAGCGTGCGCTGGCCAGAGCCCTGGAGGGCCTGTATGAGCCCGGCCTGGGAAGTGTCGACAGCGATCGCTTGCTGCTTGCCTGTATCCAACGGCTGGGCGAATGGCCCAGTGAGTTTCACCTGGAGATTCGCGCCGCCAGCCCTGGTGGCGAGTTGCTCGTCAGTTTCGGCTCCGCCCAGGCCGGCCAGCGTGCCGTGCTGCTCAAATCGAATCAGGGGTATGAGGTGTATCGGGGCGAACGCCCCGCAGCCGGCCCCTTGTTCACTGACCGCTACCGGGCGCTGTACGCCGCTGTGCCGCCTGCGCTCAGGCAACCATGGGGCGAAGTCGACGCGCTGCGCGAACGTGTGCAGCAATTGGCGGGCGCCGAACGTTCGCGCTGGCCCTCTCGCCTGTGGGGACCGACGGCCAACCGTACGACGCCGCGCTTCAGGCTGCTCGGTGGCGCTCCGCTGGAGCCGTTACCGCCACCTTCACCGTTTTTCAATGACTCGGTGCCAGCACGCCTGCGCAGGCTGTACCCGGCCATCACACCGGAACAAGTCGATCAGCTGCGCAGTGACTGGCAACGCGCCATGCGCTCGCCGGAGCTTGAACTGGGGATACGCGAAACCGCTTTGCAGCAATTGCGTACTTACCTGGAGCAGTGGGCTGCCGGCGTGGCGCGTCGACAACGTGCCAGTACCGCCCTGCTCAACAGTTGGCGGTACAACTCGATTCTGCGCCTGCCCAATGGCGAGCTGATCCCTAATCTGGACCTGGCGGGCCTCGAACTGGAAAACCTCGATCTGGCCACACTGCCCATGCCAAACGGCCTGGAACATGTGGTCGAGCTGGACCTTGGCGGCAACTCGCCCTTGAGCGAGTTGCCAGCGCACTGGTTCGAGCGCTTGCCCAACCTGCGTCGGCTGATCCTGGGGCGTTGCGGCTTCGAGCGGCTGCCACAGGTTCCCGATGCCTACCAATTGACCTGGCTGGACATGGAGGGCAACCGCCTCAGATGGGATGCCCAGGCCCAGGCGACGCTGGAACAGATGAGCTCACTGCAGGTGCTCGACTTGTCACTGAACCGGCTGATCAATGCACCCGACATGACACGGATGACCACGATCAGGTCGTTGTTCATGGTTCAGTGCGGCCTTATGGACCTGCCAAGGGGGTTGGAGCATTTCACCTCCCCCAGGGTCATCGATCTGTCGGACAACCATTTCGTGCGACTGCCCGCAGGGTTCGTGTTGCCCCCCGCGACCGCCAATGCCCTGAGCTTGGAGAGCGATACGCTGGGCCTGCCAATCCGCGAGCAGATCGAAGACTACTATCAGCTCCACGGCAGCGATCTCCTGGTTTCGGATTTCGAGTACGAGCCATTGCTACTGGACGCGAACGCCAACCAGCTGCAGCTGTGGTCGCGCGTACCGCTGCACTACCGCCGTGAATTGCGCCTGCTGATCGATGACGTTGCCGAGGACGACGATGTCGCTGCCAGCCATCAGGCGATCTGGTCAGCGCTCCAGCGCATGGATGAAGACGCCGAATTCAGGGATCGCGCGCTGGCCACGTCGGCCTCGCTGTTGCTGGATATCTGAAGGCTCATGCACCGGCCTGGCGGCCCTGCTCGCGGCGGGCTGCCAGCCAGCGCGCCAGGTCCGCCGCCGGCATCGGCCGTGCCAGCAAGTATCCCTGCCCCTGGTCGCAGCCAGCGTTGCGCAGAAAATCGTACTGTTCCTGCGTTTCGATACCTTCAGCGGTAATGCGAAAGCCCAGCGCATGGCCCAGGTCGATGATCGCCCTGGCGACCGCCACGGCATCGTCGTCGTGGGGCAGGTCCTTGATAAAGGCACGGTCGATCTTCAGGTGGTCGATCGGCAGCGCCCGCAGATAGGCCAGGGAAGAATACCCGGTGCCGAAGTCGTCCACCGCCGTGGTCACGCCCATGGCCTGCAACTGGGCCAGCACCGCACAGGCCTGTTGCTGGCTCTCCATCAGCAGGCTTTCGGTAATTTCCACCTCCAGCAGGTTCGGCGGCAGGTCATGGCGTTCCAGGGCCTGGGCCAGGCTTGAGACATAGTCGCTGCGCTCGATCTGCAGCGCCGCCACGTTGATCGCCATCGGCCCCGGCACCCGGTCCTGGCTGCGCCAGGCGGCCATCTGCGCGCAGGCCAGCTCCAGCACCCGCTCGCCCAAGGGAATGATCAGGCCGGTGCGCTCGGCCAGCGGGATGAAATCGGCAGGCGACACCAGGCCATGGGTCGGGTCGCGCCAACGCAGCAGCGCTTCCACGCCCTCCAGGCAGCCACTGAACAGGTCGACCTTGGGTTGGTACCACAACTCGAACTCGTTCGCCTGCAAGGCCCGGCGCAGGTTGCGCTCCAGGTCCAGGCGCTGCTGCAGGCGCGCGGTCATGTCGGCATGGTACGGGCGCCAGGCGTTGCGCCCGCTTTCCTTGGCGGCATACATGGCGGTGTCGGCATGACGCAGCAGGCTGCCGACGTCGGCCCCGTGCTGCGGGCACCAGGCCAGGCCGATGCTGCCGGTGACCAGCGCGGCGTTGCCGTTGAGGTCGAAGGGCCGCTGCAGGCAGCGCAGCAGGTGGGCCAGCTGGTGGCTGATCTGGCCTTGGGTGCCGCGCAGCATGAACACGAACTCGTCGCCGCCCAGGCGGCACACCCGGTCGGAGGTATCGAGCTCCTGCAGGAAGCGCGCGGTGGCTTGCTGCAACAGCAGGTCGCCCATGGCATGGCCGAGACTGTCGTTGACCTGCTTGAAACCATCGATGTCCAGCAGCAGTACGGCCAGGCCATCGCCCTTGAGGATCGCCTCGGCCAGCTGCTGCTGGAACAGCACCCGGTTCGGCAGGCCGGTGATGGTGTCGTAGTGGGCCAACCGCTCCAGCTGCGCCTGGGAGCGGCGCAGTTCGCGGTTGCGCTGCTGCAGCTGGCGTTGCTTGCGGTGGGTCTGGTTGATGAACAGGCAGGTCAGGCCCGTGCAGGCCAGGGCGAACCAGAACACGGGCGAGACGAACAGGCCGGCCTGCAATCCGTCCTCGTGCCGCTGGACGGCCTGCTGCCCCAGCCATGCCGATGCGCCTATGCCGGCCACGGCGAAGCCCGCCGGCAACCAGCGGCAAAGGGCTTGGCGCAGCGTGCCGGCGGTCGGCTTCTGCTCTTCTGGAGAGGGGGAATTGGACGGGATCATAAGCCTGCGAGCGCGGTCGATTGCTTCTGTATCGGCGCACGTCCGGCAATGTTGAGCCAGACTGGTATTTTTCTTTGGCCAGGTGCATGCTCGAAGCTGAAGCGATTCACCTACCTAGACTTGCGAGGTGCGGCACCCATGGATCCCCTGCTCGATTCGCTGTTTCCCAGCCCAGACGACATCCCCGAGGCGTGGCACCTGGGCGAACCCCTGGAGCAACGCGATTACCTGGTCAACGGTGAACTCAGGCGCTGGGACGGCCCGCTGGCCACGGTGCGCAGCCCGGTGTGGCTCAAGCAGGCCGATGGCGAACGCCAGGTCATCCTCGGCAGCGCCCCGCTGCTCGACGCCGACACCGCCCTGACCGCCCTCGACGCCGCCGTACAGGCCTATGACAAGGGCCGCGGCAGCTGGCCGAACATGCGCGTGGCCGAACGCATCCAGCATGTGGAAAATTTCCTTGCGCGCATGCGTGAACAACGCACGGCGGTGGTCAAGCTGCTGATGTGGGAGATCGGCAAGAACCTCAAGGACTCGGAAAAGGAATTCGACCGCACCTGCGACTACATCGTCGACACCATCAACGCGCTCAAGGACCTCGACCGCCGCTCCAGCCGTTTCGAGCTCGAGCAAGGCACCCTCGGCCAGATCCGCCGGGCGCCGCTGGGCGTGGCGCTGTGCATGGGCCCCTACAACTATCCCTTGAACGAAACCTTCACCACGTTGATCCCGGCGCTGATCATGGGCAACACGGTGGTGTTCAAGCCGGCCAAGTTCGGCGTGCTGCTGATCCGCCCGCTGCTCGAAGCCTTCCGCGACAGCTTCCCGCCGGGCGTGATCAATGTCATCTATGGCCGAGGCCGGGAAACGGTCAGCGCCTTGATGGCCAGCGGCAAGGTCGACGTCTTCGCCTTCATCGGCACGCACAAGGCCGCCAGCGACCTGAAAAAGCTCCACCCTCGCCCGCACCGCCTGCGTGCGGCCCTGGGCCTGGATGCCAAGAACCCTGGCATCGTGCTGCCCCAGGTCGATCTGGACAACGCGGTCGAAGAAGCCGTGACCGGCGCGCTGTCGTTCAATGGCCAGCGCTGCACGGCGTTGAAGATCCTGTTCGTCCACGAGGACGTGGTCGAGGCCTTCCTCGACAAGTTCCAGCGCAAGCTCGCCGCGCTCAAGCCGGGCATGCCCTGGGAGCCGGGCGTGGCCCTGACCCCGCTGCCGGAGCCTGGCAAGGTCGATTACCTCGACGGCCTGGTGGCCGATGCCACGGCCAAGGGTGCGCGGGTGCTCAATGAAGGCGGCGGGCAAAGCCGTGGTTCGTTCTTCTACCCGGCGCTGCTGTACCCGGTGAATCGCGACATGCGCGTGTACCACGAGGAGCAGTTCGGCCCGGTGGTGCCGGTGGTGCCCTACCGCGACCTGCAGAGCGTGATCGACTACGTGCTCGATTCCGACTACGGCCAGCAGCTGAGCCTGTTCGGCAACGACCCGCAGACCATCGGCAGCCTGGTCGACATCTTCGCCAACCAGGTTGGCCGCATCAACCTCAATGCCCAGTGCCAGCGCGGCCCGGACACCTACCCGTTCAACGGCCGCAAGAACAGCGCCGAAGGCACGCTGTCGGTGCACGACGCCTTGCGCGTGTTCTCGATCCGCACCTTGGTGGCGACCCGCTTCCAGGAGGCCAACAAGACGCTGATCAGCGAGATCATCCGCAACCGGCAGTCGAGCTTCCTCACCACCGATTACATCTTCTGAACCTGCGCGGTTTATAGACAATCGGTCTAGCAGCGCTGTCGATCTTTCACCCGTGCAAACGACTCTATGCAACAGGGGCGCCTAACGCGCCCCCTTGCAACCCGGTCAAAAGGAGCACTGAACATGGCAGCCAAACCCATTCCCGAAGGTCAGCACAGCATCACCCCTTATCTGGCCATCAAGGACGCCGCCAAGGCCATCGAGTTCTACAAGAAAGCCTTCGGCGCAGTGGAGATGTTCCGCCTCGAAGGCCCGGACGGTCGAGTCGGCCATGCCGAACTGAAGATCGGCGATTCGTCGCTGATGCTGGCCGACCCCTGCGACAACATGGAAGGCGGCCTCACCGCCAGCCAGAAGCTCGACGGCGCTGCCGTTGGCCTGCACCTGTATGTCGAGGACTGCGACAAGGTCTATGCCCAGGCCCTTGCCGCCGGTGCCACCCAACTGCACGAAGTGAAGGACCAGTTCTACGGTGACCGCAGCGGCACGCTGAAAGACCCGTTCGGCAACCTGTGGTTCGTCTCCACCCACAAGGAAGACCTCAGCCCCGAAGAAATCCGCGCCCGCGCCGCCAAGATGTTCGGCGGTAGTTGAGCGTCAGGTTGAAAGCGGCGCGACTTTGCCTGAAGCTTGGGGGCTCGTAGCTGGGAGCTGCCTCATGCGAATCATCGACAAAACCGCCGCGCAGGTGCGCAGCCTGACACCGGCCGAAGAGGAACTGCTGGCGGGTTTCGCCAGCGGCAACCTCGCCGGCCCCCGCCTGTTGCAGGCCAACCAGTTGCTGATGAAGGTGCGTAGCGCCAACCAGTGGCTGGCCTGCGACTGCCGCAAGGACGCACTGCCGGTGCTCAATGTCACCCTCAACGGCAACACCGGCACGCTGTTTCTCAAGAACAACCCCGGTACCGCCGAGCACGCGCCCGGTTGCCCGTTCACCAAGGACGAACGCGAGGAGGCGGAGCGCGAGGCGCAGCCCACGACGCCCGCCGCCTGGCTGGCACCCGATACGCCCTTGCGGCTGATCGGCGACTTTGCCAAGGCCAGCGACAACCCTGCTGGCAGCGGCGAAGGCAGCGAGCGCCGCGAACAGCAACGCTTGCTGTCGCTGTTGCTGACCTGGCTGGAAACCAGCGGCCTGAACCTGTATGCCACGCACCTGAAGAAAGACCTTACCGCCCAGTTCGCCGAACTGCGCAGCGTCGCCAGCCGCTACCCCCTGCTCGAACGGGTGCCCGCCAGCAACTATCTGGAAACCCGGCTGGACATGAAGCACATGATGATGCTCAAGGCGCGCCTGCGCGAAGCCACGGTGTTCGGCAACCACCGCCGTCATGGGCTGATGCTCGACTGCGTCGAGCAGATCCGCGGACGCAAGCTGTTCAACAATCGCAGCGAGGACGGCTTCGACTTCCAGGGGCACCATCTGTACTGGGGTGGCAGCCGAGCGTCCGGGCCGCTGCTGGCCCTGGCGTTGTACTCCCCTGCCACGGCCGGTAGCCATTTCTATGAGTTGATCCATGTGGCCAGCGTACCGGTGCTGTCACGTGCGCACCTGTTCCCGGTGTACCGCGATGAAGAGCGAGAGCCGCTCAAGGCGTTGGTCTCGTTGATCGACTGGATGGCCAGCAAGGGTGTGAAGGTGCAGATGCGCCGGCCGGTGATCGGTGGCCAGGTGATGGATGAACTGGTGCTGACGTCGGACCAGGACCGGGTGTTGTCGGTGTCGTTGCTGGAACAACCCCTCGGGCCGGAGCCGGATGCCGAGAATTTCAAGCGCTTTGCCGACTTCAAGAGCCTGGAGACCTTCCGCAAGTATGTGGCGGGGTTCTTCATGCGCGAGCGCTAGAGACCG
>Ga0160431_100122_pt1 | contig 57834 bp, 75 predicted proteins | sample HID1971K_E0MG_FD_108212 | JGI IMG/M metagenome (GOLD analysis project Ga0160431, IMG submission 108212) | Enriched millipede-associated microbial communities from UW Madison campus, WI, USA - HID1971K_E0 MG | ecosystem: Host-associated > Arthropoda: Insects > Digestive system > Unclassified ...
AAAAAGGATGCCGGCCTCAAACGCGAAATCGAATTCGAGCAGAAACTAGTCGGCCTGATGAAAAGCTATGACAAGAGTCTGCGCGATATCATCGCCATCCTCGACCCGAAAGCCGCGACGCGCAGCACCACCAGTGCGCCAAAGCAGCAACGCCGCCCGCGTGTGGTGAAAGTGTACGAAAACCCCCATACCGGCGAGCTGATCGAAACCAAAGGTGGCAACCACCGGGGCCTGAAGGCCTGGAAAGAACAATACGGTGCCGGCACGGTGGAAGGCTGGGTACGCTGATGAAACATCAACGCCAGCTTCACACTTTTTTCACAAGCGCTGGCCCAGTATCGAGACAGCTAAAGGACTAGCGACCCCATCACGCGCCCGCACATGCGGGCCTCTAATTCCAGCGCCCTGCCTTGTGCAGGGCGCTTTCATTTGCGCAATCGCTTCACTGCCGTATCATGGCCCACTGTCTGTTCCGCTGGCCACGCTGCCAGCCTCGTCTCTGGAGTACCCATGAGCCTGCACGATCTGCAAACCCTGCCGGGCGTTACCGCCCAGCCTGACACCGCTACCGCCCGCTTCGTCTTCAACCACACCATGCTGCGGGTCAAGGACATCGAGAAGTCGCTGGATTTCTACACCCGCGTGCTGGGTTTCCGCCTGGTCGACAAGCGTGACTTCCCGGAAGCGGCCTTCAGCCTTTACTTCCTGGCCCTGGTCGACCCGGCGCAGATCCCTGCTGACGACGCCGAGCGTCACCAGTGGATGAAATCCATCCCGGGCGTGCTGGAGCTGACCCACAACCACGGTACCGAGAACGATCCCGAGTTCGCCTACCACAACGGCAACACCGACCCGCGCGGCTTTGGCCATATCTGCATTTCGGTGCCTGACGTGCGTGCTGCCTGCGCCCGCTTCGAAGAACTGGACGTGCCGTTCCAGAAGCGCCTGGCAGACGGGCGGATGAACCACCTGGCCTTTATCAAGGACCCGGACGGCTACTGGGTCGAAGTGATCCAACCTGCCGAGCTCAAGGGCTGAACCCTGCCCGGTCGCGCTCGTCGGCCGGGGAACTTCCGGGCCCTCGCTGTGGTATATGAAGGTAACCGCTTCATACGCGCCACAGCGAGGTAAGGACGATGCAATCTCTTCACTGTGAATACCGCAAGCACACCATCACCGCCAGTGTGATGCCCCATCCCGACTCCCCCCTGCCCTATGCCGCCGGCTGCCTGATCACCGACCCCGAGGGGCATACCAGCAGGCGTATCTCGATGCCGATGAAGTTCTTCTCCGACCTCGAGAATGCCCAGCATGTGTCGCTGGCCCATGGCCGGGCCCTGGTGGATGAGCAACTGGACAAGGGGCACAAGGCCTTCTGACACTGGCCAAGGCCCTCTCGCCGGCACCCGGTTCTTGTAGGAGCCGGCTTGCCGGCGATAGGGCCCTGACAGCCAGCTACTTATCCCGCGCAAACGCCACCGCCGCCTGCACCTGCTGCGCCGTCGGCCGAACCCCGGTGTACAGCACAAACTGCTCCAGGGCCTGCAGCGCAATCACTTCCAGCCCGGTAATCACCGGTTTGCCCAACGCCTGCGCCCGCCGGATCAAAGGCGTTTGCGTCGGCATCGCCACCACATCGAACACCCGCTCGGCAGCCGCAATGGCGTTTTCACCGAACGCCAGCTGCTCGGCCTCAGGCCCACCGGCCATGCCGATCGGCGTCACATTCACCAGCATCGGCGGGCACAGGTCACCAAGGTCCGCCATCCAGCGATAACCGCAGACATCCGCCAGTTGCCTGCCAGCCTGCTCGTTGCGGGCGACGATCACACCCTCGCGCAACCCGGCGTCGCGCAAGGCACTGGCCACCGCCTTGGCCATGCCGCCACTGCCACGCAGGGCGAAGGCAGTGCCCGGGTCGACCCGATGCTGCTCGAGCAGCTGGCGCACCGCCAGGTAGTCGGTGTTGTACGCCTTCAGCCGGCCAGCGGTATTGACCAAGGTGTTGACCGATTCGATGGCGGCCGCGGACGGGTCGATCTCATCGACCAAGGCCATGCAGGCCTCTTTATAAGGCATCGACACTCCACAGCCGCGAATGCCCAGCGCGCGGATGCCGGCAACTGCAGCCGGCAGGTCGTCGGTGGTCATTGCCTTGTAGTAGTAATCCAGGCCCAGCTGCTGGTAGAGGTGGTTATGAAAGCGCACGCCAAATGTGCCTGGCCGCCCCGCCAGGGAGATGCACAACACGGTATCTCTACTCGGAGTTGTCGACATGAACTGCTCCTTTTTCATAACTGAAACGTTTGATCAGCCTAACAGAGATCACCACTGGTCGCCCCTTACACAACCTTTACCATTTCCCTGTGCTCAGCTGACAAAGCGCAGGCGCATAGTAATGTGACCCCAAGCATGGGGTTTCTTTGCGAGGAAACGTCATGAACCGTCTCATCCCCGGAATCGCCCTGCTGGTCGGCGCCCTGGCCATCAGCGGGCAAGCATCCGCCCACGGTGGCGGTGGTGGCTGGTATGGCCCAGGCCCGCTGTTCGGTGCAGCGGTGGTCGGGGCGGTGGTCGGGGCCACGGTTTCCGCTGGCCAGTACCGCACGGTCTATGTAGAGCGCCAGCCGGTGTATTACGGCCCCCCGCCGGTCTATGTGCAGGCACCGCCTCCACCGGTGTACTACCAGCCGTACTACGTACCGGCGCCACACCCTCCAGGGTATCGCATCTATGGGCCGCCACCGGTGTACTACGGCCCGCCACGCTGGTGATCGTTGAAAATGCTGATGAGCACTATTGAGCAAGTTGATTTCAAACCGCGTTGGCTGCTGCGTAAGGTAGGGCCATGTTTCACAGGAGGTCCCCATGGCCACTATTCAGATCATGTCCGTCATCGGCAGCGCCGTCCCCTCTGCACTGCGTAAGCAGGGGCTACTGGCCTGCTGGTACCTGGTGCGCAACGGCGAAGCCGTGAGCGGACCACTGGCGACCCGGGCGTCTGCCCAGACCTTGGCCGAACAGCTCAAGGCCGATTGCCTGATTGCTTGAACCCCTTGTTGTGTGTTGCTCTTTACCCCTCTTGCGACCCGCCGATGGCGGGTCTTTTTTTGCCCCGCACAAACCGACGAACGGATTCGGGATAACCGTTACAGCATGAAGCTTTTTTCATTTCGGTGGTCCCGTTCAACGAGCAATCGACAGCAGTTCAGCCATACTCCAGAGATGTTTTCCGGGTTTTGGTGAGTTTGCGAAAGTGGAGAAAGCCCGTATTTACGGGCCCTCCAGCCCTCCCCTCCACGCTCAATCCCCCTCTAAAACTCAGCCATTGGTACAAAAATTGGTACGAGATTGTTCCCTGATTTTTGAGTCCGTTCTCTCCCGCATTCTGGTGAATCAACCATGAGCCAAAGCGAATTTTTCCGACGTATGGGCGCACCACTGTCGAATTCTCGCTGGTCGTGGGGCGGGGTTCGATCGATTGATGGCGCAGTGGTGCTACGCGTCTGGCAGGACCGCAAACGGAAGCTCGATGGCCGGTGGTATATGATGATTACTCATCACAGCAAGTACGAAAACGACGCAGACAACCTTGGCTACAGAGAGCGAAACGAGCATGTTGCAATGCTTCGTTCAGGCCGTTCGTCGTGTTACATGGTGATGTGCCTTGCCGAGGACGCCACATCCAACCCGAGAAAGGTTGCATCGTTCAATGACAAGGAGGTGTTCGTGGGTGGCAAAGTGATCGACTATGAAGGCGATTCATGGGTGGAAATGGCCGGCCGTGTGCCCGCTGAATCACTCTTCATCCGGTAATGCAGCAGTAGCGTGAGAAACCCACATCAGGCCGCGCCGCTCGCGGCCTATTCTGGCGCTCTGTCTAATATTCATTGACGAGTTTGGCCAAGTTTCGCCCAGTAAAACCGAGAAGCCTAAGCAAGGTTTTAGACAGCCGTTTCCCCCTTCCCCGGCCCTCTGCCGACAACGATCCGTCCTAGAACGTCCCCTCCCCACTCTTCTACTGATTCATACTTGAACAGACCGATCGCGTACCAATCTTCGATTTCATTCAAGGCGTGATACCGACCGGACTCCACAAATTCCAGCATGTCGGAAAGCTGATAGGTGTCGACCTCTCCCCGGCGGTGCGCGGCGAACGCCATCTCGCTGAGCACGGCGGCGCGTCCGTCAGGGTCATCGAACAAAGCACCCTCGTCATTGAGCTCGGCCAGCCAGCCCTGCGGCAGCCCCGCCATCATACTGACCTGCACCACCACGACTGCGCGTACAGCACGCCGTCGATGTCCTCTATCCCGTTGATGTTCATCCCGAGCTGGGCCATGCCGTTGACCTTGGCGTCGTGCAGTCGCGGAATAATGTCGGGACCAGGCGTAGGGTTGAACACCCAGGCCTGGGTGGCCACCCGCCCAAGGGGCTCGCTGTGATGGTCGCCAATGTGGATGTCGGCCCGCAGGGGCTGGACCTTTTTGAGCTGATTGGAGGGGACTGCTACGCCAAGCTCGCGGCGGCGGACGAGGAGGAAGTACATAGGTCACCGATACTGTATAAAAACACAGTATCGTATAGAGGCAGCACCAAGTGGGCAAATGCCGATCAGTGGAGCGGCGGTAGGTTCTTGCCCCGGGCCATCGCCACCACGCGCAACTGGTAATCAGATACCGCTTGGAACAGTGACTCCGCGAGCAACCGCAGGCGCTCAACCTCTTCCGTTGGCTCGCCGGCTGCCTCGGCCTCGTGGTACAGCCTCATAGCGTCGACTGCCTGTTGGATTAACGGCTCGCCGGCCTCGACCATCCCGATGAACGTGCGTTTCTCCACGGCCCTGCCCCGATCAGTTGATCAGCGCATTATAGGACGCCTCGCAGGCCTGACCCGCTATTCGGGCGCGGTCATAAGCTTTTGCCAGCTCTCCCGCTCGTTCGTCAGCCCGGTCGCGCAGTTCGGAGAGCACCATGGCGGCGCGGGTGGCTGCCTCGCCTCGAGCAATAGCGGCGGGATCCGCGCCGGGGCAACTGACTGTGGCAGCGAGCTTTGCACCTTCGTCGCGCAGCCGCTGACCAGCAGCATCGGCGCCAGCAGCGCCAGTATCAGCAATGATTCGATCTTCCTGAGCATGGGCTCTCACCTCCTCCCGCGCCGTCGCGCGTCGTTGTTCTTCTTGACGGGCGTCTCGCTCACCGACGATCTCGGCCAGTCGGTCGTCGCTGTCCCGTTTCGCTGAAGCCTGCGCGGCTTCAGCCCGTTCAACAGATCGCCCATGCTCATAGACGCCCCAATAGGACACCAACACCAGCGACAACAGCATAAGCAGACGCCAATTTAATATCCTCATACACCAAGCACCTGCCGGGCCTTCTCCCACAGCGCCTGGCGGTCGGCCAGGCCGTTGGTGCCGCCGTTGATCTTGCGGGTGATGCCGACCAGGTCGCCGCGATCCGCCAGCGAATTGAGCCCGCGCAAGTGCCAGAACCACGCCGCCGAGGCGGCCGCGTGCGCCGGCTGCTCCAGCTGCTCGGGGTAGTTGAGCAGGTCGAGGCCCAGCGCCTCGCCACAGGCCCGGTAGTTGTCGCGGCCGGTGATCTGGATCAAGCCCCGGCCGCAGTACTTCTGGCCGTCGCCGTCGGCCTCGGGCGTATTGCCCAGGCGCGCGGCCAGCGCGCCGGTGTCGTACTTGGCCAGGTACTGGTTGCCGCCCAGCTCGCGCACGTAGCGGAACTGGCCCGACTCATGACCGATCTGCGCGATAAACGCCGCCTGGCGCGCTGGCGTGACGATGCCGAACTTGCCCATGGCGGCATTCAGCACGGGTGCAAAAACGCCGGCTTTCGGGCCGGCGTTGGGGAGAATCTGCAGCAGTTGTTGCGGGGTGATGCTCATGGTGTGTGACTCCTCACGGGGGGTAGAGCTCAGGCCGGGGCTACATCCACGGTCTTGAGCGGTTGGGTGGTTTTCGTTTTCTTGCCCTTGGCCTTGGCCTTGCCTTGCTTGCCGCCGTTGCACTCGACGGTGGTGGTCCAGCCCGAGGCGGTAAACACCTGCTCGACGCTGTCCACCAGGTAGTCACCATCGAGCCCGGCCTTGAAGCCCTGGGCGCTGATGGTGCGTTCGGCAAACAGGTCGGTGCGCCCGACCATTTCCAGGCGCACGCCGGCGGTGCCGCGGTTGAACGCCGCCAGGCGGGCCTTGGCGGCCTGCTCGGCGGCGCTCTTGTTGGGGTAGATATGCCGATCGGTGTGCACGCCCGGCAGGCCGGTCGGGGCGTCCTCGTTGGCCAGCTCGACGACCTGTAACGTGCCGCTGCTCGGGTCCTGATGCTGGGTCTTCACCGCCTTCTGTGCGCTGCGGTCGCTCAGGCGGAACGAATAGCGGCTGACGTCGGCACGGCCGATGGTGGCCGCGCCCAGCGCCTTGCCGCTCGCGCTCTGCCCGCCCTGGCGCGGCAGCACCAGCAGCTTGCCGCCAGCCACCTTGGCCGTGCAGTCGTATTGCTTGGCCAGGCGGGTGATAAAGTTAAAGTCCGACTCATTGCGCTGATCGACGCGCGGCACCTTGGTTTGCACCGTACAGCCCGGCGCCCAGCCGTTGCGCGCGGCCACATCGCTGACGATCTTGGCCAGCGGCACCGCCTCCCAGCTGCCGCTGCGCGTGGTCTTGCCGCTGCCGCGCATGTCGCTGGCCTTGCCGCGCAGGGTCAGGGTGTCCGGCGGGCCGGTCACCTCGATCTCGTCCACGGTGTAACTGCCCAGGCGCGCCAGGGCCTGGCCGCTATAGCCGAGAAAGACCTCGATCTTGGCCCCGCGCGCGGGCAGCGTGACGGCCTGGTCGCGGTCGTCAATGCGCAGCTCGAACTCGTCCGATTCCATGCCGGGCTTGTCCGAGGTGCGCAGCAACAGCAGGCGGTCATTGATCAGCGCGGTAATGTCCTGGCCATCGGCGACGATTTGAAAGGTCGGTTTCATCAAGGCTCCAGAAAAGAAAAACCCCGCACGGGGCGGGGTTCGTTACGCGTAACGCGGGATCAGTCCCACAAGGTGATCTGCTCGACCTCCGCCGGCGCCAGGTCGGGCAGGTGGATCAGCACGCCGGCGCGGTAGGGCTGGGGCTCTTCGGCCAAGCCCTGGTTGGCTTGCAGCACCGCCTCGACGGTGCCGGTCAGCGTGCCGTAATAGGCGTGGCACAGGCTGTCGAGCAGGTCGCCCTCAGACGTTCTGCAGGTCGTTGCCATAAGCGACAAACTCCAGGCTAAAGGACTGTTTGCGCGGGATGCCGCCGGCCAGCAGCGCCCCTTGCTCCTCATCCACGCTCAGCAGGCACCAGGTGCCCAGCACCTCGCCATAGCCGGTGGTCAGGGTCAGCGGCTGCAGGCGCCGGCCGATGCTGCGCAGCGCGTTGAGCTGGCCAATGCCGCCCTTGAACAAGGGAAAGACCGCCCCTTTGAGGGTCAGCCTGTCCTCACCCTGGCCCACCGCCTGCTGGGCAATGTCGCGCGTCAGGCGCTCCTGCCCGGCCCAGCGGTACGCGGTCTTGCGCTGCAGCTCATCAAAGGCGGCCGTGTCCAGGTTGAAGTAATACGGCTTAAGCTTCGGGTCCTGCGGCTGGACGATCAGCAGGTGGGGAAACGGCGCCACGGCGGCGGCGCCCGGCGTCAGGCCGCTGGCAAACACACTGCTCGGCACAATGTTGCCAAGCCCTGGGCTCAGCTGGCCGGCCATGCGATTGATCGCCGCGCCGGCCTTGGCCGATTGCTCTTTCAGCGAGCCCAGGCGCTCCTGCACCCCGGCGGCCGCCGAAACGACCTGGCTGTACCTGCCCGCCACCATGCCCACGGCAGACTGCGCCGCGTTGATCTGGCGCATGGTGCGCTGCAGCTTCTCACCCACCGCCGGACCAATGATCGGCAGGCTTTCCAGCTCCGACGCCGCCCCGGTCATGTCGCTGATCGCCCCGTTGAGCGGCCCCAGCATGCCGTCGAGGCTGGTCCGCCCCGCCACCCCGGCGGCCACCAGTGACGACAGCGTTGATTTCATCAGTTCCATGTAGGCCATGGCGGCTCCTTAGGCGACATCCGCCGCATCGTAGAGAGAGGTTGAGGCCACACGCGCGGCGACCTCGCGCTGGAAGCCTTCCCACATGGTGCGCAGCGCCTGCTCGGCTTCACGCACGATCTGGTTGGGGTCTTTCACATCGCCGTGCACGGTAATGGGCATGACCGGCGCGAAGCTGAACGACTGGTCGACCTTGGCCGACTCGGCCTTGGCCTGCTCGACCGCCTTGGCCAGCGCCGGCGCCGCGGGCGGCGCCTCCTTATCCAGTGCCCGCACCACCGCACCCGGCGCGTCGGCCGGCTTGTCCTCGCCAAATACACGCTTGCCCAGCCAGCCGCCGACGGATTCACCGCCCAGGCCACCCAGCACCATGCCAATGGCGCCGCCCACAGCACCGCCGACCGCCGTGCCCAACACGGGCACCACCGAGCCAATGGTCGCGCCGATCATGGCGCCCGTGGCGCCACCGGCCCAAGCACCGGCCGCACCGCCCGCCAGGCCGCCGTAACCCTCAGCCTTTTCGTCCTGGGTTTGCGCGTTCAGGGCCACATCGAGCACGCCCGGCACGGCGTCGATCAGCTTGCCGCCGGGCACCTTGGACAGGCCCTTGGTCACCCCGCGCACGCTATGCACGGCGCTGGCCAGGCCGCCCATCTGCCCGGCGACACTGGCGGTCCCGGCGAGCGTCGCCACGCCGGCGACCGGCAGGTGCAGCGGCGGCGCCTTGGCCGCCGGCACCGGCACCCGCGGGGCGCTGTGCGCATCGGCCATGACCCCCGCCCGGCGCCGGCGGCGACGCGCACGCCGGCTACCGGCCGCGGCCGGCTCCGCCTCGGCGCCGCTGCCACCCATCCGGCCAAAGGCCTCGGCATTGACCACAAACACGCGCTGCGGCGCGCTGCCGAGCCCTGGGGCGGGGTCATTGCTGGCCGGCGCACCAAACACCTGACCCAACGCCCCCAGGCTGGCATCGAGCACGCGGCTGCCGGCCTTGGGCCGTGGCGCCTCGGCCAGCGCCTGCTCGACCTTGCCACCGCGTCGAGCGCCCCAGGCACGCCCGCGCGCGACATTGAAGGCGCCCTGGGCGACCTTGCCGGCACTGCGCGCGGTCAGCAGCGCACCGACCGCCGCCGTCAGCCCGGCAATGCCCATGACCACCTCCGGCAGCTTGTCCGACAGCGTGGTCATGCCGCGCGCCACCACCGTCAGCCCCTGCGCCACCGCGTCCGTCGCCGGGCGGATGGCATCGCCAATGCTGCGCATCGAGTCATCCCAGGCCTGCCCCAGTTCGGACCAGCGCTGCAGGGAGGTTTCCCGGCGCTCGGCCAGGTTCTTGTCGAGGATGCCGGTGGCCTCCTGCGACTTGGCCTTAAGGTCGTTGTAAAGCCCGCGGTTCTGCCCGTAAGCAGTCAGCGCCGCTTTCACCTGCATGTCGGCGAAAATATCGCCGGTGCGCAGGGTCCTCTCCAACGCTTCCAGCGCCGCCTTGGCCTTCTCCGGGTCGACTTCCTTGTCTATGCCGGCCTGGGCCTCCTTCATCGCCTGGGCTTTTTTCGGGTCGGTCTTCTCGACGTACTGCATCGCCAGCCCCATGGACGCCTCAAAGACGTTCATGCCCTTTTGCAAACCGGTGTTCAGCGACTTCTGGTAGTCAATTCCGACTTTCTCATAGTTCTTTTGAATGTCGCCCGCGCCAACCTTCTCCATCCAGTTCTTGAAGTTGTTGGCGGCTTCGTCCGAACTGCCGGCGGTTTTCATCTGCACCTGCAACATGGCACCCAGCGACGTGACCGCATCCAGCCCGGTAACGCCGCTCTTTTCCATGCCCGCCAGCAACATCGGAAACCACCTGGCCATGTCGCTGGCCTCGAAGCTGCCGGCCTGGCCTTGGTAGGCGATGGCCTCCAGGGCCTGCTGCATGACTTTCGGGTCGGTGATCTTGGCGTTTTGCTGCAGCGCCATGATCATTTTGGCCATATCCTCGCCCGAGGCGCCCTGGCCGATAGCGAACTTGGCCGCTACCGGTGCGTAGGCCATGGCCTTGTCCAGCTCCAGGCCGGCACCGACCAACTGGTTGACCAGCGCGGCCGCGTCGTTGCGACCCATGCCGGTGTCCTTGGCCGTCTGGATCACCGTGCGGCTAAGCTGCACCTCCTCGGGCTTGTTGACCGCATCGGCCTTGATCGCAATGTCACGGATGATTGCCTGATAGTCGGCGCTGATCTTGGTCGGGATGGCCGTCAGGCCCGCCCCCACCACCGCCGCGCCGGCCGTGCTCTTGAGCGAGGCCTTGCCCGCACTGATCTGCTGATGACCCTTCACCTGCAGCTCGGCGCCCTTGGCCTCGCGCGCCAGGCGTTGGTATTCACGCCCCAGGCGGCCGACCTCGACACCCTGCTTGCGCAGCGCATCCAGGTTGCCATTGAGCTTGCGCAGCAGCTTGTCGGCGCCGGCGGCGCCGGTGTCGTGCGCGCGCTTCCACTCGGCCTGCAGCTTCATGGTTTCGCCAATGGTGCTTTTCAGCACCTTGGCCTTGTTGCCCTTCTGCTCCAGCTTGGCAATGCGCCCTTCGACGCTCTTGAACGCGGCGCCGACCGACGAGGCCACGGCGCCGCCGATTACCAAGGCTAACTGCATCTTTGCCATCGGTTACCCCCTTGCTCAGTCGTTGAGCCACCACAGCATGTCCGCGAAGGGCATGGCGGCTATCTCAGCGGCCGAGAAATGCAGTTCGGCGGCCAGTCGCCTGGCCAGCCGCTTCTGCGCCTTTGCGTCAAACGTCGTCGTCTTGCACCAGGCGAAAATAGCCGGTCTGCAGGCGGGTGTAGTCTTTCAGGGTTAGGCCCTCCAGGTCTTTCGGGCCGACCTCGGCGAGCGAGGCGAGCAGGTTCAGTTCGCGCTGCTCGTCATCGTCGCCGGCGGTTTGCTGGGTGATACGAATGTCGCGCACGGTCGGCGAGCGCAGGCTGATCTTGTCGACCTGCACGCCGTTCATTTCGGCGGGTTTGCTCAGCGTGACGGTCACGCGCTCGGCCGACAGGTTAAGCCAGGCCGGGAGTTTCTTGGTGGTCATCGGGTGTGTCCTTGAAGTGGGGGAAAGGGGGGATTACAGGCCGAGCGCCGAGCGCTGCGCCGCCAACTGGTCGACACCGGCGATCACGCGCTTCATGCCGAGGGCGTCGATCTCATAGATCAGCGAGCCGTCGACCTCCAGCTTGTAGTAGGTGACGCTGACGCCGTGCTTGATTTCGGCCTTGTCGCCGGACTTCCAGTCGCCCATGTCGACCTCTTTCAGGCTGCCGCGCAGGGTCACGACCACCGGCTTGATCTTGCCTTTCAGGCCCTTGAAGGCGCCGCGGAACGTGCCGTTGAACGCGGTGCCGTCGGCCAGGCCGAAAAACTTCAGCGACTCGCGGCGCACGCCGGTGGTGGTAAAGCTGGCTTCCTGCTTTTCCATGCCCTGGTCCATCTCGACCGGCATATCCATGCCGCCGGGGCGGTGCTCCTCCATCTTGAGGGTGAGCTTGGGCAGGGTCAGGCTGGGCACATCGCCCTGGAAGCTGACGCCATCGACGAACAGGTTCAGGTTGGCCAGGGTTTCGGGAATCATTGCCATGTGGTGCGCTCCTTAAGCGGCGGTATCGAGGACTTCGGTCAGCCATTGGTTGGTGACTTCGACGCGGAAATTGGGGTTTTCGGCCGGTGGCACATCGGTAAAACGGATGTTCCAGTACACCTTGCCCTGCTCCAGCTGGCTGGCCGTGTTCAGCTCGGTGTCGGCGTACACCTCGAAGTTGATAATGGCGCCCTGATTCTTGAGGTCGCGCATGAACGCCTGCAGGCCTTCGGTGACGTCCTTGACGTAGGTCGCGGTGATCGAGCGGTCGACCGCCCACTTGTGCCCGTACAGGATCGCGTCCATGACGATATCCATCGTGCGCACGCGGGTGACGAAGGCCCATTTCGGGTCGCTCGACAACGTGCGGTTGCCCCACAGGCGGTAACCGTCATCGCGAATGATGGTGGTGATGTTGGCGTTGTTGAGCAGGTTGGCCCGGCAGGTCTCGTCGCCGTCCAGGTACTCCACCGCGCGGGTGGTGCCGGTGATGCCGACGAACTCCTTGTTCGACGGCGAGGCCCAAAAGCCGTACTCGCTGTCGGTCCAGGCGAACAGGCCAGCCACCCAGGCCGAGGCCGGCGCGTCGATGGTCGCGCTCGCGGTGGTGTCCCAGTACCGCACGCCCGGATCGACCAGGAACGCGCGCTTGGCGCCGAACTCGCTGGCGTAGGCCATGGCGGCCTCATCGGTGGTACCGGGGCCATCGAGAATGGCAATGCCGCGCAGCTTGTCGGCCATGGCCACCAGGGCGGTGCCGACCGCCTGGGTCGCGCTGTGCTGGGGGGTCACCAGCAGCCGCGGCTGGGCGTTGTAACGGCTCTTGCCGTCGAGCAGCGCCTGCAGGCCGGTGCGGGTGCCGTCGGCCAGGGTGCCGCCGATGATCGCCGAGGTTTGCTCGGCCGCATCGTCCAGCTTGGCCACGCCACACGCGACGATCACCGCCTTGGTGCGGCCGTAGATCGCCCGGCAGGCCTTGGTGATCGCCGAGGCAGCACCAAAGGCGGCCACCGCCTCGCGCTCGCTGGTGATCAGCACCAGGTCGTTGACCTTGGCCGTGGGGGTGCCGTCGGCGCCCGGCCCAGGGGTGAAGGTGTCGACCAAGCCAATGATCGAGGACGACGGCAAGGCGATGCTGCGCGCGCCGGTGTCGACGTTCGTTACGGTAACGCCGTGAAAGAATCCAGCCATGTTTACTCCAGATGCGAAAAGGCCCCGCAGTGCAGGGCCAGGTGGTACAGCAGAAAAGAAAACGCCCCGTCAGGGCGGGGCGTTATGGGTTCAGCGGGGCGAGCCAGTCAGGCGCCAACGGGCGATCCTGGGGGGACTCGGGAAAGGCCTCAGTCTGGGGCCAGTTGCGCAGGCTCTGGCGATACGCGAGCAGCTGGGAATACTGGGCACTGTTCAGGGTGGTCAAGACGCCACCGTCTCGCTCGTCGCGATGGCGGGTGACGATGGAATCCGTCGCCTGCAACTGCTCATCGCGCCAGCGGCGTTCAATCACCGCCAGCGCCTCCTCGGTCGGCGGTGGCGGGTCGATCAAATAGGGCACGCCGTCATCGCCCCAGGCGATCACCCGCCCGGCCCGCTCACCGTCAACCATTTGATTTCTATACAACTCGCTGATTTCCACTGCGTCGGCTGGAACGCTGCTGGCAGTCTCGGCGTTGTAGAAGCCTTGAGTCGATTTCGAAGCAAAAAACATAGCCGTCATGAATTAATACCCAATGAAAATAGAGGTGTAACCGACAACTCCGGGCGGAATGATGATGTTTCCACTGCTGACGGTGCGGGCCACTACATCCATTCCCGAGTTGGACGCATTCTGCCCGGTAACCCAATGCCCAGGGTTAGCCGTGCTCAGTGCATACGCGACCAGGGCAAAGTCAAAGGTTTCTGGCATTGTGATGCGCGCAGTGCCCTGCCCCGCCGGGATTTGACCATTGCACCACTGAATAACCAGGCCACTGGGCAGACGCTGATAGCCATTGGTGGCCTTATAAAGTCCGAACAAGGTGTTGTCGTACTTCAGCGACGCATTCCCCGCGATGAACCAGGCGCCCCCCGTACTGATCAGGGTGATGTTGCTATTGCCGCCGACATACACCGACGTTTCAGTCGGAAGGCTAGTCGCGACATAAAACACATCGGTACCCTGCCGGTTGATGGTTAGCCCGCCGCTGCTGCGAAAGTACATTTTCGTTCCGAGAGGAACGCTACTCAGCAATGGCAAGGTGACCGTCGTCGCCCCGCTGTTCATGTTGAACATGCCGTTAGCGCGCGAGGGCGGAATTACCTGGCCAGCGGTTGCATAGGTGTAGACGTTCTGAAATCCGCCCATGGCCCGCTGCACAAACTCGGTGGTGGCCAGATTGCTCGACGCATCGAATAGATCGGGGGTCGACGCCTTGGGCGCGCCGGTAAAGAGCGGGCTGGCCAATGGCGCCTTGAGGGACAAGGCATTGGTCATGGTGGCGGCAAAATTCGGGTCATTGCCCAGCGCTGCCGCCAGCTCGTTGAGCGTGTCCAAGGCCGCCGGCGATGACGCCACCAGTGCAGCAAGCGCCGCCTGGACAAATGCGGTATTGGCCAGCTGGGGCGTATTGGTCCCGGCCGGCGCTGTCGGTGCCGTGGGTACGCCGGTCAGCGCCGGACTGGCCAGCGGCGCCTTAAGCGCCAGTGCCGCATCAACCTGGGTCTTGGTGTACACGTCGGTCAGGCCATAGCCCGCCGCCGTGGTCGGATTGCTCGCGGCGGTTACGCGGCCGTAGGCGTCCACCGTGACGCTGCGGTACGTGCCGGCGCCGACGCCGGTACGGCCAAAGGCCATTTCATACGCCAGGGCGGTGACGCCCAGGGTAATCGGTGCATCGGTCACCAGTTGCCAGGCGCTGTCGGCGTTGAGCGTGCCGCGCTCGATCAGCACCAGTTGCCCCGGCGTCACCTTGGCACTGGCGTCGGCATCGGTGCAGCGGGTCCAAGCGCCGCCCGCGACCACCAGGTACAGGCCGTTGTCCTTGGCGGCGGCCTGATTCTTCACCAGCACCCGCGCGCCTGCGGTCAGCACCACGCCGTCGACCGTCTGCAGGCCGCTCAAGGCGATGTTGGCCGTGGTAGCCACCAACGCCGAGTGCTTGAAATCCTGCTTGGCCAGCTCCTCGGTGACCCACTCACGGGTGGCCACCACCACGCTCGGGTCAATCTTGAGCTGCACGTTGCTGGAACTGCTGACCAGCAGGTTGAGGCGCACCACCTGGGTGCGTCCCGAGCCCTGACTGAGCAACGGCTTGAAGGTCGGCGGGCAGTTGGCGACCGCCACCATGTCGCCGTCGGCGTCGTACAGGGCAATCTCGCGAATCCACTTGCCGCCCACATCGGCCGGAATGACCTGCTCGGCAATGATCACCGCCGCGTTGCTCGGGTCGATCTTGAGCTGATTCAGCGGCGCCCGGCGCCATTCATTCAGCAGCGCCGTTTGGCTGGCCGTCGGCATCGGCAGCGGTGGGCTATCCAGGTTGTTCGGGTTGCCGTCGCCGATGGCCATTTGCGCGAAGGTCCAAGGAATGCCCAAGACATCCGCGTTAGCCTGCTTGGCGGCCCCGACGTTGGTCAGGATCGCGTAAAACTGTGAAGACTGGTCAACCATAGTTAACTTCCAGATAGTCAATGATGTGGTCACGGCCGCCACGGCCAATCGCGCCGATGACCTCCAGGTCAACGGCTACGGGCGGGTAAATGTCGAGTTCGTCGCCGTCGCTGGCCGAGGCGGCCAGGTACAGGCTGCCGGCGGTTTCCAGGCTGATGGCCAAGCCGACCATGTGCCGGCTGATCGGCCGCGCGTCGTCGATCAGCGCGGTCAGTTCCTGGTAGGTTTCTTCGCTGATGCCCTCATCGGCGACCCCGACCTTGAGCGAGAAGGTGCCCGGCACACCCTGGGGCACGGTCTGCCACCACTCCACCACCTCGATCAGGTAGCCGAACGGCTCGACCACCCGGCGCAGCGCGCCGATGGTGCCCTTGTGCGCATGGACGTAGAACGACGAGCGAATCACCGAGCGCTTGACCGCCTCGGGCCACTGATCGTCCCAGCGGTCGACCGACCAGGCCCAGGCCAGCAGGTACAGCAGGTTGGCCGGGCAGGTGTCCGGGTTGTAGAGGTGGCGCAACATGGTGGGCAGGTCTTCGTCGGCGGCCGCCTCCAGGGCAGCCTCCAGCGGCGTGCGATTGAGCGGCAGCAAACTGGCCATTACTCACCCCGCTCGACGGTAAAGCCCGAGCACCACGCCGCCTGGGCCTTGGTCGGGCGGATATCGCCCCAGCCCACCAGCTCCACACGGCTCACGCCGGCGATATGCAACCGGGCATTAACCCCCGAACGAGCCACCTCAACACCCAGCCGGCGACGGGGGTTGATCCAAGCCGCCAGGCGCGTTTGGCACTCGGCCAGAATCGCCTCGCTTTCCGGCCCGCTGCCTTCCAGGTAAATCTTGGCGTCGATCCGGTATGGCAGAATCTGTGCGCTCTGCACGATCAGGCGGTCACCCACTGGGCGCACATCGTCGTCACTCAGGTAATCCTCGACCGTCGCCAGCAAGTCGGCCGAGGCCGTGCCGTCCTCCTCCAGGGCCAGCACGGTGACCTCGACCACGGCCGGTGACGGGCTTTCGGCGGTGGCGTCGGCCACCAGGCCCGAGGCGTTGCGCGCGTGCAGAATGTAGCTGTTACGGGGCCCGGCCGTGGTCAGCCCCTCATAGACCAGTTGCACCCGCTCGCGCAGGGCGTCGTCAGCCTCCAGCACCAGGGCCACCGGCGGCACGGCGGTCAGGTCTTCGGCCTGGACCACCAGGCGCGACAGGTTGACGTTGGCCGCCAGTTGGTCGAGGTCGGCGCCCCTGGCGTAAGCCAGCATCACCGCCTTGGCCGCGTCGTTGACGCGCGAGCGATTGAGCAGCTTGCGGTAGGAACCGACCTCCAGCACCTTGACCACCGGCTCGCTCTCTAGCGGCGCGCTCCAGTTGTCAGCCATGTGCGCGCGGAAGGTCGCCAGGTCGGCCTGATACAGCTCCTCATAATCCAAGTCCTCCAGCACCAACGGCGCCGGCAACTGGGACAGGTCAATTGCGCTCATGCACTCACCTCTAATACGACGCCATCGCCGACATAGGTGCCGGCCAGTGACAGCGTGACTTGCCCGTCAAGCACCGCCACCACGCGCACGCGCTCCAGCTTCAACCGCGGCTCCCAGCGCCCCAGGGCGCGCGCCACCTCGGCCTGCACCGCGCTTTTCCAGCCCTCGCTCACCGGCAGGTCGACGTAACGGCGCAGGCTGCTGCCGTACTCCGGGCGCATGCGCCGGCTGCCGACCGGGGTGGTCAGAATGTCCTCAATGGACTGTTTCAGGTGGGCCATGCCGGAGAGCGGCTGCCCGGTGCGGCGGTCCAGTCCGATCATGGCCTTACCCCGCCAGGGTCAGGCGCTCGAAGTCGGCGCGCGCATCCAGGTAGGCCAGCGCCTCGGCGTCGCCCTCCTCGACCTGCAGGCGGCCGGCGCTCACGCGCAACTCGCGCTGACCGAGGAACAGCACGCGCTGGGTGTAGGTCTTGTCGCGGTAGGTCACGGCGGCCGCCGCGCTGGGCGTGGCCTCCGGGGTTTTCTTGGTAGCCATAGGCCCTCCAGAAATGACAAAGCCCGCGAAAGCGGGCCTGTAGGGTTGGGGTGCGGGGTCAGCGGTGACTGGTCACAGCCGCGTCAAACGCGCTTTTAAACGCGCTGGCCACGGCGACCGGATCGGCATCGCCAGCCACGCTGATGGTGATTTGCGGCGCCAGGGCTAGCGCCTTCGGCGAACCACGGGTGAAGTGCCCGCCCGACAGGGCCATGCACAGACCTTCGGCGAACTCCGCCGGCTCGCAGTTGGTCAACACCCGCTCCCAGGCCTGGCGCATGCGAAAACGGTCATAGGTCTGATCAATCTGCTCCTCGATCAGCTGCTTGACCGTGAAGCGGTCAGGCTTGTTCGCCATTTGTTCGATTTGGTTCATAACATCCTCAGTGCTTGTGATTCGGCGTGTTGCCGGCCGTATCGATGATGCGGGCACCGCCGTTGATATCGCCCGTTACGCGTAACGTGCCGTTGATCGTGACGGGGCCGTTGATGGTGACCGCGCCGGCCGCGGCGGTAATCGCGTTATCCGTCACGGCCACCTCGGAACTGCCGACCTTGACCGTGGCCGTGCCGCTGGGCAGCGTGATGGTGTAGCTCTTGGCCTGCCAGTCGTAGACCAGCGAGCCGCCATCCTCGAAGCGCCACACCTCGACATGATCGCGGTTATCCGGCGGCGCGCCGGCTTTGCCGTACAGGCCCGGCACAAACGTGCCCTGCGCCGGCTCGCCGCTCGGGCTGACCAGCACGCCCTGCTCGCCCAGACTGGGCGCGCGCCAGTGCCGCGCCTTGCCGGCCGCCAGGGCATGCCAGCGCACCCAGGCGCTGCTCCAGTCGCCGCCGTCAGAGACGCGCACGCGGGCCGCCACCAGGTCGACGCCGACCACCACGCAGGGAATCACCAGGCCAGCCAGAATGCGGTCGTGCTGCCCCGCCACGTAGCTCATGCCAAGGCCTCCGGGGGGAAATACCCGCCCTCATTGCCGGCGCCGCTATCGGGATCGAAGGCGAACAACAGCGAGCCGGGCGGCTCGTCCGGCCAGGGCCATGCGGTGTCGCCGAGGTAGATGTTCTGCCGCCACTGCACCGCCCAGCCGACGCAGCGGTGCAGCTCGGGCGACACATCCGCCGGCATGGCCTGCACATCATGGGCCTGATCAACAAAATCCAGCTCCCAATACTGCTGCTGCAACACCTGCATCAGCTTGCTCGCCAGAATGGCCGCCTGCAGCGGTGCCATGGCGCGCTTGGCCTCCAGCAGAATCAACGCCTCAAACGTTACGGTAACGCACAGGCGCCCATCCCCAGGATCAGCACCGGCGGCAAAGTTCGTTGCGGCGTACAGCAGCGCCGGCAACTTCATGCCCTCTTTGAGGATCGGGTAGGCCTCGACATGCCCGATCTGCGGCAGCGCGGCCTTGAATGCGGCGGTCATCGCCTCATGCAGCACACGCAGCTCGCTCGGTACCACCTCGTTAGAGGATGTCTGCAGTTCGTTCATGGTCTTCCTCCAGCACCAGGGTCACCATGCCGTCACCGGTGGGCTCAGGCCGCACCACGCGATAGCGGCCACCGCCCTGAGCGGTCAGCAGCTCGATGGTCAGCAGCGCATCCCTGGGCAGGCGCGCAGCCTCGGCCGCCATCACCGAGAATCGCGGCTCGCCCAGCTCGGCGGCGTCGACCTGGCTGGCCAGGCCCTTGCCGCTGTGACCGCGCATCTGCGGATCAATGAATGGGGTTTCAAAGACCCCCAGCACCTCGCTGCCATCCGCAAGCGTGGCGCGGTCGCCCACGCGCTTGAGGATGGTGCGAGCGGTCAGGCGGTCCATGCGGTCGCGAAAGCTGCTCGCGACCGCCATTACTGCACGATCAGCACTTCGGCGTAGCCGTTGAGCGTGTCGCTCAGCAGCTTGCCGAACGGCAGCGAACTGGGCGTGTCGGCGGCCACCAGGGCGCCGTCCAGCACACCGACCTTGGCGCCGGCCTTGAGCCCAGCGGCCGCCGGCACGTTCCAGGCACCACAGGTGCGGTAGACGATCAGCGTTCCCTTTGGGCCGCTCGACAGCGGGATGACCGCCAAGGCGTCGATGACCTGGGGCACGCCCGCCACCGAGCCACCGGTGGGTGCCGGCAAGGTGACGGTCGCCCCGCTATTCACATGGTTAGTAGCCATGGTTGTACTTTCTCCTCATCCAGAAACAACAAACCCCGCGTGCGCGGGGTGTCTTGGTAACGGCAGCGGGTTAGGCGCCGACGGAACGGCTCAGGCCGCGCGAGTCCAGCGCCGAGACGCCGGCGTCGATGCGCACCTTGGTGGTGATGCCGTCGATGGTGAAGCCGTCTTGCTGCTCGATGTACGGCGTGTCGATGCCGTCCAGGTACGCCACTTCCACGGTGTCGCTGCCCTGGCGGCCGGCGAGGTACCAGGTGGTCGCCGAGTTGTCATCCAGGCGCGGGTCGGAAATGACCTTGGCAAAGCCCTTGATCGGGTTGATCACGCCGGCGTTGACCTGGGCGGTCGGCACCGAGGTGGAGTTGATCAACTGGTTGGCCTGATCCTCCAGGGCCACCGGGCACAGCAGGAAGGCCGGGCGGATATTCAAGGTGCGCGCCTTCTCGCCGTCGCGCACCTTGGACTTTTGCAGGGCCATGGCCGACTTGGCGGCGCTCATCGCAGCAATCGACAGCGCCGAGTTGGCCCCGGTGAACAGGTTCTTGCGCGAAGCGTCGAACAGCGGCTTGTTGTCCTTCATCTTCGGGTTGTCGGTCAGGGTGGCATACACCAAATCACCGATGGTCGCCCGCGCCGCCATGCCCATCAGGCGCGGAATCGCGCTCAGGGCGTCGAGGTCGTCGTTGATGATGGCCTGGCGGTCAATCGAGAACAGTTCGCCGTAGCTGGCCAGGCGGATGGTTTCGCCCGAGTCGAGCAGGGTGATGTTTTTGTACTCCGCCCCCGGCTGCACCTGGCGCAGCGCCGAGAACGAGCCCAGCGCCACGCGGTTGTGCACCTTGAAGTCACTCAGGCGCCCGGTACGGGTCCACAGGTGATAGGTTTCCTCGGCATTCTCCCAGCCCTCCAGCAGCGATTTATGCGAGGCATCGAGCAGGATGTTGCCGAAGTCGCTCGACGTATGGGTGAAGGCCAGGGCCACCATGTCCTGCGGGCGCAGGGTGGCCACGCCAATACCGCGGTCCTGCAGCGAGGCACGGGCCAGCTCGCGCAGGGTCATGTAGTTGTAGGCGTTGTCGGCTTCGTTCGCCTGGAAGCCGAGGCGGCCGTAGATCGAGGCGCGCACCGAGTCGCCGACCAAGTTGCCGTTGCCGGTGTAGCCGGGGTGGCGGGTGGTCGGCGCATTGACCGGCGCCGTGCCACCGCCCAGGGCGGCCAGCAGGCGCTGCCCGGCCACCGCCGGGGTACAGCTAACGTCGTCTTGGCAGCTGCGCAGCAGCTCGGCGTGGGCGACGGCCAGGTTGCCGACGAAGGCCGCGGCGATACCGGTGCGGCGCTCCACATCCAGCGCCAACACCTGGTTGCGCACATCGTCGGTGATCTGCGGCGCCGACGGCGCGGGGCTCGGGGCCGGCGCAGGGGCCGGGCTCGGGGCTGGGTTGGGGTTCGGCACCGAGGCGCGCGGGTTGATCAGGGAGCGGAATTGGTCAGGCATGCTGGTGTAATCCTCCAGGCGTTTTGAGTTGAGTTGAGCGGCGGCCTTGAGCGGCTCTAGCACCTGATCGGCGAAGCCGGCCGCCACGGCCTCGCTGCCATTCATCCAGGTGGTTTGCTTGAGCAGCGCGGCGATTTCCTCGGCGCTTTTGCCGGTCTTGCGGACATAGGCCTGGATCAGGGTGCCCTCGAACTTGTCGAGCAGGTCGGCATACTCGCGCATGTCGTCGGCGTCACCGACCTGGCCGCCCCAGGGCTTGTGCACCATCATCACGGCGTTGCTCGGCATGTAGATTTTGTCGCCGGCCATGGCCACGACACTGGCCATTGAGGCGGCCATGCCGTCGATGTACACCTCTACCCGCGCCGAGTGGCCGCGCAGAATGTTGTACATGGTGGTGCCTTCCATCACATCGCCGCCGCCGGAGTGGATGCGCAGATTGATCAGTGACACATCACCGAGCGCCGCCAGATCACGGGCGAACTGGCGCGCCGAGATACCCCAGGCGCCGATATCGTCGTACAGCATGATTTCGGCCGTACCGCGCGCGGCGGCGCGAATGTCGTACCAGCTTTCCTGGGGCTTATTCTCCTGGCTGATTGCCGCCCTTGGCATCATCAGCGGGGTCTTTTGCAGGGGTAGTTTCATTGGCTTGGTTTCCATAGAACTTGTGGCGGGCGTCCGAACTGAACACCAGATCGGCCGCCCGGTTTGCCGCGACCTCGGCAATGCGCGAACGCTTAAGCTCTGCCGGGTCACGACCTCGCGCACGCGACACCTCCGCCTCGTCGGCAAAGCCAGCCTCAACCAGCAGCTGCCAGGCGGTTGCCTCATGCACAGGGTTAATCCAGGGCATCACGGGGCCTTGATACACCGCCGAGAAAATCGTCTCGGGGTCGACCCCGCTGGGCATCACGATTTGCCCGCTGGCAATCGCGATCTGTAGCCATTGGCGATAGACCGGGCGACACCAGTAGTCGATGAATTCGTGCTGCAGCAGGTCATAGCCCAGCTGCCCCTCGACCAGCTCCTGGCGTTGCGCCGAGTAGGTGCCGTCGTAACTGCGCGCCACGCTGGAAAAGGTGCCGCGCGTACCGGCCGCCACCGCCTTCAACTGCCCGGCGCGGAATGGCTCAAGGTAGGTGTTCGGCCGGTTGCTCTCGAACATGCCGACCTCCTCACCCGGGCGCAGGCCGTCGTAGATCATGCCGGCCTTGATCGGAATCGAGCGCTCGCCGGCGTTCTGCACGGGGGTGTAATCGTCGGGCGAGCCCTTTTTGATGTACATGCCCAGCGCCGCACTGATCCGCGCGGCGACCCGCTCGCTTTCCTCGTAATCCTTGATGTCCGCCAATCGGGTGATGACCGCGTGCAACAGCGGCACACCGCGGTTTTGCCCGATGCGCTTGCGGTGGGCAATGTGAATGATCTGCTCGGCCGGCACGCGCTTGGTGTTTTGCGCCAGGCCATGCACCAGCATGTCGCCGGGGTGCCGCTTGTACAGGTGATAGGCCCGGACCCGCCGCCACTCGTTACGCTCGACGCCCTGGGCAATGCCCTTGGACAGGTCGTTGTATTCCCACGGCAGGTAATCCGGCTCCAGCAGCTCCAGGGCAAACGGCACCTTGTGCAGGTGCTGGTAGCCCGGCACGTTGCCCATCACCAGCTGCGCCAAGGCCTCGCCGTCACGCAGCCAGGTGCGGCACACCAAGCGCTCGACCTGCGGCCGGGTCAACTCACCCGACACCTCCGGCGACAATGACCACTCCGACCAGGCCGCTTTGATGGTCGCGGCAAACGCCGCATGCACGTTGCCGGCATAGTCCAGCGGCAGCGGCTCCACCGAAATGCCCGGACCGCCCACCACGCGCTCTTCCAGGCGGTCGTACATGCCCGTCACAATGTCGTGGTCTTCCTCCAGCTGCCGGCACTGCTCGCGCATCGAGCGGCCATCACGCTGCAGCGCGTTGTCAGCGCTGCGCGCCTGCCGCTTGGGTTTGTGGGTGCGGGAGACCTGGGCGGCCTGATAGGCCTGGATAACATCGCGCGCCCCCATGCGCTTGGCCACCCACTGCGGAAACAGCGGTTCAAGGAGGCGATCTACGCGGCTCAACCAAAGTCAGCCACGGCGTAACCGTGACCGCCTCGAGCGGCGGCCGCCACGCGCCGCTCCCACTCCTGGCGCCCGGCGATGATTTGCGGCAAGTCCGCCATCACCACGCGGCGACCGTTGAAAGTAGTGTCCTTGCCGGCCAGCACATCGGCCTCGGCCTGCATGTACAGGTCGAGCATTTCCTGGGGGTTCACAGCCATGGGGTATCTCCTAAGCCCAGGAAGCCGCCGTCATCGGGCAGCTCGGGCAGTGATGTGTCATAGGGGTCTGCCACCAGCTCGGCCGGGGCTTCGTCGGGTTCGTCCGGCGCGCCTGGCTCGTCCGGCTCGTCCGGCTGGTCGCCTGGCGCGTCGGCATCCTCCGGCTCGGTCGGCACCTCCCACACGCGGGTGTCGGGATTCAGCTCCGCGGCCAACGCCTCCAGGTCCAAACCGAACTTGTCTTGACTGATGCGCAGCGCCGCCAGGGCGTACACAAAGCAGTCGAGCGCTTCGTTGCGCTTTTTGCGGGCATCCCAGCGCAGCACGCGGCGACCACGGGCGATCACCCACACCTTGCTCTCGCTGGTCAGCTGCTTAAGTTCGTCGTCGTCACAGATCGAGTCGTCGGCCGGGAAGTGGATCAGCCCCGGCACCGGGCGATTGCCGTCCGGCTGATTCTTGAGGCGGTTGTAAATGACTTCCTTGGCGTTGTCGGTACCGACCTCGGTCAAGTAGGTGCGGGTTTTCTTCTCTTTCTTGCGCGGGAAGCTGGCAATGGGCTTGCCGTAGACGCTGGCCCCGAAAATCGGGATGACCCAGTGCACGCCATGCTTGCGGCTGGCCTTGCGCACTTCGTCGGAGTAGTGGCCGCCGGAGTCCCAGCACCACCGCATCACGCCCATGACCTCGCCGCCTTCGCGGATGAACTGCCGGTGCAGCTCGATGCCGACCTTGCGCAGCAGCTCGGCACTGGCCGGGTCGCCGGTCAAAATCCGCCGATAGATCAGCCACGCCTCCTCACCAGCACCAAAGCCCCACACGCGCAGCTCGTAGCGGTCGTCCTGGGTGTCGATACCACCCATCAGCACCACGCAGCGCGCCGGCACCTGGGCGGCGTACACCTCGCGGCGCTCGCGCAACAGCTCCCAATCGACCTTCTCGGTTTCGTCCTCCTCCCACACCTCGCCGAGCGTGGTGTTGACGAAGGTCTTGAGCTTGCCTCGGTCCTTGCCGACCTTGACGAAGTCGGCGGCGATATCCGCCCAGGTGGTGAACGTCGAATACCCCGTCCACACACTGAAAGTCACCGAGCGCGGCGTGGCGGTTGGGGCTCCCTCGGCGTCGAACCATTCCATGCTATCGCGAGTCCAGATGCCCGAGCGCTCGCAAACCCAGCGCCCGGTCGCCTCGGCCGCCTCGACCATTTCGTGATACTCAAAGGTGCCGCCCTGGCAGTGCGGGCACAGATACCAGGCCGTCGCGACCTCATGACGATCATTGAGCCGCCACTTGATGCCAAACGGAGAATCCTTGCCGCCCCACTGCAACACCAGCTCGTTACCGCAGCACGGCGCCCTGATGTTGAACCGCAGGTCGTGCGGCGACTCGATGGCGGCACGGGTGATCTGGCATATCTCGGCCTCGGTCGGCGTAGACCCCCTGATCGACTTTTTGAAGGTGGCACCCTCCAGACGCTTGTCGCCTAGGAAGGTCGGCGCCCCCTCGCCCTCAATGTCCTCGTCAAACTTCGACAGCTCGTCATAAATGACGGTGTCCGGGCTTTTCTCCCGGTAGTTGCGCGCCGCCTTGCCACCCAGGCACCAGAGCATCTTGCGATTGGCAAAACACTTGGCCTCCAGTGTGTTGTCGCGGTGCTTCATGCCGTACCAGGGCGCCAGGTCGAGCACTACCGGCACATCGCGAATCATGCCCTCGATATGGCGTTTCATGACGCCCTCGGCGTCACCCTCGGTCGGGCAGTACATCAGCACATTGCGTTTCTTGTGCTGGACCAGATAGCCAATGAACGCCATCAGCATCTTGGTGTAACCGAGACGGGCCGACTTCACGAAGTTGACTTCGCGAATCAGGTCATTGCCCATCGCGTTGAGAATGGCCACCTGGAACGGCGCTGTGGTCCAGCGCCCCTCCTGGTAGGAGGACTCCGACGACAGGTAGAAGTGTTTATCCGCCCACTCGACGACGGTCATGGGCGGCTCTTTGTACAACGCCGACAACCCGACCTCGATAGCGGCGGCTAACGGCTTAAGCCATGGCGGGTCAGCCTCCGTCGTCATCCATGGCGGAAATGAACTCATTTAGAATCTCCGGCAAACGATCGTTCAGCCTCGCCGTTTCGTTACGCGTAACGGCCACCTCGCGCTGCACCGCCTCTAGGTGCCGCGTCTCGATGTCGGGGTGCTTGCGCTTGACCTTGGTATGCACGGTGTCGAGGGTCGAGCCGATCAAACTGGTGATCCGACTGAGGGCGAACGTGACGAAATCGACGGGCACCAGATGGCGGCGCTTGACCTCGTTGCGCATGGCCTGGGCGTCGGCCTGCTCCCTCGTTAGGCGCAGGCGTTCTTGCAACAGCTTCTGCTCGGCGAGGGGATCAATGTCATCGCCGGCAAGTTGTTGTTTCCCACCTTGGTGCTGCAGGCGGTTATCTACCACCGAACGGACGTCGTAAAACGACTCTCGGCCGATCTTCTGGACCGGCTCGACGCCCCATTTGTCAAAGGCTTGGACCGAAATCCCGAGGCTTTCGGCCATGCGTTTTTTATTCAGCCAGTACGGCTGTCGGGTAATCGTTGGATTTGTCATGGACTAAACAACAACCAACCTCCGAATTTGGGTCATACATAGCGAAAGAGCGGGGCCCGAATTACCCCCTACCCCCGGCGGGCCTGGGAGGACCCATTGCCCGGGGGTGGGGGTGGGGTGCCGGGGGTAGGCCGCGCCGCGCGCGACCTCACTTCGCGGTCAGGATCGCCTCGCGCAGGGCGTTGGCCAGCTCGGCCTGCCCGTGCGCCTTGGCGATGTTCTCGCCGATCTTGAAGAACGGGAGAATCACCCGGTACTGCGGCGCGCCGTCGGTGTAGAGGAACACCGGCGCGACCTGCTTGCGTGGCTTGCGCTCCCACACCCCGGCGTCATCGCCGACCGTGCCGACGAAATAGCGCTCGGCGTTGCCCTTGCGCTGACTGCGCTTGCTGCCGGTGGCGTTGGCCTGGTAGCCGCGGCCACCCTCGGCCGCGCCCAGGCCCGACAGGATGCGAGTCATTACCCCGCGCGAGACGTTGCCGTATTGGTTCAACAGGTCGGGGTTGGGTACCGCGTACTGCCCGGACTTCATCAGGCCTTGGGCAATCAGCGACTTCTCGAAACGCTTGTGCGGTCGTGCCCCGCCCTGCACCGCTTGCTGCAGGTAGGTGTCAGCAGGGATGCCGGTGGTCCATTGATCCTTGAACCAGACCTTGGCGCCGCGACTCTTGGTCGCCGCCTGGGCAAACAGGCTGCGCTGGGTGGTCGGCGTCGGCCGGTCCAGCCGCTGGGCCATGACCTGGGCAATGCCCGGCTTGATGCGCTTGGTGGCCAGGCGCGTCTGCGCGAGCATCAGGGCGAAGGGGATTTGCTTTCGCTGAATGTCCGAGATCTCGCGGGCCAGCGGCACGCTGTCGATATCAAGTTTCAAGTCGATCATGCAGCCCCCAGATTACTTTTCGGTTTGGACTCCAGCGCGCTTTGCCAGGAACTGGGTATACAGTCCGCCTGCTACGTCAGCACCGATCACAGCGATAACGATGCCCAGCCCTGCTGCAAGATAGAGGTTGCCCCAAAGGGCCATAGCGAGCAGAAGAGTTGCCATGCCGAGCAAACCGGAAGCCAGAAAGCGAAGTGCAACCCGCTGCAGAATCTGCCGCAGACTTAATTCAGCCCCCGATGCCCGCAGCATTTCCCCGGACAGTCCTGCCATGCTCAACAGCACCAACAGCCACAGGGGCACATCAGCGAGCGCCTGATGCTCGTTGTTCATCTGCAATCCTCAAATTAGGTCGGCTCCCACATCACTGGCATCCGCTGGGAGCGAGGAGCAGGCGTGGGGCCGAAAACGAAAAAGCCCAGCACGATGGCTGGGCTCAAGAAAGCAAAAAGCCCGCCTAAAGAGACGGGCTTTGCACGCGGAAAAACCGCAAAGTAACGTGAAATCTATAGATCAAGACCGGTTCTGTCAACTACGTTATCGAGCAACTCTAATTCAGCCTTTGCTCGCCGCCAGTTGAGCGGCTTGTATGCACTCGTTAGATGCAGCGATGTATTTCTGGAAGTACTCAACGAATTGGGCTTGGTTGCTCGTGACTAAGCCCCGCCACGACAGAGCAGCATCCGTCGATGCGGTGCCGCAGCTTTGAAATGGTGCGAACGGCCCACCGAAGCGAACCCCCTCCTCTTCAAGCTTGTTCAAAGCAATTGAGTGGTTGCGAATAGCTTTTCCATCCATGGCCCCGGCTCTAATCTGCTCATGACCACTGTCCATCGTTTCCCTCAGGCGCTGCATAAACTGCATTGCCTCATCCGGGGTGATTTTAGCGGCGGCCTCTTGGGCCTCCAGGTACTTACGGCCCCTCTCCGCCGCTTCAGCGCTTACCGGCGCATCCGGCGCCAGGTCAATGACTCGAAGTTTCTCTTCGGCATTCGCAATCAGCGCCAAGCCAAGACAGAAAATCGCTCCAAACGTCCTTTTCATCAGCTGTTCCTATGTGGGTGATGCCCCAATGATATCACCCACACATAGTCGAGGTAGATCACGCGGCCTCTCGGCGACTCTCGAGCGCACCATCGACCCAGGCAACCCCTGATTTCCACAGCTGTCTGGTTTTTTCTACCTTAAAGCCAAGCTTTTTACCGACGTCGGATAGCGAGGTGTCACGACTGGTGTAGTACTTCATGATCACCTTGCCGCACTCCGGATAACGCTTGAGGAGTCGCCCCACAAGACGATCAATGATCAACGCGACATCGTCAGTAATCATGGGATCTAGCAGCGTATTCTCACGCGAAGCGCAGCAAGACACCCCCGAGCCCAATACAACCCAGCGTCCCCAGTGTTCGAGCAGATCCTCTGCCGTTCTCTCCAAGTGGCTCATGCCTTACCCCCTAGTCCCCAGTGAAGTTCGACCCGCCCGCGCCTCGCCGGTTGGGCTCGTTATAGTGCCGCTCTGGTCCTGCAATCCCGCCAACGCTCTTCAGCGCCTGTATCTCTTTTTCTGCCGCCTGCAGCTTGAAGCTCAGCTGCGTAACCAACTCCTCCAGCGGAAGCAACAACCTGGAGCCATTAACAACCCAACCTGAACCGTTGCAATCCGCACACACCAGCTCATAAAACACTCCCTTTACGACCGCCCTGCCCTTGCAACCCGGACACTGAACCAGATCAAGGCGGGGTCGTTTAAAGCCATCCTGCCGGCCCTTTTTCACGTTCTGCATTCTCCCCTGTAACTAATTCGTTGATTGGGCTGCGCGCCTTGCGTGGTTTGGCTTGAGGCCCTTGGTGATGAATTGCGGATTGCACGCCCGTCAACCCGTGAATCGCCGCAAACCCGATCCCGTCTAACCAGTCGTGCCATTGCTCCAGAGCCTCCCGGCGCAAGCCGTTGCCCTTGGTCTTGATGTAGGTATCAGCAACTTTGCCGAGTGAGTGGTTGAGCAGCATCTCGCCAATAAACCCATCTACCCCCATATCGAGCCATGCAGTGCGTGCCACCTTGCGCAAGTCATGGCTTGACCATTCGCGGCTGGCCAGGCGACGGAACACCGACGCGGCTTGGCTGGCACTCATGGATTGCCCTTTGCGACCAGGGAACAGATATTTCCCGGTGTATCCGCTTTCGAGCTGGGCAGCCCGGTACCGGCGCAACAGCGCGCACACCTGCGGGGTCAGTGGCAAACGGTGCTCGGTGCGCGTCTTGGTGTGCTTGGCGGGAATGACCCACTCGCCATGACCCAAGGCGAAGTCGGGCCACTCTGCCCTACGACTCTCGCCAACCCGGGTGCCGTGACAGATCATCAGCAGTGCCAACATGGCATCGGCACACGTAGTGTTGAAGAGAGCGCCAAGCGCAGGCACCACCTCTTGCAGATGATCCGCGCGCAGACGCCCGTCCTTCGGCGCGATCTTGGTTTTGATGAAGGTCGTGAATTTCACCTCAGCCATGGGGTTGCTCGGGATCAGCCCGAGAGCACGCGCCGTGCTCACCGCCAGGCTCAAAACCCTGAAAATCTGTCGGACGTAGGACGTGGAACATCCGGCCTGAAGCGGCCACATCAGCGATCTGTCCAGCACCGCGGGCGTCAATGCCAATATTGGCAGGTCTCCGAGACGGGGCTGCAGGTGCTTATCCACCACAGTGCGAACGGTGCTCTTCCACGAAGCAGACAACGAGGCGTCATTTGTGACGCGCTCCCTGAACCAGGCCAATAGGTCGTTGAACGTCACCAGGCCAGCCAAGGCCACCGTCTCATCCGGGCGCCCCAGCAAGCGCTGCCGCAGCCCAGGCAGTTCGGCGAAGATTGCCGCCGGACCATACTCGGGGAAGCGAGCCAACCGGTTCCACTTGCGGCGAACGACCAAAAACCACGTCCCAGCCTGACGGCTCTGATCGAATCGAAACCTCAAACCGGGGTGGCGCGGGTCGCGCAGATCGCGCACGCCAAGCTCTGCCGCCTGGCGTCGGATCTCAGCATCGGATAATTTCACCGCCAAAGTTGCACTCATGCCGAGACAAGCCTCTCACGCAGCAGTAGAGCCTGAGCGCGCATCACGCCCTCGGCGTGGTACTGATGTGCGGTGTCGCGACCCACGGCCCGGCTGCGGCCGTCGCAGGCGTCGTGGCAGGCGCTGCAGGACCAGGCGCCTTGCATGTCGTGCGGTTTCTTCCCGACGCCGCAGGTGCCGGCCAGGCGGTAATGCGCGAGGACCGTGGTCTCGGGGATGCCGTTGCACACGCCCGGGATACGCACCTGGCATTCCCGCCCGCGCGCGGCCTTGGTCAGTTTGGTTTGCCGCATGGTCAGGACTCCTCCTTGCCGCGGTGCGATTCCCACTCGAAAGGCACAATCACCCCGCCACCCTCGCGCAGGCGGTCGTAGCACCGCTCGCCCATGGCGTGGCGCAGTTGGCTGGCCTCCAGGTTGGAAATCACCACCGTGGGGCGCATCTGCTCGTAGCGCCCATTGATGATCGAAAACAGGGTGGTCAGCTCGAAATCGCTCGGCTGCTCCTTGCTGACACCAACCTCGTCCAGCACCAACAGCGAAGGCGCGATGAGACTGGACAGGATGTCGGCCTCGGACTGCTCATTGTGGCGGTCGTACGTGGCACGGATGGACTGGAGCACCGCGCCCACCGTCCGGTAGACGGCCGTGGCCGAGGAGCTGCGCATCAGCTCGTTGGCCATTGCCGCGCCGAGGTGCGTCTTACCGGTGCCGACCTTTCCCAGCAGCATCAGGCAGCGACCGGTGCGCTCGATATCCTCAAATGCGGCGACGTAACGGGTGCAGAACGCCAGTGCTTTGCGCTGACCTTCGTGCTCAACCCGGTAGTTGGCCAGGGTGCGGTCGGCGAAGCGCTTCGGGATCAGCGCCGAACCCAGCTTGCGGGTCATGGCCTCGCGCTTCAGGCGGGTGTCCTCCGCCAGCTGCTTGGCCTCGCGCTCAGCAATGGCACTCTTCTCGCACTCAGGGCAGCGCCCAATAATTTCGCGGCCCAACAGCATGGTCACCCGCTGTTCGAAGGCGCCGTGATGCTCGCATTCCGCTGGCTGGATGCGGAAGCCAGCAGCGTTTCTCACCTCGCACATGGTGATCATCGATTCAGATCGCATAGGTGCCGTCCTCGCGCGCAGCCAGGCCGGCGGTGTAGTCGCGTTCGTTGAAGCCGTAGTGACGGCTGTGGGGTTTGGCCTGGGCCGGTAGCTGGGCGCCGATACGCTTGGTGACCCATTCCACTTCGAAGCCACGCCAGCCGTTCTCGACGGCTATTTCCAGGGACTGGGCTGGCTGGATGCCGAAAGCCTTGCACTGCTCCAGTTTCACGTTCAGGCCCGCCCAGATTCGGGCGGTGACTGGGGCCTTGGCGGCTTTGCGAACCGTCAGGTAGTCAGCGATCAGCGACTCATCCAGACCGTGAGGGTTGTCAGCCAGCATGGCGGCCTTTCCGAACGGTGCTTTCCGGTCAGCTTTGGCCGAAGCCGGCTGCTCATCGTTGGGGGGGCATGTATTTTCTTCCGAAGGAAGAAATACATAGGGGGTTAGATTCTTAGAATAAAGATGGGACTCGGCGGTTTTGGTCTGTTTCGACTCTTCGCCGAATCGGATCACCTCAGCCGAATCGGCTGTGTTGGTCTGTTTCGGCTCAGTGACGTAGACCCAATCTTTCGGGTCATTCACACCGATGTCACCCCGTGCACCGCCCTCGCGGAACAGCACTCGACGACGCAGCAGGCTCGAAATCGCCTTGGATACGGTGTCAGGGTGAGCGTGGATGGCTTTCGCGATGTCGGTAGCCGGGATGCGCTGAGCGCCCGCACCGAAGTTGATGGTGGCCTTGGCCACGTACAGCACAATCTTCATCTCCCGAGCTGGGAGATCGATAGCCAGCAGGCCATCCATGAGCTGGTTGTCCATCCGGGTGAACCCCCTGGACTTGTCAAGTGGGACGATGTTTGTCATGCTTAAATCCGTTATAAAGTTGTAGAGGAAGCCGCCCTGCCAGGCGGTTTTTTTTCGTCCGCTGTTTGGATACTGGATGTCCGAACAGCAGGACGGTCTCACTATTGGCGCCTTGCCAGGTCACGCATAATTCATCCCGTCCGACGCCGGCCGGTGAGGCGCAGGGCGACTCGGAAACGGGCGCACCTCCTCCCCCGTCAAAGTTCCGTCTTCGTTCTCGATCACGAAGATCACCCGGCCAGCCTTCATCGCTTTTGCGATGGCTGGGGCGCTCACATCAAGGCCCTTAGCGACAGCGGTCTGGCCGATTCGCTCAACAAGCTCTGGCAGCAGTGTTCGGTTCATGGCATTGCCTCGGTGGTGAATGCGCATGATGTTAACCGCCGGTTAGCATTTCTTCAATACCGGCGGTTGAGGCAGTTAAATTAACCTCCGGTTAAATTCCGCGCATGACGAAAAAGAAAGATCTCTCCCCCGAACTTAAGGCCGAGTGCGAAGCAGCCAAAAAGCTGTTCACTCAGAAAAAGAATGCGCTTGGCCTCACGCAGGCAAAGGTGGCTGAAGCTGCTGACATCTCGCCGGCCGGGGTAGCCATGTACCTGAATGGCACAAACCCGCTGAATGCGAAATTCGCAGTTGTCTTGTCCAGGCTTATTCAGGAGCCTGTGGATCGGTTCAGTCCCCGGTTGGCTGCTGAGCTTGCACAAATGCAGGGCGCTCAGGTGAAGAGGACTGAAAGCTCTGGGAGCACTGCAGCGGAAAAGGTCTTGGAAATGCTGCGCAAACATGGCGGCAAGTCATTGGATGCCACGGCTCAGGACAAGATTGCGAGAGCGGTCGCTGACAGCCTATCTGACGCTCCTCCCCCACAAACAGCGGCCGGACAAGCTGCAATCATGGTCATTCCGGGCCATGGCGATATTTCCATCCCTCAATACGATATCCGGGCGGCTATGGGCCATGGCCAGGTGCCAGCCGAGTACAGCGAAGTCATAAGGAATGTGGTCATCCGCGAAGAGGTGCTGCGCGAGAAAGGGGTGACTTACACCTCAGCGCAGGCGCTCTCGATGATCACTGGGTGGGGGCAGAGTATGGAGGGGACGATCAACGACAAAGATCCTGTGATCGTTGACCGCGGAGTGAATGAATACCAAGGCGAAGGAGTATATGTCCTCACTTGGCATGGCGATCTTCTGATTAAGCGCCTGCAGCGCAAGGATGAAGATCACGTTTGGTTGATCTCTGATAATAAGATCTACGACAAACAGCCGGCCAGGTTCGACGATGTATCGATACACGCAAAGGTCATTCTTGTGTGGAACGCTAAAAAGGTCTAATCCTGACCAATTTAAAGGACTAACAATTTGACAACCTCATCAAAAGCGCTAGATTTTTCCGGCAACACCACTATCACTGATGAGGGCATCCGCAATCATTTCAAGAAAGATCTAGAGCCATGGCAGCCGATTGCTGAGCTCATCTGGAACGGTTTCGATGCGGGCGCCAAGTCCATACGTGTAATCACCAGGGAAAGTGAGATGGGTGGCACGTTATCCGTCACGATCTTGGATGACGGAGAGGGAATCGATTTCACGCAGCCACTAAATAATTTCAGAAGATTTAACGACTCCCTGAAGAGGAAGTCACATTCAACCCATGGTTCAAAAGGCCGAGGAAGGTTGGCCTTTCACAAGATATGTGCTGATGCTACTTGGCATACTAAGTTCCAGGGTCGCCACGCGATTATCGGAATTCAGAGTTCGTCCCTAAGCAGTATTTTTGGCCGTGAAATCACAGTTTCAGATCAGAATGCATATCTCGCAGAGCAGAGTAGCGGCACCTGCGTGGAGCTTAAGAATTTCACCAAAAACCTTCCTGACCACGATGGTTTGCTGACTCAACTACAGTTAGAGCATGGCTGGCATCTGGCATTCAATCCTGAAAAATCTTTGCTACTTAATGCAACTCCTGTCACTCCTCCGCCTCATACTCTAACAAAACACACTATAATCATTGATGGTATCACCTTCGCTATCGAACTTATTCAGTGGGATCAGAAACTACACTCTGAGAAGTCTTATACCTATCTGAGAGGCAGTGATGGGGTTCCTTTGCACCATATGCCTAGTAGCCTGAATCACAAACCTGGCTACTATACGAGCCTTTTGGTTTCGTCCCCTTGGCTGGATGCACTTTCTGACAGCGACTCTCAGCTAAGGTTGTCCTTTGATGAACTCTCCTCCTCAAAGGTATGGAAAGAATTCTCGAAACACCTGTCCATCTTCACACAGAATCATTATCAGAGTTTTCTTGCCCGCCTGGCAGACGAACAAATTGAGGGATATATAGAGGAAGGCGACTTCCCCGACTACAAGGGGATTGACCCTTCATATTCAAGCTGGCGGCTTAGCAACACAAAGAAAATAGTTAAAACTATAATTTTAGCCGACCCAAAGTTATTCAAAAACAGCTCTAAAAAACAGCGAAAGATAATAATCAGGCTATTGGACAAAATCTCAGTATCCAGCGAGAATAGCTCTCTACTTGAAATCTTAGAGAGCGTACTCGACTTGGACGCTGCCGCCATGGACAACTTTGCGAATCAAATTAAGAGAACGAAGCTTCAAAATATCATTAAGACTATTGAGAACCTTCAAAAACGCGAACATGCGATAGCTCGAATCGCCGAGATCATGCGCACGCACTATCAAAGCACTCTCGAAACTCCTGATCTTCAAGGGGTAATTGAAAGTAATACGTGGCTATTCGGCAACCAGTACGAAAGCATTGGTGCAGAGGAAGACACATTCACAAAAATTGCTGAAAACCTTAGAACTGCAGTCAAAGAAATTGATTGCGTTGAGGAGGAAGACGTAGATGATGGCGCCTCAATTGAAGGCGCGAACCGGCAAGTAGACCTGTTCTTGGTCCGTCGTCAATTACAACACGACTCTAACAATCAGGCGTACTTTAGATGCGTGATTATTGAAATCAAGCGCCCAAGCATCTCTCTCAACAAAAAGCACTTACGTCAGATAGATGACTATGCTGCCATCCTTGCGCGACATCCTGAATTTAATGGGATCAGGACTAAGTATGAAATCATTCTTGTAGGCAGGAAAATTTCGGACAATGACTTTGACATCCAAGAGCGCCTAAACAGTCTTATCGACAGGAATGATCCCGGTTTGATTGGGGCAGGAACGTCATCCAACCCCATTAAAAAATATGTGAAGACCTGGAAAACTATCACCGAAGAATTTGAAATCTCCCACAACTTCATGCTTTCCACACTGAAGACTCAACGAGATCGCTTGGAGTTGGAGGATACTAAAGAAGGTCTAGTGGAAGCGCTCCATAAGGAAACCGTCTAAGCATACTCAGCGAAGGCGTCGCTCATCAGAACGGCGCCCCCTTCTCTACCTGCCGCACTACTTCCAGTTCCACATCTCTCTCGATAACCCGATCGTCATCGGTCGGCGCATCCCATTGCAGGATCACCGATCCGTCATCGCAGCAGGTCATGTCCAGGCCTTCAGTCTCCGCCAACAGCCCCATTATCGCCTCCCAGTCCTGATCGCTGTCCGTGTCCAGCTGATGGACCAGAACCTTCCTGCCGAGTTGCGCAAGCGGCGAATTGATCATTGCTGAAATCCTCAGGCCCAGCTTCTCCAATCCCGTGAGCTCCTCGCGAGTTGCCAAATTCGAGAATCCTTGTACTACACCCATACCCTATCTCCGATACTGTATATACGTACAGCTTAGGTTATATTACCGGACCTCTCTGAAAAAATAATTAACCGCCGGTATTGACCTATAGATTACCGCCGGTTAACTTTATTTCGTTGCCGGATCGACATCGGTCAGCAACGAAGGCAGCGATGGACAGGCCTCAACGGTCCAGAGGGGTGGCAACTGCCCCGGACGTGCAGCGTAAAGCGTCAAAGCAGTTATCCAGCGGGTGAGCGCCGCGGCTGGAGAGAAAACAGATTTCACTGGCTGGCCTTGGAGACAGGGCCAGACGGGAAATCACTCCCGAGATCAATCATGGACACGATCACTATCGGCGCATGGATAGGCCATCTCGGCCGAGGCCTAGCGCCTCGCGAACTGCAATGTCTGCTGGAGGTGGCCCAAGGCTTCACCACCAAGGAGATCGCCAAGCACTTCGGCATCAGCGAGAGCGGTGTGGAGAAACGCATCGGTGACGCAATGCTGAAACTGAAGGTAGCCCGGCGCGCCGCAATGGTCGCTGAAGCCATGCGCCGCCAGATTATCAGCCCCCTCTGCATCGCCCTCGCCAGCCTCATCGCCATGTATGCGGTGATCGACGACAGCGACCCCATACGCCGCGACCGTCGCGCTCCGGAACGCCGCATCGCCCAAGTTCGAATCGTTCGCAAGGCCGATGCTTTCGAATACCACTCCTGACCGACCCGAAGATCACCCCATGCAAACAGGTATACACCCTGCTTTCGAGCAGAAGCTTGCCGTCCTCGCGGCTCTGCTCGAGCGCAGCAAGTCAGCCAGGACCGAGGCCCAGGCCAAGGTCGGCCAGCCCGCCCCGCGCTTCCAGGCCACGAACAAGGGCGGCACCTGGGATGTGGTGGAAATCGCCACGGGCGTTGTCCAGGGCTTCGCCTTCAGCTACCGGACCGCGCTGCGGTTCGTGGATGCGATGGAGGCAGGAGCTGCCAGCAAGCGGGCAATCCAGTGAGCAAGCGTAAGCCGCACAACATGCGCGCCCGGCTGGAGCGGACCTGTCGGGCGCTGGTCGGGGCCAACCATGCCGCCGTGGTGAACATCGACCCCAGCGGCCAGCAGGTGTTGGTCAACTGGAAGAACCTCAAACTGATCCGCGTGCGCCAGGTCGTCGACGCCGTGTGCGACATTCCGCATCGCTGGATCATCTACCTCAGCGTGATGTGCCAGAAACCGAACGGCGAACAGTACTGCAAATCGGTAGAGGTCGTCCCTCAGGGCAACTACTTGGCCTCGCACCTGACCGACGTGATCGAAGCTGCCTACACCGACTTGTGCGGCGAGGCCAACCCCAATCACCGAGTAGCATCCGGCTGGATCGCCATACCCGCCGACATCACGCTGGACGAGGCGCAGGCCGCGAAGGTCTTCGCCGCCGTCGGCGCCTGGAAACAACAGAAAGCCGCATGAAACGAGTTTTGAACCCGCTCGGCATAGCCGGAGCCAGCAGCACATCACTTTGCGGCCAAGCGGCATTCATCCCAAAGAGCGGGGCAGCATTCGCCTCAACCAATACTGCAGAGTTCATCAAAGAGCTGAAACGCGGCGATTTCACCAGCCAGGTTGGTCATTTTTTGCCGAAGTAGCTGCCTGCGTAGTCGCTGATGGTGGAGCTGCCCCCCGCATCGGTTGTATTCCTAAACTGCCACACAGAAAGCTAGCTCCGTATGGGCTACGTTTCAGCTATCCGTTTACTCAACGCTGCAGCGATGGCCTGATAATAACCTTTTAGATCTGGGTCTTTATCCAAATCTGTATATTGAAAATGCTCAGCCACCAAAACATCAGCAATTTCTCTATTAAGGTTTTTTTGACCTGTTACCTCACGAAAACAATCGCAGAATATGCCATACATAAACTTAGACCACAACTTTCCATAACAGTCTCGCTCAGCCACGACCCTTTCCCGGCCGCTATACTTAAATTTATCCACCCTCCCATTCTTGATTGTACCAATTAGCTTCTTAAACGCTTCTTTTTTTACTCTAACTCTGCTCGCATCGCTAGCATCGACGTAACTCCAAAACTTCTCTCGATGGATACCTTGAACTCTTTGGAGTGAGCACAATACGTCAACAAATATCAGCCTATTGAAATCAGCAAAGAATCTACGACACTTATCTCTAATCGCTTCAGCCACCTCAGCAGTAACGCCCTTCACTGAAACCCTCTCAAGCTTAGAGATTATAGCCTCTGCCCTCCAGGCATCATTTTCCCAACTATAACCATAAGTGTAAACGACACAGGGATGCTCGATTAGACAGAGGCGATGATGATCGTGATCGCGATCCATAGCCACAATAGTATTAGTAACTTTTGATGCAGCAACATCTCGAGCATGAGGCAATAAGTTATCTTTTGAACCTAACGGCCTAATCTCATAACTCAGACCGGGTAGAAAACGTGAAAAAAAACCTTTCCAGAAGACTGCATCAATTGAGCAACTGCTTTGCTTTTTTTCTTTATCGAATTCGCCACCTTCGGTATAAACCACAAAACTTACACCCAGAAACGCCGGCAAATTTGATCGACCCGACACAGTTCTTGTAAATGTCATTTTACGCAACGATCCATGTGAATCAAACGATCCTGGTTAGCTCCAACCACATCAGGAGAATGGGTAGCGAATACAATCTGGGCCGCTGGATTTAGGCTCTTAATATTTTTAGCCAGACTTTCCTGCCAAGCCACATGGAGCGAGATCTCTGGCTCGTCAGCCATATAAATAAAGCTTTGGCCTTCTTGCAAAAGAGCCTCGCCCAGAATAACAATGATCTGCTTTTCGCCAGACGAAAGCTGGGAGGGCTTCAAGAACTTTCCAGACTCAGTCTTAATTATCAATTCATTTCGCTCATTGAGCGAAATGGTTTTCTTTAATAGAAGTTTGTTAAGTATGTCTAGGAAAAGGTCTCGCGACGAAACGACACTATTCTTTTCCCTGGTAATGCCTTCCCAAAAATCCACCGTACTTTCAATGCGATGAAGAGAGAAAAGAGCCATGAAATCTGCCGGTTTGAGGTCGGTAGCTTTACCCCAACGCCCTCGCAAATCTTCTAGCATGCCAAAATGCCCATCTAGCTTCTTCTGATAACTTTTCTTATCAAGCTTGAATTCAGAGAAAATCTGCAGTAAAGCCTGCTTTTCACTGTCCACCTTTTCCCGCCCAGGAAGAGGTGCCATTTTATCATTTTCTTTGACCAACAAAGAAAGAAACACATGCTCTTGAAAACGCTCATGCAGGGCGTTAACTTGTTTGCTCAAAGACGACAGGTATCTAACTAGTCGGTTAGAAAAGTCTTCTAGTCTTAAATCGACCGGATCGTTCCCCCCCGGCCCTTTGAGCGAGGCGGCTCGCTGTACGGACAACCAAGTCAAAGAAATCATCTCAGATAGATGCTTCGCAAGTGTACGGCTCGCGGCCGTATTTCCTGCTAACTGAGCACGAATAAAGAACGATCCTTTGCTGACCGCATCGTACCCGTCGACCTCACTTAGAACATAAGTATACGGCTTCTCAGTAGAAGACTCGACAATCTTATAATCGCAATGGAAAAACGGGACACCTAAATTCTTTACTACCTCAATATATGGCTTTCGTTTCGAGCGGGGATCCTTCAGATTTATACGAACCGACTCAAAGTCAAGCTCGGACAAATACTCCCTATCAGCCCTAAGGACACCAGATATTATTTTTAGGGTGGTGGATTTGCCAGAGCCATTTGGACCGATTAGAAAGTTTAAATCTTCGCTTGCCTTGAAAGATACCTCGTGATTTCCCCAAAAACCCTTAATGATCACACTTTCAATCAGATTCATAGCATCCTACTTTCACTTGGTCCGTTTGGCACAATGATGGCACAGCTTTGACCGCGACGCATTACCCTCCGGATGCGCTATGTGGATCAAGAAGAAGCACATCCGTACCATCTGCTGCCCCCCTATATGAAACCTAAACCGAACCTATACCCGCAGTGGCGCCTGGGCGCTGGATTGATGAGAGATATGAGCTGTGATCGAGACCAACAAGATGCGCGAGCAATTTGAAGACGCTCTGGCCAAGCAGTACGACGATGCAGGCTTCGACGAGCCCAGCCTGCGGCTGGTTGAAGGTCGGTACTTCGATCCACTGGTCCAGTCTGCATGGTGGGGCTGGCAAAACTCCCGCGAAGCGGTGCTGGTGGAGATGCCCGTCAATGTTTCGGTTGGCCAGTACTCCGTCGCGCTTGAAGACTTCAAGCGCTGCATCGAGGCCCAGTGCCTGAAGGTGGCGCCATGACCGACCTGATCGAAGTGAAGACGGCAAACCTGATCGGCGAGCAGCTTGCCTGGGCAGTCGGCAAAGCAGAAGGCCTCGATGTGAAACTGGCGCCGCCCGTATACGGCAACCCGTGGCGGGTGTTCGTCCGCTACACGGGAGAGGTCACAATCCGCGACGTGCGCTACGACCCGTGGGAGGACTGGGCGCTGGGTGGGCCGCTGATCGAGAAGCACATGGTCAGCCTGCATTGCCCACAGAGCACTGACGACGTTTGGGCTGGATGGGTAATCACCGACAAAGAAGAGTTTTGCCAAGCAGGTGACAATGCCCTGATCGCTACCTGCCGCGCCATCGTAGCCGCCCAGCTCGGCGATACCGTCCAGGTTCCGAAGGAGCTGATGCCATGTTCTTGATTCCACTCGCAGCACCACTGCTCATGGCCTACCTGATCTGCAGGGGGCCGCGATGAGTGCTGCAGCGAAAGTGCTCGATCCATGCAGCGCTAGCCGCATGATGTGGTTCGACAAGGAAGACCAGCGCGCCCTGCTCGGCGACATCCGCGACGAGGTGCACCTGCTATGCGATGGCCGGGTAGTGAAGGTTGAGACTGATGTGCTCATGGACTTTCGGAAATTGCCCTTCGAGGCATCAACCTTTCGCCTGGTTGTGTTCGACCCACCACACCTTACCCGGGCCGGCATGGACAGCTGGATGCGTGCCAAGTACGGGGTGCTCACCAGTGACTGGCGAGAGGATATTCGTGAAGGCTTCGCTGAGTGCTTCCGCGTGCTGGAGCCTGAGGGCATCCTGATCTTCAAGTGGAACCAAACGCAGGTACTTGTGAGCGAGTTGCTGGCCCTGACCGACGAAAAGCCCCTGTTTGGCCACAAGTCCGGCAAGCGCGTAAAGACGCACTGGATCACCTTCATTAAGCTCCCCGCTTCAGCCTAACCCCTCCTCCTACAATTCAAGCCCGCCGGCATGCGCGGGCATGGAGACCTATTGCCGCTACCAGCGGCGTGGAGACCATCATGCAAGACGAAGAGCGCCAGCCGATAGCCTATGTAACCGACAAGGTCCCGGAGGAGAAAATGGCCGAGCTGGTCGGTACGACCAAGCGGGCCTTGGAAGGCAAGCGAAGCCGCGGCGTGATCCCCGAAGGGGTCTGGAAAAAGATCGACGGCAGGATTTTCTATAGCATCAGGAGATACGAAGCGTGGCTGGAAGGAAGCTGGGGCTACCCACTGGAGTCGAACTCATCGGCAAATCAATTCGGATCCGTTTTACTTGGAACGGTGAACGTCGGTCCGAAACTCTCGCGTATCCCCAAACCGCCAAGGGGATCAAAGCGGCAGCCGATCTACGCGCTCAAGTAGTCAGCCTGGCGAAACACGGCGTACTCGATGAAAAGCGGTATGCCGAACTGTTCCCCACCTCAAGCTATTCCGCGCCAGCGAACGAGCTGATGTTCGGTGAGTACGCACAAAGTTGGCTGAATAGCTTGGAGGTCGTGCACGACTCCAGGGTCAACTACAAGGGTTTGATGAACAACTACTGGATGCCCCATCTGGCAACAATGCCGATCAAGGCAGTGACACCCATGGTGCTGAGGGAGGTGGTCGCACGGACCGAATGGAAGAGCCCGACAGTCAAACGCGCCGCAATCGCCCGGGTCAAGGCAATGTTCCGCGCGGCGGTTTATGACGAGGTGGTGGACAGGAACCCAGCGGCGTCGATTCAGCTGCCGCAGAAAAGTAAAAAACAAGTGGACCCGTTCACCATCGAAGAGGCCGACGCCGTGATCGGATGGATGTACGCGAACTTCTCGCGGTGCAACCAGGTGTTTGCCGCCTTCTACGAGTTCGCGTTCTACACCGGCATGCGCACCGGCGAAATCATGGCCTTGCGGTGGGACGAGATTGACCTGGAAAAGAAGACCGCACACATCTGCCGGATCGTGGTTGAGAGGCAGGTCGTTGAGCGTACCAAGACGAAGTACACCCGTACCGTCATGCTGAACAGCCGAGCCATCTCCGCGCTGGAAAGGGCCAAGGAGATCGCCCACTACCGGGCGATCCAGAAGCGCCGCGTGTCGGTAGCCTCCCCTTATGTGTTCCAACCATCAGGGCGCTCGCCGCACATGAAAGGTCCAACCACACCAGGCGGTCACTTCAACGAGGCAGTGGAAAGTTTGGGCATTCGTTCAAGGCCCCAGTACAACTGCCGACACACCTATGCCACGATGTGCCTCATGTCTGGAATGAACCCCGCATTCATCGCTGGCCAACTTGGACACTCCGTGCAGGTCCTGCTCACCACCTACGCGAAATGGCTAAATTCTGCCAACGATTGGTCCGAATTGGCCAAGCTCGAAAATGCGCTAATTGGTACAGAATTGGTACAGGATTAAATTTCGTTCACGTTGCGTCCTTTAGATATAAGGCATTCGACAGCAGTTCAGCCATACTCCAGAATGCAAGCGTTTTTAGGGGGAAAACCCTTGCACAGCCAACGACATACCAACTTTTAGTGAGCCTCAACGTGAAAACATCCCTGTCCATCCTCAGCCTGCTGCTGTTGCTCACAGGAACTGCGACCCTCCCGTCGACCGCTGCTGCACAACCCCCGACCCAGGTTCAACGCGACCCTTCCAAGCTGCACCTGGCTTCCGGCAGCGCCCTGCTGATCGACCTGAACACCAACCAGGAACTGTATTCGAGCCACGCCGACCGCGTGGTGCCCATTGCCTCGGTCACCAAGCTGATGACCGCGATGGTGGTGCTGGATGCCAAGCAGCCCATGGACGAAATGCTCACCATGACCATTGCCAACAACCCGGACATGAAAGGTGTCTATTCCCGGGTGCGTCTTGGCAGCGAGCTGGATCGCCGCGAGACCTTGCTGATCACGCTGATGTCGTCGGAAAACCGTGCTGCCACCACCCTGGCCAACCACTACCCCGGTGGCTATCCGGCCTTCATCAAGGCCATGAACGCCAAGGCCCGCAGCCTGGGCATGAGCCATACCCGCTATGTCGAGCCGACCGGCCTGTCGACGCAGAACGTGTCCACCGCACGCGACCTCGGCAAACTGCTGATGGCTTCGCGCAAATACCCGCTGTTGAGCGAGCTGTCGACCACCCGCGAAAAGACCGTGGCCTTCCGCAAACCCAACTACACGCTGGGCTTTCGCAACACCGACCACCTGGTCAACAAGAGCAACTGGGACATCAAGCTGACCAAGACCGGCTTCACCAATGAAGCAGGCCATTGCCTGGTGCTGTTGACCCGCATGGACGACCGCCCGGTGGCCATGGTGATCCTCGACGCCTTCGGCAAGTACACCCACTTCGCCGATGCCAGCCGCATGCGCCAGTGGTTGGAAACCGGCGCAGCCAAGCCGGCGCCGGCGGTGGCGATGCAGTACAAGTCGGATCGGCAGAACAAGACCCGGCTGGCGACCGAGTAAAGCGCGGCGGGATCGGCTTTGCCGGTGCGCCCCATCGCTGGCACGCCAGCACCCACAGGTACACCACAGTCTTCGAAGGCTGCGCTGTCACTGTGGGAGCCGGCTTGCCGGCGATAGGCCCCCGCGCCCAAGGCCTAGGCCTGGGTGCTGACCATCCCGCCAGCACTGCTGCCGCCGGTCTTCTGCAAGGCTTCGAGCAACTGCGCGGTAGCCTGCAGAATCTCGCCATTGAGCGTGGCGATGCTCGCCTGCTTGGCCCCTACCGCCGCCAGCTTGGACGTCTCGTCCATCTTCTGCGCCATCAGCGCCGCCAGCTGCTTCTGCTCCTCGACCAACTGCTGCTGCAATTTCTTGATCATTTCGCGCAGCTGCTTGATGTGCGCCGGCTCGCTACTCGCTTCGCTGCCCTGTGCGCCCTGCGCCTGGTCACTGCCGCGCAGCTTCGAGGTGTCGGCCTGAACGGTCTTGCCCTGGCCTTCTGCAACCTTCTCGGTCTCTCTTTCCACCACAGCCGTGGGGGCCGGCGACACGGCGCTGATGGAAATAGCTGCAATACCTGTCATGTGTTTGTCCCTGCGTTAATGGGTCCTTGCATTGGCCTTCCTATCGGCCGACCTGTGCAGACCTTTAGTGCCCCCCGCCATACCGCCTTGCCGGCTTTGTTGCGCTTTGAAACATCTGCTTGCATTTAAACTTGCAGGATTTTCATTCTCATTCGTCTTTATAAAGCAGCCCAAGTGGTTGGGCCTGTGCTCGACCCTCCTTTTCAGAAGACCGACCGATGGCCAAATCACCGAAAAAATCCAAGTCCAGGCTGTGGTTCCTGGTCCACAGCTGGCTCGCCCTGCCGATCTGGTTTTTCGTACTGATCGTCTGCTTCACCGGCATGCTCGCGGTGGTCAGCCAGGAAATCGTCTGGCTGGCCAACCCCGACGTACGGGCCAGCAAGCCGGACGACAACGCCGAACGCCTGAGCTTCCAGCAAGTGCTCGATGCCCTGCACAAGGCCGAACCGGACCTGGTGGTCCGCTCCTTGCGTCAGCCCGACGGCTCGCACTTCGCCCTCAATGCCGGCGTTACCTACCCGGACGGCAGCAGCCCCACGCTCTATGTGAACCCCTACACCGGTGCGATCCAGGGCAAGGTCCCGGACTTCAACTTCGAGGCGTTCACCCGTGCTCTTCACGGTTGGTGGCTGGTGCCGTTCACCAACGGTTTCAGCTGGGGCTGGTATTTGGTGTCGTTGCTCGGCCTGCCAATGCTGGCGTCGCTGGTGACCGGGCTGGTGGTGTACAAGAAGTTCTGGAAGGGCTTCTTCAAGCCGGTGCGCACCAACCATGGCTCACGCATCTTCTGGGGCGACCTGCACCGCCTGGCCGGGGTCTGGTCGATCTGGTTCATCGCGGTGATTTCCATCACCGGCACCTGGTTCCTGATCCAGGCCATCCTGTTCGACAACCAGATTTCCATCTCCAGCGAGCCGGTGGTACCGGTCATCGCCCGCGAGGATGTGCCGCAAACCGCAGACGGCAGCCCGGCACCGCGCATCGACGTGGATGAAGCCGCGCGCCTGGCCGGCCTGGCGGTGCCGGGGCTGGACATCAACGCCGTGATGCTGCCGGCCACCGCCTACAGCCATATCACCCTGAGCGGGCCGGGCTGGTACCCGCTGATGTTCCAGAGCGCCAACGTCAACCCATATACCCGCAACGTCGACAGCCAGTTCGTGATCAGCGACCGCTCCGCCCTGGAGTTCGTCACCGAGTCCATGCGCCCGCTGCACACCGGCGATTTCGGCGGGCTGCCGGTCAAGCTGATCTGGTTCTTCTTCGGCCTGGTACTGACCCTGATGGTGTTCAGCGGCCTGCTGATCTGGACCAAGCGCACCGCCCAGGCCACCGCCGCCGCCCTCAAGCGCAGCGAACGCGCGCCGCGCCAGGCCGGCAGCGACATCACCGTGGAGATCCGCCCATGAACCAGGCCCAGACCCTGCCCGCCAGCCCGCTGAAACAGTGGTGGCTGAAGTGGCGCTTCCACCTCAACATCCTGCTGATCCTCATTCCGCTGGGTTTCATGCCCAAGTATTTCGCCGACGCCAAGCTGTTTCGCGGTGACGCCGGCCTGGGCGTGAACGTGATCAGCGACATCCAGGTCGGGCCCTACCGCCTCGACCTCGCCGAACTGCGCAACGAAGCCCCCCGCGCCGACGGCCCGGCAGGCCACTTCAAGGCCTTCAACGCCGCCCTGTGCAAGGCCTGCACCAACGGTGTGAAGGCCGTCTACCTGCGCATCGGCAAGCCGCGCAGCCTGCGCGCCGCCGGCACCATCTTCTTCGGCGCGCCGTACCGCATGGGCACCAACCTGCCGATACCGCCCCGCACCCGGCCCGATGCCGAGGTGTGGATCACCGTCGAAGGCTGGGACGGCAGCCTGCACCAGGCGTCGGTCCCCCTGGCCAAGGCATCCCCCGCCACCGTGGCCTGGCTCGAAAAACAAGGAGGCAAGAAATGAAGCACCTGATGCGCAGGTTCGCCCTGCCCCTGCTGGCCCTGGCCGCAAGCCCGGCCCTGGCCCACAACCCGATGTGCGAATGCGAAGAGGTCGCCGGCGGCGAGGTCAAATGCACCGGCGGTTTCTCCGATGGCAGCGGCGCGCCGGGGGTGACCCTGGACGTGATCGGCTACGACGAGCAAGTGCTGGTCGGTGGCAAGCTCGGTCAGGATTCGACCCTGACCTTCAAGCGCCCCGACGGGGAGTTCTACGTGCTGTTCGACGCCGGCCCCGGGCACGTGGTGGAAGTCGACCACGCCGACATCGCGCAACCATGAGCGGCCCGACCCTCAACCGTACCCAGGTGGTACGCCCCGCCGGTGCCGGGCATGAAACCCTTTATGTGCTGCTGGTCAGCCTGCTGATCCTCGCCCTGGCCAGCTCAGTGGTGCTGCTGCGTGGCGAGCGTGAGGACGAACAGGCCATCGCCAGCCACCAGATCGATGCCCGCCGCGACCTCAGCGCCGCCGAGCAGGGCATCTACACCGACCTGCGGGTGGCGTTCGACGAGATCCAGCTATTGCGCGAAGAAAACGCCGAAGTGCCCGCCGTGGACGCGCTGGCCGAAGAAGGCCTGCCGCCGTTCGTGGTGGACGCCGGCAGCCAGAGCCGGGGGAGCCACCAGTGGTCATGGCTGCCGACCGGCGCCTACCTGGGCCTGAGCCAGGCGCCGGCGATCGCCGGCAGCTTTCTGCTGATCTTGCCGGGCGACGGCAACGGCCAGGCCGATGTCTGGCTACGCCGTGACAGCGCGGCGCTGGCCCCGGACGACCTCGGCCAGGCTGCGCTGATCGCGGCGGGCTGGCAGCAGGTTGTCAGCCATTACGACGCCGGGGTCACCCGCGAACACCGTCACTGAACTCAAGGAATTTCTTCATGTTCCGTTCCGCCCTCGCCCTGCTGCTGGCCTGCGCCTTCCCCGTGCTGGCCCTGGCCGATACCGGCAAACCCCTGCGCATCGGTATCACCCTGCACCCTTACTACAGCTACGTGAGCAACATCGTCGGCGACAAGGCCGAAGTGGTACCGCTGATCCCGGCGGGCTTCAACCCGCACGCCTACGAGCCACGGGCCGAGGACATCAAGCGCATCGGCACCCTGGACGTGGTGGTGCTCAACGGCGTCGGCCATGACGACTTCGCCGACCGCATGATCGCCGCCAGCGAAAAGCCCGACATCAAGACCATCGAGGCCAACCAGAACGTGCCACTGCTGGCGGCCACCGGCATCGCCGCCCGCGGCGCCGGCAAGGTGGTCAACCCGCACACCTTCCTGTCGATCAGCACCACCATCGCCCAGGTCAACAACATCGCCCGCGAACTGGGCAAGCTCGACCCGGACAATGCCAAGTTCTACACGCAGAACGCCCGGGCCTATGCCAAGCGCCTGCGCGCCCTGCGCGCCGAGGCCCTGGCCAAGGTCAGCGAAGCACCCGATGCCACCTTCCGCGTGGCCACCATCCACGCCGCCTACGACTACCTGGTGCGCGACTTCGGCCTGGAAGTGACCGCGGTGGTCGAGCCGGCCCACGGTATCGAGCCGAGCCCGACACAACTGAAGAAGACCATCGATCAGCTCAAGGCGCTGGACGTCAAGGTGATCTTCTCGGAGATGGATTTCCCCTCGGCCTATGTCGAGACCATCCAACGCGAATCCGGCGTACGCCTATACCCGCTGACGCACATTTCCTATGGCGAATACACCAAGGACAAGTACGAAGTGGAGATGAAGCGCAACCTCGACACCGTGGTCCGCGCCATCCAGGAGAACCGCGCATGACCGCCGCCGCCCACCTTGTCGCACCCGGCGGCCCACGCATCGACTTTGCCGGCATCGACCTGACCCTGGGCCGCACGCGCATCCTCGAACAGGTCAGCTTCAGCGTCGCCGCCGGCAGCGTGCATGCCATCGTCGGCCCCAATGGCGGGGGCAAGAGTTCTCTGATCAAGACCCTGCTCGGGCAGATGCCGCACCAGGGCCAGTTGACCCTGCACTGGCCCGGCGAGCACCAGATAGTCGGCTACGTGCCCCAGGCGCTGGAGTTCGACCGTGGCCTGCCGATGACCGTGGACGACTTCATGGCTGCCATGTGCCAACGGCGCCCGGCCTTCCTTGGCCTGTCGCGCCACGTGCGGCCGGCCGTGGACGCAGCGCTGGCGCAGGTGGGCATGCTCGACAAGCGCAAGCGGCGCATGGGTGCGCTGTCCGGAGGCGAGCGCCAGCGCGTGCTGCTGGCCCAGGGCCTGATCCCCGAGCCGCAGTTGCTGGTGCTCGACGAGCCCATGTCGGCCCTCGATGAAGCCGGCATCCAGGTGTTCGAGCAGCTGTTGCTGAGCTGGCGCCAGGCCGGTACCACCGTGCTGTGGATCGAACATGACCTGGAGGCGGTCTTGCGCCTGGCCGACCGGGTCACCGGGCTGAGCCGCCAGGTGCTGTTCGACGCCCCACCCGCCCAGGCCCTGACCCCCGAGCGCCTGCTCGGCCTGTTCTCCGTCAACCCGCGCAGCGAGAACCTTGCCCGATGAGCTATGAAGCATTTCGCCAACTGGTCCAGGAATGGGCCAGTGCTGGCTACCTGCCGGAGGCACTGGCCTACGGCTTCGTGATCAACGCGCTGCTGGCCGGGTTGATGATCGGCCCGGTGCTGGGCGGGCTGGGCACCCTGGTGGTGGTCAAGCGCTTTGCCTTCTTCTCCGAGGCCGTCGGCCATGCCGCACTCACCGGCGTTGCCATCGGCATCCTGCTCGGCGAGCCCTACACCGGCCCGTATGGCAGCCTGTTCGGCTACTGCCTGCTGTTCGGCATCCTGCTCAACTTCCTGCGCAACCGCACCGGGCTGTCGCCGGACACGCTGATCGGCGTGTTCCTTTCGGTGTCGCTGGCACTTGGCGCCAGCCTGCTGCTGATGCTGGCCGGCAAGATCAACGTGCACATCCTCGAGAACGTGCTGTTCGGTTCGGTGCTGACCGTCAGCGCCCAGGACCTGGTGGTGCTGGGCATCGTCGCGGCGCTGGTGCTGGCATTGGCCCTGCCGCTGTACAACCGCATCATGCTGGCCAGCTTCAACCCGCAGCTGGCGGCGGTGCGCGGGGTGGCGGTGAAGACCCTGGACTACCTGTTCGTGGTGCTGGTGACCCTGGTCACCGTGGCCTCGGTGAAGGTGATCGGGGCGATCCTGGTCGGTGCCCTGCTGGTGATTCCGGCCGCTGCCGCACGGCTGGTCAGCCAGTCGCTCAAGGGGTTTTTCTTCATCGCGGTGCTGATCGCCACCTTGAGCACGTTGCTGGGCATCCTGCTGCCGATCATGTTCGACCTGCCAGTACCGTCGGGCGCCGCGATCATCCTGATGGCGGGTATCTGCTTCGCCCTCGCCGCCCTGGCCCGCGCACTCGTTCCACGCCTGCAAGGAAACCCGGCATGAACCTCAAACATCTGACCCTGGCCCTGACCTTGGCCAGCCTGCCCTCGCTGGCGGGCGCCACGCAAGTGCTGACCACCCTGCCCGTGACCCACAGCCTGGCCACTGCCCTGCTTGCCGGCACATCGGTGCAGCTCACCCGCGCAGCCCCCGCCAACCTGCCGGCCAGCCGCCAGCCGGCGTACTTCAGCAGCCGTGGTGGCGCCAGCCTGGCCAAGGCTGCGCAGCAGGCGGATGCAGTGATTGGCGTGCGGTCCATCTGGCGCGACGACCCGCTGTATCCAATGGCCAGGCGCAGCAACATCCGGATCGTCGAGATCGACGCCGCACGCCCGGTAGACGGCGCATTGCCGGGCATCGCCGTGAGCGGCGACGATGCCTACGCGGCCTACCCCTGGCTCAACCCGAGCAATCTGGGGCGCATGGCCGATGTGCTGGCCAATGATCTGGAGCGCCTGGCACCGGTCGATCAGGCCCGGATCCAGGGCAACCTGGCGGGGCTCAAGCGCCAGTTGCTGGCGTTGACGGCCGACAGCCAGACCAAGCTGGCGCAGGTCGACAACCTGTCGGTGATCAGCCTCTCCGAGCGCCTGGGCTACCTGGCCAGCGGGCTGAACCTGGATGTGGTGCAACAGCCGCTGCCCGCCGAGGGCAAGTGGGATGAGGCGGCGCTCAAGGCGTTGGGCGACAACTTGAAGGAGCAGGATGTGGCGCTGGTGCTCGACCATCGGCAGCCGGAGGCAGCGGTGGTCGAGGTGATCAAGGCCAGCGGAGCGAAGCTGCTGGTGGTGGAGAGTGATCCGGAGGATGCGGTGGCCGGTTTGAAGGCCAGTGTCGATCAGGTGGTCGGGGCATTGAGCGAGGGTTGATGCTGTTTGCACTGGCCCTATCGCCGGCAAGCCGGCTCCCACAAGGATCACACCGAACACTGTGGGAGCCGGCTTGCCAGCGATGGGCCAGCCCAGGCAAACCTAGCGCTTCATGCAGCGCTGGTATCGCTCGTCCACCCGCCCGGCAAACCACGCCGTGGTCAGCTTGCGGGTAATCTTCGGGCTCTTCAGCTCGATCCCCGGCAGCACCGCCCGCGGCACCGGCTTGCCCGCCGCCGCATCGGCCAAGGCGAACACCCCGCTGTACAACTTGCTGTCCTCGAACGCCAGGCGGTCACCTTTCTCCAGCTGGCTACGGATCTGCGTATTGCGCAACCCCAGCTTGACGCCCAGCTTGCGCGCCGCCTGCTCGGTGCTGCCGGGCATGATCGACCCGGGCGCGATCAAGTCACCATCAAGCGCCAGCCGAGTCCCCGTCGCCTTGCTCAACGCCGCCTGGAACGCGGCATTGCGGCTGGCGTACCAGCCAGCGTTGAAATCGGCGAAGCGGTATAGCTGGCGCTCGTAGTTGGCGGGGTAACCGAGCAAGTGGGCGATGCCAAAGTACATGCCGCCTCTGCGGGTGAAGACTTCCTGCCGAATCGTCCCATCGTAGGCGTAGGGATAACCCTTGGCATGCTGTTCGGCGAATTCGATGCTGACCTGCATCGGCCCCCCGGTATGCACCGGGTTGAGGCCACCGAGCAAGCTCTTGCCCAACGGCAAGCGGGCGATGAACTCGTCGAACAGTGCGCTCAGTTCCTTCTCGCTGCGCACCGCGAGCAAGCGCTGCTGGTAGGTCTTGCCGTTGCCTGAAGTCGTGTTCAATGCACCGTCGACCAGCAAGCGCGGCACATGCATGCGCGCCGCGCGGCGGTCGATTTCCTCGCGGGCGATACGGCCAAGGTTGGGCACCTGCGGGTCGGCGCTGAACGTCGATTCCTGCTCGGTCACCGCCAGCACCGCACACAGGTTGCTCTTGCTCGGCGCGATGCGCTGGGCCTCGAACGCCTGCAGGATATCCTTGGCCCAGCCTTCGCGGTCCTTGGCCTGGGCAGGCAGCAGGCGCAGCAGCTGGGCGCGTACCTTGGCAGGGTCGGCCTCGGGTTCTTCCTCACGGCGCCCGACGCAGCCTTGCAACAGCGCCAGGGCCATCAGGCCCGCCGCGATTAACCGAGCGTTCAGGGCTGGTCACCGACCATGTAAGTCTTGCTGATATGTCGGAACCGAGGATGGCTGGCATTGCCCAGCAGTTCGAACAGGACCATCTCGCGGGTCACCAACTGGGCGCCCGCCTGGGCCATGCGCGCGAGCCCGGCAGCCTTGTTGGCCGGTGTGCGGCTGTCGCACACGTCCTCGACCACGAACACCTGCTTGCCCAGGTGCAGCAGACCGAGCACGGTCTGCAGCACGCATACATGGGTTTCCATGCCGCAGACGATCACCTGCTCGCGCGCCAGCAGGCTGTCGGGCAAGCACTGGGCCGCCACGCAGGAAAAATGGCTCTTCTCCACCACCTCGGCGCTCTTTGCTACCGCCAGCAGTTCAGGCAGCGTGTGGCCCAGGCCCTTTGGGTACTGTTCGGAAATCACGGTCGGCAGTTCCAGGTCGGCGCATGCCGCCAGCAACCAGCGCGCGCGTGCGCGCATGCCGTCAGGGTCGCTCATGGCGCCGATGAGTTTTTCCTGGATGTCGACGACCAGCAGCGTGGTCTTGTGAGGATCGATCAGCATTGTCTGCCTCTTGCCTGGGAAAACGCCTAGCCTCCATCAGGCAAGCGGCGACGTCAATCAGGCGCTCAGGCAATGCGCTTGGGGACTTCACGCATCCCGCAGCAAGTCATGCGCATCCAGCAAGCGGAACGCGACCTGCGGATTACGTTCCAGCCCACGCCTTATGGCGGCAGGAATCGACTGCCGGGTCTTGCGACACAGCCCGATCTGGGCATCAAGTTCGATGACGATGCCGCGCATGGTACGGACTTCGTTGAACCCCGGTTCTATATGCACCCGAATGCCAAGGTTCTCGAACATCCGCGCCTGCAGGCGCCGCAGGTCTTCCAGGTCCTTGAGGTTTTCCAGACGTTCGATCAGGCGCTTTTCTTCCTGCCGGGTGAGCATCAGGATGCGCTGGGCCGCTGGCGGGGATTCGGCCAGGTTCTCCCGGCCGCAGTCGCAGGCGCCAGGGGGGCAGGGTTGGCGGAGTGGGGGCGGTGTGCTCATGGGGCAAGCATAGCCTGATCTGGCCTCATCGCCGGCAAGCCGGCTCCCACAGGGACGCCACTGAGCCTGATGTGGGAGCCGGCTTGTCGTGGCGACGAACCGCGGCGATAAGGCCCTCGAAGACTAGAGCTGCGCCAACCGTTCTCGCAAAAACCCGACAAACCCTTGCACCGGCCTCGCCACCTGCCGATGCTGCGGATACACCGCCGACAACTGCAAGGCCGGTGGCGCCCAGTCTTCCAGCAGCGTCACCAGTCGCCCCTCGGCCAGTGCCTGCCCGACGATGAAGGTCGGCAGGTAGGTCACCCCCATCCCGGCGATCGCCGCATCGCGAAGCATCTCCCCGTTGTTGGCACGCATCCGCCCGCTCACGGCGATGGCCTGGGCCTTGCCGGCCTGCCTGAACTGCCACTGCACTTGCCGTGAATGCCCATAAGGCAAGCAGTCATGCCCGGCCAGCTCACCAGGCCGTCGCGGCACGCCCCGCGCTTTCAGGTAGGCGGGGCTCGCGCAGTACACCCGTTCGACATCGGCGATGCGCCGCGCGATCAGGCTGGAGTCCTCCAGCGCACCGATGCGCAAGGCCAGGTCATAACCCTCGCCGATCAAGTCCACGGCGCGGTCGCTGAGGTCCACCTCCACATCCACCTGCGGGTGCAGCTGCAGGAACTCGGTCAGCAGGCAGCCCAGGTGCGCCATGGCGAACGACAGCGGCGCACTCAGGCGCAAGGTGCCACGCAAGGCCTGGGTCTGGCCGCTGATGTCCTGCTCGACCTGCTGCACCTCGCCCAGCAAGCGCAAGGCCGACTGGTAGTAGTGCTGGCCCAGTGGCGTGGCGTCCAGGCGCCGGGTGGAGCGGTTGAGCAGGCGCACGCCAAGGCGCTCTTCCAGTTGCATCAGGCGCCGGCTGACCGATTGCTTGGACATGCCCAGGCGGTCGGCGGCGGCAGTGAAACTGCCGGCGTCCATGACCTGGGCAAAGATGCGCATGTCTTCGTACGGGTTCATTGTCTCGCTCTTGGTGACAGTCAAACGCTTTATAGCGGCTTTTTCCCGTCAACGCAGCCCCCTACTCTACGCACAGGTCGCAGCGATGGCTCTGAAGGCCAGGCAAGACGCCCATTCCAACCCTTGCACAGAAAAGGATTCGCTCATGAACATTGTCCACAAGACCCTCACCGCTAGCTTCCTCGCCCTCTCCGTTTCCAGCGCCTACGCCGCGGGCAGCCCCGGCGTCGAGCAGCATACCCAGGCCTTCCTCAATGCCTTGGAACAGGGTGGCGGCAAGCCGCTCGAACAGCTCAGCCCGAAGGACGCCCGTGCGGTGCTGACCGGCGCCCAGGCATCGATGAAGGTCGATCTTTCCGGCATCGAAGTCCAAGCGCGCACCATCGAGGCCACCGGCGAGTCGATCAAACTGCAGATCGTGCGCCCGGCCAATGCCAAAGGTGAGTTGCCGGTGTTCATGTTCTTCCATGGCGGCGGCTGGGTGCTGGGTGATTTCCCCACCCATCAGCGGTTGATCCGCGACCTGGTCGTAGGCTCCGGCGCGGTGGCGGTCTATGTGGACTACACCCCCTCGCCGGAAGCGCACTACCCCACCGCGATCGACCAAGCCTTTGCTGCAACCCGCTGGGTGGCCGAGCACGGCAAGGAAATCGGCGTGGACGGCAAACGCCTGGCCGTGGCCGGCAACAGCGTCGGCGGCAACATGGCGGCGGTGGTCGCGCTCAAGGCCAAGGAGGCCGGCACGCCGAAGCTGAAGTTCCAGCTGCTGCTGTGGCCAGTGACCGACGCCAGCTTTGAAACCGCATCGTACAAGCAGTTTGCGGAGGGGCACTTCCTGACCACCGGGATGATGAAGTGGTTCTGGGACAACTACACCACGGATGCCAAGGCGCGCGAACAGATCTACACCTCGCCGCTGCGGGCCACTACGGAGCAGCTAAAGGGCTTGCCACCGGCGCTGGTGCAAACGGCCGAGTTCGATGTGTTGCGCGATGAAGGTGAGGCTTATGCGCGCAAGCTGGATGCGGCTGGCGTGACGGTGACGTCGGTGCGCTACAACGGGATGATTCATGACTATGGGTTGCTCAACCCGTTGAGTCAGGTGCCGGCGGTGAAGGCAGCGATGCGCCAGGCGGCTGCCGAACTGAAGGTACATCTTCACTGACCCCATCGCTGGCAAGCCAGCTCCTACAGGTACCCGTCCGCCTCAAGAGCGGTGGCCTACCCCTGTAGGAGCCGGCTTGCCGGCGATGAGGCCTTCAGCACCAGCTCAAGCCTCAAACCCTTCCACGATGATCACCTCGGCCTTCGCCACCCCTTGCCGGTGGCTGCAGGCGTCCTGATACAGCTCAGACCGATAGCAGGCCACCGCCTGCTCATACGATTCGAACTCGATCACCACACTGCGCTGCGGCGTGGGCCGCCCTTCCATCGCCTCGCTACGCCCGCCCCTGGCCAGAAACCGCCCACCAAATGCCGCAAACGCCGCCGGCGCACGCTGGGTGTACTGCTGGTACTGCTCCGGATCGGTCACGTCCACATGGGCGATCCAATAGGCTTTCATCCGCTGCTCTCCTGTTGCAAAACTATTTGTGTATGATGGTATACCATAAAAACTATCCCATCACCGTGAGCGTGCAGCATGGCATTCAACAGCATCGAAGAACTCCTCGAGGACTACCGGCAAGGCAAGATGGTGCTGCTGGTGGACGACGAAGACCGGGAAAACGAAGGCGACCTGCTGATCGCCGCCGAGCGCTGTGACGCTCAGGCCATCAACTTCATGGCCCGCCAGGCGCGTGGCCTGATCTGCCTGACCCTGACCGACGATCACTGCCAGCGCCTGGGCCTGGAGCAGATGGTGCCGGCCAATGGCAGCGCGTTCAGCACCGCCTTCACCGTCTCCATCGAAGCCGCCACGGGCGTCACCACCGGCATCTCCGCCGCAGACCGAGCGCGGACCGTGGCTGCGGCCATGGCACCGAACGCCCGCCCCGAAGACCTGGTTCAGCCGGGCCACATCTTCCCCCTGCGCGCCCGTGAAGGCGGCGTGCTGACCCGCGCCGGGCACACCGAGGCCGGTTGCGACCTGGCGCGCCTGGCCGGTTTCACCCCGGCGTCGGTGATCGTCGAAGTGCTCAACGACGACGGCACCATGGCCCGGCGGCCGGACCTTGAAGTGTTCGCCGCCGAGCATGGCATCAAGATCGGCACCATCGCCGACCTCATCCACTACCGCCTGAGCACCGAGCAGACCATCAAGCGCATCGGCGAGCGCGAACTGCCGACCGTGCATGGCACCTTCCGCCTGGTCACCTACGAGGACCGCATCGAAGGGGGCGTGCACATGGCCATGGTCATGGGCGATATCCGCCGCGAGCAACCCACCCTGGTACGGGTGCATGTGATCGACCCACTGCGCGACCTGGTCGGGGCCGAATACGCAGGGCCGGCCAACTGGACGTTGTGGGCGGCGCTGCAGAAGGTCGCGGAGGAAGGTACCGGGGTGGTGGTGATCCTGGCCAACCATGAGTCCTCGCAGGCCTTGCTGGAACGGGTGCCGCAGCTGACCCAACCGGTACGGCCCTACCAGCGTGGCCAGTCGAAGGTGTATTCGGAAGTCGGGACCGGCGCGCAGATACTGCAAGACCTGGGCGTGGGCAAGCTGCGCCACCTGGGCCCGCCGCTCAAGTACGCGGGTTTGGCAGGGTATGAGCTGGAAGTGGTGCAGAGCATTGCGTTCGAGCCGGGGATGGTGGGCTGAGGGTCCGGCATTGAACCCAGGGTTTTCCCTGTGGGAGCCGGCTTGCCGGCTCCCACAAGGGGGGCGCGCCGGTTTCTGGATCTGAGTGATGGCCGGTAGCCTCCCCCCTCTTGCCAAATGTTTGGAATACCATAATATGATATCCCGTAGACCTTGAATTCACAGGCCGCCGCCTAAACTGAAAAACGGCCACCCACACATTGTCGAAGCTGCTCCCCGAATACTGTTGGCGGGCGCACTACCAGCCCCGCCTCGAATAACAAAAGCAACGAGGGCGTAATCATGCTGTTGAGCAAACGTGTAACCGCAGTGCTGTCTGCCAGCCTGCTGACCCTGGCCTGCCAGGCCGCCCAGGCCGCCGACAGCCTCAACTTCGTCAGTTGGGGCGGGACCACCCAGGACGCCCAGAAAGAAGCGTGGGCCGTACCCTTCAGCAAAGCGACCGACATCAAGGTGGTGCAGGACGGCCCGACCGACTACGGCAAGCTCAAGGCCATGGTCGAAAGCGGCAACGTGCAATGGGACGTGGTCGACGTCGAAGCCGACTTCGCTCTGCGTGCTGCCAGCGAAGGCCTGCTCGAACCCCTCGACTTCAATACCATCCAGCGCGACAAGATCGACCCGCGCTTCGTCTCCGACCATGGCGTCGGTTCGTTCTTCTTCTCCTTCGTGCTCGGCTACAACGAAGGCAAGCTCGGCGCCAACAAGCCGGTGGACTGGACCGCACTGTTCGACACCAAGACCTACCCCGGCAAGCGCGCCCTGTACAAGTGGCCCAGCCCCGGCGTGCTGGAACTGGCCCTGCTGGCCGACGGCGTAGCCCCTGACAAGCTCTATCCGCTGGACCTGGACCGCGCCTTCAAGAAACTCGACACCATCAAGAAGGACATCGTCTGGTGGGGCGGTGGCGCGCAGTCGCAGCAACTGCTGGCCTCCGGTGAAGCCTCGCTCGGCCAGTTCTGGAACGGTCGCGTCTATGCCCTGCAGCAAGATGGCGCGCCGGTCGGCGTGAGCTGGAAACAGAACCTGGTCATGGCCGATTTCCTGGTCATCCCCAAAGGCGCCAAGAACAAGGACGCGGCCATGAAGTTCCTGGCCAACGCCAGCAGTGCCGAGGGCCAGGCCGAGTTCGCCAACAAGACCGCCTACGCCCCGGTGAACGTCGACAGCGTGGCCAAGCTGGACAAGGACCTTGCGCAGAACCTGCCGACCGCCTATGCCCAGGACCAGGTCACCCTGGACTTTGCCTACTGGGCGAAGAACGGCCAGGCCATCGCCGCGCGCTGGAATGAGTGGCTGGTGAAATGAAAGTCGCCATCAACGCCCTGCACAACGCGCAAGGTGCCCCCACGGGCACCGGCGCCCCGGGAGCGGCCCCTCGCCGCGAACCGATGAGCCGCCGCTGGAAAGGCAGCCGCAACCTGCTGCCGGCCCTGTTGTTCCTCGGCTTGTTCTTCTTCGCCCCGCTGATCGGCCTGCTGCTGCGCGGCGTGCTGGAGCCGGTGCCGGGGCTGGGCAACTACGAGCAACTGTTCGCCAACTCGGCCTATGCACGGGTGCTGTTCAACACCTTCTCGGTGGCCGGCGTGGTCACCCTGATCAGCGTGCTGCTGGGCTTCCCGCTGGCCTGGGCGATCACCCTGGTGCCCAAGGGCTGGGGCCGCTGGCTGCTGAAC
>Ga0160431_100128_pt1 | contig 55827 bp, 41 predicted proteins | sample HID1971K_E0MG_FD_108212 | JGI IMG/M metagenome (GOLD analysis project Ga0160431, IMG submission 108212) | Enriched millipede-associated microbial communities from UW Madison campus, WI, USA - HID1971K_E0 MG | ecosystem: Host-associated > Arthropoda: Insects > Digestive system > Unclassified ...
GATCTAGCTGCTTGATAACGAAGGGAAAAATATGACGAAGTCGGAGCTGATCGAACGTATTGTCACCCATCAGGGGCTGCTCTCGTCCAAGGACGTCGAGCTGGCCATCAAGACCATGCTTGAGCAGATGTCCCAATGCCTGGCCACCGGCGATCGCATCGAGATCCGTGGTTTTGGCAGCTTTTCCTTGCACTATCGCGCACCGAGGGTAGGGCGTAATCCCAAGACCGGCCAGTCGGTCGAGCTCGAAGGCAAATTCGTGCCGCATTTCAAGCCAGGCAAGGAATTGCGTGACCGCGTCAATGAAGACGAGCACGAGCACCCGTGAGCGATGAAGGAGCAGTCTGATGCGTAACCTGAAGCGCGCCCTGGCGGCGCTGTTCGTGCTGCTGTTGGCGGCTGTGGTGCTGTTCTTTGTGCTGGAGAACCAGCAGACGGTGTCGTTGGTGCTGTTTGGTTGGTCGGCGCCGGCGTTACCCGTTGCTGTGCCGGTACTCGCTGCCTTGGTTGTGGGGTTGGCGGTAGGGCCGCTGCTGGGGGCTTACGGCGTGCAGCGCAGCAAGCGCAAGATTCGTGCCTCGGCGCGGCAGGCGGCGTTGAGCAGTAATTAACGAGTTTTCTTACGCTTTCGTAGGAAGGTAGCACCTGTGCGCGGCGCCGTTGAAATGGGGTAATCAAGTACTTCATTTTTCGGCCTGGGCGAGCGTGCAGCTTTATGGAATACCCCTGCCTTTCTCATCATGGTGGCACCCGCGGTGTAACCGGGTCTTGCCACCAGTTGCACCTTGACGCGTCAACCAGCCTGTTGGTCGACTGCGGTCTGGAACAGGGCGATGAAGCCCCCTCTGGCGCTGCGTCTGCGCCGATCGGTTTTGCCATTGGCGCGATCCGCGCACTCGTCATCACTCATGTTCACCTCGATCACGTCGGCCGCATTCCGGCGCTGCTGGCGGCAGGATTTCGTGGGCCTGTTCTCTGCAGCGAGCCCTCGGCAAAGTTGCTGCCGCTGGTGCTTGAAGATGCATTCAAGCTAGGTGTCAGCGCCGAGCCTGGGCAAGTTGATCGCTTTCTCGCTGTGTTGCAGCGGCAGGTCGTAGCCTTGCCTTTCGAGCAGTGGTATCCCGTCATTGAGCAGGAAAGTGTCGCCTGTTCCATTCGCTTGCAACGTGCCGGGCACCTGCTGGGGTCGGCCTATGTCGAGTGCGATGTGCGTTTTTCAGGTAAGGAGCCCAGTTCGCGGATCGTGTTCTCTGGCGACCTCGGCCAGCCAGGCAATCCGCTTTTGAGGTCAGTCAAGCCGCCTGAGCGGGCAGATATTCTGGTTCTGGAAAGTACCTATGGGGACCGGGTGCATGCTGATCGCAGCGATCGGCAGGCGCGGCTGGAGGCTGTGATCGATCGGGCGCTGGCGGATGGGGGCACTGTTCTCATTCCGGCATTCAGCCTTGGCCGGACTCAAGAGCTGCTGTACGAGATCGAGGATATTCTGCACCGCAAATCGCTGAATCATGAGCATGCTTTGGGCGCTGCGGATGACTCGTTGCACATGATCGACTGGCCGCGCTTGCCGGTCATACTCGATTCCCCTCTGGCGCAGCGAATCACCAAGGCCTACGTGGAGTTGCATGAATACTGGAATTGCACAGCCAGGCAGCGATTGAGCGAGGGTAGGGCGCCACTGAAGTTTGAACAGCTGGTTTGCGTGGAGAGCCATTCGCAACATTTGCGGGTTGTAAATTACCTCAAGAGCACGGCGCGGCCGGCGATTGTGATCGCTGGGAATGGGATGTGCTCAGGTGGGCGGATCGTCAATTACCTCAAGGCGATGCTGGGGGACCCTCGGCATGAGGTGGTGTTTGTGGGGTATCAGGTGAAGGGGACGCCAGGGGCGGTGATACAGGCGAGTGAGGGGGTAGAAGGGCTTGTGCAGGTTGATCTGGATGGGCAGATGTATGACATCAAGGCCAAGGTAATGAGCCTGGGTGGGTACTCAGCTCATGCTGATCAGGAAGGGCTCGCTGTGTTTGTAACAGCGATGGCAAGCGTACCCGCTGCAGTCCTGCTTGTTCACGGCGACCAGAAAGCGAAGAAAATGCTACGAAAGGTGCTTGAACAAACGTTTGCTCGTAAGGGAGAGGTGCCGCGTGTGCTGATACCTACCTGACCGTTCGGCGCCTCGCTTCAGGCTAGGGGTTTGTCTGAGGAACATCTGGCATCATCACGGCTCTTATGACGTCTGCGTTTTTCGTTCCGGTTGCGTTGCTTGGAAGAGAGCATTCGTGTACAGATAGCAGGCAAATTGCCGCACCGCTTCAGGGAATCAGTACGGCGCGTGAGACGGTCAAAGCTTTGATGATGTTAGACGGACCTCAGGATAATCAGAATAAATGCCTAATGAACCACAGCACGCTCGACGTGACGATGAAATTGAACTTTTTGATTTGGTGCATGGCATCTGGCGTCAGAAGCTATGGGTTGGGCTTGTAGCTGCACCCATCCTGGCGGTGGGTGTTGCATACGCTTTGATGGCCGCGCCAGTCTATGAGGCCAAATTAATTGTCGAGCCACCAACACAAAATGACATCGCGCAGCTTAATTTCGGTCGCGGCGGTGACTCGGGTTTGAGCCCTCTCACTGTCAGAGAGGTGTACGAGAACCACCTTCAGGCCTTGCAGTCAGAAGCTGTGCGCAACAAGTTTTTCCGAGATGTGTATTTGCCGAGCCTGAGCGACGAGCGCCGTCTGGGTTCGCGCGATGCGTTGTACAGCGATTTCAAAAGAGTGCTGACGGTTGCACCCGCAGGCAAGGAGTCATCCACTCGTTATGCAGTGACCGCGACGATGCACGATCCTGAGCAGGCGACGAAGTGGGTCGTAGCTTTCAACGAACTCGCTGCGGAAAGCGCAAAACGGAGGGTGCTGGAAAGTAATCGCAGTGACATGTTGATCAAAGCAGACAACCTGCAAAGCCAGATCAGCGGTGAAAAAAATAGCGCGCGCAAGGAGCGAGAGGACCGCATCGCTCAGTTGAAAGAGGCATTGGTTGTTGCCAAATCAGTTGGGCTTGAGAAACCTCCGCTCATTTCGGAATCGCTGTCAGTTCAGGTTTCGGCCGCGATGGGTGGGTCTTTGACCTACATGCGCGGGAGTAAAGCGCTTGAAGCTGAAATTGCTACGCTTGAGTCTCGCCCATCGGATGATCCGTTTATCAATGGGTTGCGCCCAAGACAAGAAAAAATAACCTTCTATCGCGAGTTCAAGCTTGACCCGTCGGTAATTCGGGTGTTCGAACAGGACGGCGAGGTCGAATTGCCCGATGAGCCGATCAAGCCGAAAAAGGCGCTCATTATAATGCTTAGTTTGGTTATAGGGCTTGGTGCTGGGTTATTGACTGCTTTTGTCAAGGATTTGTGGAGCAGGCGCCGCACGTCGGTGAGTTAATTAGCAAGCTCAGTATTGGTTTCTTGGCCAGCGCCCTGCTCGGGCGCAGGTGCTGGTAGCTCAGATTCCCGAGACGGTATACTGTGCGGGCATGGGCTCGCGGACGTTTTCGAGCGTCCCGTTGAGGTGACTGTCTGCGATAGAACACGGCGCGTCGAGCGCAAGAAGTCGCACTGTACCGGGCTGGAGTTTAGCTGGTCATTGGCTGACATGGACATTTTTTTGGCACCCCGTCTCCTGCCATGCACGCAGGCGGGTAATATAAAAGGGTGAGTTGCGCGATATGACGGATATCAAGAAGCAGGCGGTTGAGAAGTTCAAGAGCAAAACGGCCCTGGTCGGTATTGTCGGGCTCGGCTATGTCGGCCTGCCCCTGATGCTGCGTTACAACGCTATCGGCTTCAGGGTGTTGGGTATTGACATTGATGAAGTCAAAGTTGATCGGCTCAATGCGGGTCAAAGTTATATCGAACATATCCCCGCTGAAAAAATTGCCGGCGCCCGCCAGACCGGGTTCGAAGCAACTACAGATTTCAGCCGTGCAACGGAGTGTGATGCGCTCATTCTTTGTGTGCCTACACCGCTCAACAAATACCGCGAACCGGACATGAGCTTTGTCATCAACACGACGGATGCGATCAAGCCGTACCTGCGTGCTGGGCAAGTCGTCTCGTTGGAAAGTACTACCTATCCCGGCACCACAGAAGAAGAGCTGCTGCCTCGTGTGCAGGAAGGTGGCTTGAAGGTGGGTGAGAATATCTTCCTGGTCTATTCGCCAGAGCGTGAAGACCCGGGGAATGTGAACTTTGAAACGCGGACGATCCCCAAGGTCATTGGTGGCCATACCCCAGGTTGCCTGGAGGTAGGCATTGCCCTCTACGATCAGGCGATCGATCACGTCGTTCCGGTCAGTTCGACCAAAGCAGCCGAAATGACCAAGCTGCTTGAGAACATACACCGCGCGGTGAATATCGGTCTGGTCAACGAGATGAAAATCGTCGCTGATCGTATGGGAATCGACATCTTCGAAGTGGTGGACGCGGCGGCGACCAAGCCATTTGGTTTCACCCCTTATTACCCGGGCCCCGGCCTTGGCGGGCACTGTATTCCGATCGATCCGTTCTACCTGACCTGGAAAGCACGTGAATATGGGGTCAACACCCGTTTCATCGAGCTCTCGGGGGAAGTCAACCAAGCCATGCCAGAGTATGTCCTGAGCAAGCTGGTGGATGGTTTGAACAACGCTGGCAAAGCCTTGAAAGGCAGCCGGGTCCTTGTACTGGGCATTGCGTACAAGAAGAACGTGGACGATATGCGCGAATCGCCTTCGGTGGAGATCATGGAGTTGATCCAGGCGAAAGGTGGTGTCGTGGCCTACAGCGACCCCCATGTACCTGTTTTCCCTCGGATGCGCGAGCATCATTTCGAACTCGGCAGCGAGCCGCTGACCGCAGACAATCTCGCCAGCTTTGATGCCGTGGTACTGGCCACGGACCACGACAGGTTCGACTACGCATTGATCGAGGCGCAGGCGAAACTGATCGTCGATAGCCGCGGCAAGTACCGCACTCCGGCGGCGCACATCATCAAGGCCTGAGCCGCGGATAGCTCTGACGCTCCGCCCGGCTTGTTGTCGGGCGGATTCACTGTTTTCGAAGGAAGCACCATGAAGAATTTCGCTCTGATCGGCGCAGCAGGTTACATTGCCCCTCGACACATGCGCGCCATCAAGGATACCGGTAACCGCCTGGTTTCCGCCTACGACATCAATGACTCGGTCGGGATCATCGATAGCATCTCGCCGCAAAGCGAGTTTTTCACCGAGTTCGAGTTTTTTCTCGAACATGCTCATGCCCTGAAGCGCGACGCGGCGACTGCGCTGGACTATGTAGCCATTTGCTCGCCAAACTACTTGCACTATCCACACATCGCGGCAGGCCTGCGCCTGGGTTGTGACGTCATCTGCGAAAAACCGCTGGTGCCAACCCCGGAGATGCTCGATCAGCTTTCACTCATCGAACAGGAAACCGGCAAGCGTCTGTACAACATCCTGCAGTTACGCCATCACCAGGCGATCATTAACCTGAAGGACAAGGTGGCGGCGGAAAATCGTGACCGCAAGTACGAAGTCGACCTTACTTACATCACGTCGCGCGGCAAGTGGTACCTGAAAAGCTGGAAGGGCGACCCTCGCAAGTCTTTTGGGGTGGCAACCAATATCGGTGTGCATTTCTACGACATGCTGCATTTCATCTTCGGAAAGCTGCAGCGCAACGTCGTGCACTTCACATCGGAGCACAAGGCTGCCGGCTACCTCGAGTACGAAAAAGCGCGAGTGCGTTGGTTCCTTTCCGTCGATGCCGATGATCTGCCGGAGTCCGTCAAAGGCAAAAAGCCCACCTACCGTTCAATCACCGTCGATGGTGAAGAGATGGAGTTTTCCGAAGGCTTTACCGACCTCCACACCACCAGCTATGAAGAAATCCTGGCCGGTCGGGGTTACGGCATTGAAGACGCACGCCACTGCGTGGAGACCGTCAACGTTATCCGCAGCGCCCCTGTGGTTCAGGCCAAGGACAATGAGGCGCATCCGTTTGTGCTCAGTCTTGCTCGCTGAAAAATTGTAATGCTGGCGGCCGTGAGGCCGCCCATTTCCTCGCGGAGCAATGTTTTCAAGGTCCTGCGTAGCGTGTCTAACAATAACGAAACATCGCTGAAAGTATCGAGCGTGCTGTCCCAGAGCAAAGATATCCGCCTGGATGTCCAAGGTCTGCGAGCGGTAGCAGTTCTTGCTGTACTGGCTTACCACATGAACAACTCATGGCTCCAGTCGGGGTATGTGGGTGTTGATGTCTTTTTCGTCATCTCAGGGTTCATCATCACGGCTTTGCTAACCGAGCCGGGCAGCAAGATCCATCTGCCGTCGTTTTATGTAAACCGCATCAAGCGAATTGTTCCGGCGTACGCCATCATGCTGGCGGTTGTCAGCGTAGCGTCGTCCATTCTGTTTTTAAGCGCTGATTTCGAGTTCTTCCGTCAGAGTTTGAAGTCAGCAGCCCTTTTTACCAGTAACCAGTATTTTTCGGATTTCGGCAGTTATTTTGCACCTCGCGCAGAGGAGTTGCCCCTGCTGCATACCTGGTCGCTCGCGATCGAGATGCAGTTCTATCTGTTCTTCCCCCTGGTTTTGCTATGCCTGCCGCGCGCCTGGCGACTACCGGTCCTGTCACTGCTCACCGTGGGGCTGTTCATGTGGAGTGGCATCAAGGTCTCGGACGGTGGGTACGCTCATGCGTATTTTTCGCTGCTCGCCCGCATGCCCGAATTCTTGCTCGGTGGAATAGTCGCGCTTGGTCTTCGGCATCGAGAAATGCCTGTTCGGCTTTCTGTGGTGCTCGGCTTGCTTGGCGCTATCTTGCTTGCGATCAGTTTTGTCCTGGTTGATAAAACGCAGTTCCCAGGTTATTGGTCGGTCCTGCCCTGCGTCGGGGCGGCGCTGGTGATCGCGGCGCGGCGCGGCCCTGTCAACAGGCTGTTGTCCACCCGTGCGATGGTGTGGGTTGGCAGTATTTCCTATTCCTTGTACCTGTGGCACTGGCCGGTTTTGGCGTTCATTCGCTATTACGTCGGGCAGTACGAGTTGAATGGGGGATGGCTTTTCGTCGCATTGGTCGCCTCGTTCGTTCTGGCGTGGCTTTCCTATCGATTCGTCGAGCAGCCGACCCGCAAGTTGTCGGGTGCTCGACGTTTGGCTCCCAGATTTGCGCTCGCTGTGGTCGGGATTGCCTCGATTGTCTTGCTGGCTATCAGGTTCAACCCGCTGATTGTCCCGCCAGTGCCCCAGGAGCAAGCTCGTTATGCGGCGCCAGAGCTGATCTGTCACGGGCAACAGATAGGGGAATGCAAGCGCGGCCTTGCCAGCGCCATACCATCGGTTCTGGTAATTGGCGACAGTCATGCTGCTCAGCTCAATTACTTCCTGGATCAGGCGGGTACCGAACAGGGTGTAGCGTATCGCGTACTCACTGCCAGCAGTTGCGTGCCCATCCCGGCTTTCGACGTTGAGCGCCTGCCTGAATATGCCCAGCAGCCTTGCCGGTCACAAATCATCGCGGTGAAACAGGCATTGCTGACAATGGATAAGGTGATCATTGCAGGTATGTGGCAATACCAGATGCCGAGCCCGGCATTCGTCAAAGCTCTGCAGGCATTTTTGAATGATGCCTCAGCGGACCCTAAGCAGGTTGTGGTCCTGGGGCAGGTGCCGATGTTCCGAACGGATGTGCAAAGGGTTCGACGCTTCAGGGAGCTCGGGTTGCCAGCTACCCTGACGTTCAATAATGAATGGAAAGCAGCGAATCAGCAGGTCGCGGAGCTCACCAGAGGCATCCCAGGCGTGCATTATGTGGATTTCTCCAATTCAAGCTTTTTTGCCGACGCACCCTATGAACAGGGCGAGCTTATCTACCAGGATAACCATCATCTCAATGAGATCGGGGCGCGTCGCTACGGGCATTTCGCCGGCGGGCAGCTACAACAGTTGTTCGACCCAACTCAATCCAGCGTGAGTCTCAAGCAATGAATCATTATCAGCACCCCAGTGCAATCGTCGATGAAGGCGCGCAGATTGGCAAAGACTCGCGCGTATGGCATTTCGTCCATGTTTGTAGCGGCGCGCGGATTGGCGCAGGCGTTTCCCTCGGGCAAAACGTCTTTGTCGGCAACAAGGTCGTGATCGGTGACCGCTGCAAGATTCAGAACAACGTGTCGGTATACGACAACGTCACGCTGGAGGACGGGGTGTTCTGCGGGCCAAGCATGGTTTTTACCAACGTCTACAACCCACGTTCGCTCATCGAGCGCAAGGACCAGTATCGAGACACGCTGGTGAAAAAGGGCGCGACACTGGGGGCGAACTGCACGATTGTTTGCGGGGTCACCATTGGCGAATTTGCTTTTGTAGGCGCCGGCGCGGTCGTCAACAAGGATGTACCCGCCTATGCGCTGATGGTCGGGGTACCGGCCAAGCAGATTGGCTGGATGAGTGAGTTTGGTGAGCAACTGGATGTAAGCGCAGATGGCCAGGCCATTTGCTCGCACACAGGGGCAACGTATGTGGTGCGCGGCAATTTCCTTGAAAAACTGGATGTTTGACCATGATTGAGTTCATTGACCTGAAACAGCAACAAACACGCATCAAGGCTGCTATCGACGCCGGTATTCAGCGCGTATTGAGTCATGGCCAATACATCTTGGGCCCTGAGGTGGCCGAGTTGGAAGAGCGTCTGGCAGCTTATGTAGGCGTGGATCACTGCATCACCTGTGCCAACGGTACTGATGCCCTGCAAATTGTTCAAATGGCACTCGGCATCGGGCCCGGTGACGAAGTGATCACGCCAGGGTTTACCTATATTGCGACGGCTGAAACTGTTGCGCTGCTCGGCGCCACGCCTGTGTACGTGGATGTTGATGAACGCACATGCAACCTGGATGTCAAGCAACTGGAAGCCGCCATTACGCCGCGTACGAAGGCGATAGTGCCCGTGTCGCTATATGGGCAGTGCGCTGATTTTGATGCGATCAACCAGATTGCGGAAAAATATAATATTCCGGTTATTGAGGATGCTGCGCAGAGCTTTGGTGCTACTTACAAAGGGCGACGTTCCTGTGGGTTGACCACCGTGGCCTGCACCAGCTTCTTCCCAAGTAAACCGCTCGGCGGTTATGGCGACGGTGGTGCCATCTTTACTAATGATCCAGCCCTTGCTCTGGTTATTCGTCAGATTGCCCGGCACGGCCAGGAAAAGCGTTATCACCATGTAAGGGTAGGCGTTAACAGTCGGCTCGATACGCTGCAGGCCGCAGTGCTGCTGGCAAAGCTTGATATTTTTGATAGCGAAATAGTGCTTCGTCAGCAGGTGGCGAAACGCTATAACGAATTGTTGAGTGGTCAAGGTTCAATCAAGCTCCCGCACATTGCAGAGGGTAATACCTCGGTCTTCGCGCAGTTTACTGTCCAGGTAGAGGGGCGCGAGAACGTCCAGGCCGAGTTGAAAGCGAGCGGTGTGCCAAGTGTGGTTCATTATCCCATTCCGCTTAACAAGCAAACCGCAGTCGCTTCTGACGCTTATCTCCCGGTAGGGGATGCGCTAGCGACCAAGGTTTTGAGTTTGCCGATGCACCCCTACTTGAGTGAAGCCGAGATCAAAACGGTAGTGGACGCTCTGGTTGCCGCGTGCGGTACGCTTAAATGAAGGTTTTGAAATATGTCTCGTCGTATTGGCGAGACATTTTTTTGCAAGCTTCAGGGAATACCATTGCACAAGTTGTCGGGGTGTTAGGTATTCCGCTGTTGTCGAGGCTGTATGCGCCTCAGGAATTTGCAGTGCAGAATATTTTCCTGCAGCTCGTAATGTTTTTTGCGGGAATCATGACCTGGCGATATGAGTATTTTTTTCAGATGCTTAAAAACGACCAGCAAGCACGTTGGTTGTTCTCTGGGGTCGTGAAGCTTGGCCTTGTTACAGGCGTTGTGTTTACTGTGCTGCTGTACGCGTTCTCGGCGGAGATCGCTCGACTGCTGTCGGTGGAACAAGGTGCTGATTATCTGATTGTTGCACCGCTTAGCGCACTGCTCGTGTCGTTGGCGCTGGCGTTTCAACATAATGCTCAGCGCTCAGGTGCCTACAAGATCTCCGCCATGTCGGAAGTGTTCGGCAAATCGGCCTATGTCGCGTCGGGTGCGCTGTTGGCTGCGGTAACCACGAGCGGCCTGATTTTTACAACTTTATTTAGTGCGTTGGGCAAGATTGGCGCCCTGCTGCCTTACTCTAAAAATCTGATCCATGGCGCCTGTGCGCATGCACCTGATGCTGTGAGCCCTTTAAAAAAACATGCCAGTGGTGCCAGCGCCCTGGTGATGTCACATATCCTGGTTACTGTCAGCAGTGCGGCACCTATTTTCTACATATCAGCCAAATACGGTACGGAAATACTCGGGCAGTTTTCGATGGTCATGGCCACTATTTTTCTTCCCTCTGGATTGATTGGCGCGGCCATTGGCCAGGTTTTCTACCAGCGTGCGGCGTTGCACGCGGAGGAACCGCTTGTCCTTAAAGGGCTTTGGACTATGACCATTCGAAAACTGGTGCTATTCGGGGTTCCCATCTATTTGTGCGCTGGTATTTTGTCCCCGTGGATTTATCCATTGGTCCTGGGGGGGCAATGGCATGATGCGGGGTTGTATGCGCAAGTGCTGATGGTTGCCGCGCTCAGTGCTTTTGTCAGTACGCCCCTGGATCGCGTTTCATTGGTGCTTCGCTACAACTGGTATTTGCCTGCACTGCATGTGTTCAGGTTGATGTCCACAGGATTGCTACTCGCGCTCGCCATTCATTTCGCCCTTGATTTCAAAGACTTCTTGCTATTTTATGTCGTACAGATGTCGGCCGTGTATCTTCTAGACCTTTTATTTGCTCATTTCTTGATCGGTCACGCAGTCGGGAAGGGGGCGGCGGCAATGAAAGAGGTTTGATAGGGTGTTGGACGCAGTCAAAGCCTTTGGCATGGGGCTGGCGTGATGGCCAAGTAAATTGTATCGCACGAAATGACGATGCGCCGGCTAACCGAAAGAGTGATCATAATGGACAGTGAAATTGCGGGTCGATTCAGGGAGCAGGATACCTCAATGTTGCCAAGCTCTCTGGCATGGGTGAATGTGGCGCGCATAAAGCTTTTGGCGGCTGTTGTATTTTATGTTTTTGCTCTTGTCTATGGTCATGACAAATACCTCTCTCTGGTGCAGGCTTTTTGGGGGTTCAATTCGCCTCATTTTAATTTGAGCAATATGCTGCTCATCATCGTGTTGGCGGTCATTCCTGCGTTCGTTATGCCATTATACCTGACAAGACCGTCCTCTCTGTTTATCTATGCCTTGGTGTTTTGCGTCTACTTGCCAGGGGTCGTTACTGGCATGCTCAACTATGAGGACTCCATAGATCGGTACTTGGGGCTGTTCTCTTGTTTTTGCATCGGTCTCGTCGGTTGTTGCTTGGCTGTTCGCTGTGTTCCCCTGCGCAGTAACGCTTCCAGATCGTTCTCGCGGCCTTTGTTGCTCACCTGCGTGCTGGGTTCACTCACCTGCTTTCTCGTCTTGTTTCTGACGTATAAGGATATTCTTTCTTTTTCCGGCGTGGATGATATCTACGCGCAACGGGAGAAGGGGGCGGCCACCTCCTTGTTCATAGGATACTGCCAGGTTTATTTGGCTTACTTTTTCTCGCCGGTGCTGTTTGCTACCGGTTTGATATCTAAGCGCATCTTGATTGCGCTGCTCGGTTTTGCTGGTTTTATTTTCGTGTTCATGATAACCGCCGAGCGGACAGTGCTTCTGTTGCCGTTCGCAATGTTCTTGATGGCGTTCATTTTCAAAGCGCGTGGCGCGAATCCTAATGCCCCGGTGTACTTGTTTGTGGGCGGTGGGGTGATGGTCTTCCTGATTGCGGAGCTCTTTGATCAGGTTGGTCTTTTCCAAGAATTGGGCTTCTACTTTTATACGCGTTTAATCGCTTGCCCCGGCTTGTTTGTTACTCAATATTATGACTTGTTCTCTACGCAAGGTTTTACTTACTGGGCTCACGTATCGGGCATCAGTTGGTTTGCTGAGGTACCTGCAGCGTATGCAGCTGATGAAAAATGGCCTGCTCTGGGTAAAATTCTGGCTGAGCGGGTGCTGGGCGTGCAGAGTCAGTCTAATGCCAGTTTTGTCGCTACCGATGGTGTCGCCGCTGCCGGTGGTCCAGGCGTGCTGGCCATCTTCATGCTTTACACAGTCTGGTTGATCGCGCTGGATTGGGTGTCCCAGGGGTGGAACAAGGTGCTGCTGCTGACGGCGCTTTTCCCTCTCGCATTCATTAGTACCAACGGTCCTTTTTCTACCATGTTGGCTTCCTTTGGCGGGGGGCTGTGGATTGCCATGCTATGGTTTGACAAATTCAGAATGAAGCTATGGGGGCATCGGCTGTGATTGGATATGTTATCTCGAGAATACTAAAAAAATCACGAGGCGCTGCACTGATCGATTCACATATTCCTCGTAGTTCGAAAGTAGAGTCGGGCAGTACGTTGATTTCTACACGTTTTGGTGAGCATAGCTTCTGCGGCTATGATTGCACGTTCATAAGAACGACTGTTGGGGCATTTTGTTCAGTCGCAAGCAATGTTGTAGTCGGGGGCGCGCGGCACCCCATCGAGTACGTGTCGACCAGCCCTGTGTTTCTGGCGCATAAAGAGAGCATCAAGAAAAAGTTTTCCCGGCATGATTACCGTTGGGAGCCCGTCACGACCATAGGGCACGATGTCTGGATTGGGCAGGGCGTTTTGATCAAGGGCGGGGTTACGATCGGAACGGGGGCTGTGATAGGCATGGGCAGCGTAGTCACCAAGGATGTCCCTCCTTATGCTATCTATGGCGGCAACCCCGCACGCCTGATACGTTACAGATTTACGGAGTCCATAATCGAGGGGCTTCTGAAAAGCCGTTGGTGGGAGCTATCGGATGAGCAATTGAGTGCGGCGGCTGTCCATTTCACCGACCCAGAAGCTTTTTTGAAAAGTCAGAACTTGCTATGAAGATCATTCATCTGTGTGTGTCATGTTTCTATATTGATGGTTATCGGTATCAGGAAAACGAACTGGTGCGTGAGCACGTCGATACCGGGCACGATGTACTGGTAGTGGCGTCCACTGAAACCTACCTGGATAATTTGACCCTCGGCTACACCGCGCCGGGGGATTATATGGGAACGGATGGCGCTCGGGTTATACGGTTACCCTACAGTGGGGTCGCCCCGTTCTTTTTGAAAAAGAAACTCAGAATGCATAACGAACTGGGGCGTATTCTTGAGACGTTCGCTCCAGACGTGATCATGTTTCATGGGCTTTGTGGCTGGGAGTTGCGCACCGCGGCACGGTACAAGCGCAAGCATCCGGATGTTAAGCTTTATGTCGATAGCCACGAGGATGCAAATAACAGCGCAGTGACCAGTTTGTCAAAAGTGCTGCACAATTTTTACTACCGTCCAATCATCAGGGCGGCGCTGCCAGCTATAGACAAAGTGCTTTGCATTTCTCAGGAAACGCTCGAATTCTGTCGCAAACAATATGGTATCGACGATGCGGCTATGGAATTTTTCCCGTTGGGAGGAAAGATTGCCGATGATTCGAGCTATGAAAAAATTCGTACTGGAACACGCGCGGAACTGGGTATTGATCCTGGCCAGACGGTGTTTTTACAGTCTGGAAAATTCGATGCGAAAAAGAAGCTGGTTCAAAGCCTTCGGGCATTCTCGCAATTGCAATCTGAGGATTTCCGCTTCTTGATTGTCGGTCAATTGCATGACGCCATTGCCGAGGAGGCGCGTGCGCTCATTGCCAAGGATCCGCGTATCACTTTTCTGGGCTGGAAACCTGCCGATGAGTTATATGGCTTGTTGTGTGCGGCAGATGTCTACGTTCAGCCAGGCAGCCAGTCAGCGACGATGCAGATGAGCCTCTGCGCTCGTCGACCTGTCATTGTTGCTGACGTGCCCAGTCATGTTCCGTTTGTGCAGGGGAATGGATGGGCCGTTCGTGAGGAAAGCGATTTGCTTCGCGCCTTTGCACAGATTGAGGCAGACCCAGGAATATTGGATACTTACTCGAGGCGGTCTTACGAAATTGCTTCGAGTCTTTTGGACTATCGCCGCATGGCAAAGCGCCTGCTGACCTAATTGCTGGAAGTTAATATGAAGAATTACAAAATTTGTACGCGTTGCATCATGGACACCAGCGACCCGAACATTCGCTTTGATCAGCATGGCGTTTGCGAGTACTGCGCCAACTTCGACAGTGAGATCAAGCCCAATTGGGACACTGGCGCGCGTGGCGAAGCCGAATTGATGGCGCTGGCAGAAAAAATCAAGCAGCACGGTAAAGGCAAGGACTTCGATTGCATTATCGGTTTGAGTGGCGGTCTGGATAGCTCGTACGCTGCCTATGTAGCCAAGAATGTCATGGGCCTGAGGCCTTTGCTCTTCCACGTGGACGCGGGCTGGAACACTGACCAGGCGGTTGGCAACATCGAGCGCTTGGTCGACGGACTCGGCCTGGACCTCTACACCGACGTCATCAACTGGGAGGAAATGAAGGACCTTCAAGTGGCCTTCCTGCGTTCGCAAATTTCCGATCAGGACTTACCGCAGGATGCTGCCTTCTTCTCTTCGCTCTACAAATTTGCACACAAGCACAAGATCAAATATGTCTTGACCGGCGCCAATTACTCGACGGAGTGCTGCCGTGAGCCCGAAGAATGGGGCGGCTACCCAGGGATTGACAAGACGCTGTTCAATGATATTCACGGCCAATTTGGCAAGCGGTCACTGAAGAGTTTCCCGCTCGTTGATATTCTGACCTACAAGATTTATTACCAGCGCATCCTCGGCATGCAGATTGTCAAGCCGCTGAACCTCGTGCCCTACGTCAAAGCGGACGCAGAAGCCACGTTGGAGCGCCTGTTCGGCTGGAAGCGGTTCAAGCATAAACACCACGAGTCGCGTTTCACGCGCTTTTACGAAGACTACTGGATGCCGCGCAAATTCGGCTACGAAAAGCGCCGCGCGCATTTCTCCAGCCTGATCATGACCGGGCAGTTGACGCGAGAGGCAGCGCTTGAGCGCATCGCCCAGCCTGAAATGGACGAAAACTTCCTCAAATCCGAGTTCGAATACGTAGCACACAAGCTGGACTTGACTGTGCCTGAGCTTCAAGGCATTTTCGAAGGTCAGAACAAGACCTTCCGTGACTACAAAAACAAACGTTTCGTGATCGGCATTGGTGCAAGAGTGCTCAGTGCAATCGGATTGGAAAGAAGGCTGTTCAGATGATCACCATCATTGATTATGGCTTGGGCAACATCCAGGCCTTCGTTAACGTCTATCGACGCTTGCACATCCCGGTGGCAGTTGCGCAAACCGCAGCGCAGCTGGATGGTGCAACCAAACTGATCCTTCCTGGCGTCGGCGCCTTCGACCATGCGATCGAACGGCTGGATGCGTCGGGCATGCGTCCTGCGCTCGAAGAGCTGGTGCAGCAGCACAAGCTGCCTGTGCTGGGTATCTGTGTGGGCATGCAAATTCTCGCCAACAGCAGCGAAGAAGGGCGCCTGGCAGGTCTGGGCTGGGTGCCTGGGTGCGTTCGCTCCTTCAAGTCAGTCCCCAACCTTGCAGACCTGCCGTTGCCTCACATGGGCTGGAATGACGTGGCCGCCCTCAACGACAACCCCTTGTTCAAAGGTTTCGAAGAAGAGGCGCGGTTCTATTTCCTGCACTCGTTCTTCTTCGACTGCGAGCAGGAACAACACCGTGCGGCGATGTCTTCATACGGTCTTGAGTTCAGTTGCGCGGTTCAGGCTGGGAACGTATATGGCGTTCAGTTCCACCCTGAGAAGAGCCACCATTTTGGTGTCGGCCTGCTGAAAAACTTCGCGGAACTGTGAGCGGATACTGACAATGTTAAGACCCCGGATCATTCCATGCCTGCTCATCCAAGAGGGTGGGCTAGTCAAGACGGTCAAATTCAAGGATCCGAAATACGTCGGAGATCCCATCAATGCGGTGAAGATCTTCAACGAAAAGGAAGCCGATGAACTGATCGTAATCGACATTGACGCCACGGCGCATGGTGTCGAACCCAACTATACGCAGATTGCCAAGCTCGCCGCCGAATGCCGTATGCCACTGTGTTACGGAGGTGGCATCCGCACCGCGGCGCAAGCCAAGAAGATCATCCAGCTGGGGGTAGAGAAGGTAGCCATCAGCTCGGCTGCCCTGGAAAACCCCCAGCTCGTTACCCAGATTGCTGAAGAAATTGGCAGTCAGAGCGTCGTCGTGGTGCTGGACCACAAGTCACGCTTGCTGAGCAAGCATCAGGAAGTGTGGACACACAATGGCACGCGCAACACCAAGCGCAGCGTGCTGGAGGTGGCCCAGGAGCTGGAAAAGCTGGGTGCAGGGGAGATTGTTCTCAACTCGATCGAAAATGATGGAAAGATGAAGGGCTACGACCTGGATCTGGCGACCAAGCTTCGCGCGGCAGTGCACATCCCGATCACCATCCTTGGCGGCGGCGGTTCGCTCGAGGACATGGCCAGCGTGGTCAAGGCGTGTGGCGTGGTTGGCGTGGCGGCGGGCAGTTTCTTTGTGTTCAAGGGGCCATATCGAGCGGTGCTGATCAGCTATCCAAGTGCCCAGCAGAAAGACGACATCATTTATTCAGCTCTACGTGCCCGATAACTACTCGGGCACGTCGCAAGGGTCAGATCATATGTTCAAAGGTAAAAAGCTTCTTATCACCGGCGGCACCGGATCTTTCGGTAACGCGGTCCTCAAACGGTTTCTCGATAGCGACATCGCGGAAGTACGCATTTTCAGCCGCGATGAGAAGAAACAGGACGACATGCGCAAGCGCTACGACAGCGCCAAGCTCAAGTTCTATATCGGCGATGTTCGGGACTACCAGAGCGTGCTGAACGCCACCCGAGGTGTCGACTTCATCTACCATGCTGCGGCGTTGAAGCAGGTGCCGTCTTGCGAATTCCACCCAATGGAAGCCGTCAAGACCAATGTCATCGGTACCGAGAACGTCCTTGAGGCGGCCATTCAGAACGAAGTGCGACGCGTGGTGTGCCTGAGCACCGACAAGGCGGTTTACCCGATCAATGCGATGGGTATTTCCAAGGCCATGATGGAAAAGGTCATGGTCGCCAAGTCGCGCAACCTGGATGAGGCCAAGACGGTGATCTGCGGCACGCGCTACGGCAACGTGATGGCATCGCGTGGGTCGGTGATTCCGTTGTTCATCGATCAGATTCGCGCGGGCAAGCCGTTGTCCATCACCGACCCGAACATGACCCGTTTCATGATGACCCTGGCTGACGCGGTAGACCTCGTGCTGTATGCCTTCGAGCATGGCAACAACGGTGATCTGTTCGTGCAGAAGGCACCAGCTGCCACGGTGCAAACCCTGGCATCGGCATTGACCGCGCTACTTGGCCGACCAGAGCATCCTGTTCAGGTCATCGGTACCCGCCATGGTGAAAAACTCTACGAAGCGCTCCTCAGTCGGGAAGAGATGGCATGTGCCGAGGACATGGGTGATTACTATCGTGTGCCGCCAGACCTGCGCGACCTGAACTACAGCAAGTTTGTCGAGCAGGGCGAAGAGAAGATCTCCCATACCGAAGATTACAACTCGCATAACACTCACCGCCTCGATGTGGCGCAGATGCAGGCTTTGCTGTTGAAGCTCGAATTCATCAAGGCCATCCAGCGTGGCGAGCATGCCACGCCGGAGGAGTGACCCATGAAGGTTCTGGTCACTGGAAGCAATGGGTTCATCGCCCGCAATCTGCTTGTTCATTTGCGCGAACGCAAGGACGTTGAAGTCATCCTTCACGCGCGTGGCGATGACCTGCAAGCGCTGGAAACCAAGGTCGCGCAAGCCGAATTCGTCTTTCACCTGGCCGGCGTCAATCGCCCTCAGGATCCAGCGGAGTTCGGCAGTGGCAACCGCGAGCTGACCCAGCAGCTGTGCGAGGCTGTGAAAGCCACCGGGCGAAACATTCCGGTACTCTATACCTCGTCTATTCAGGCGGAGCGAGACAACCCGTACGGGCTGAGTAAACTGGCAGCCGAACAGGCGTTGACTGCGCTTGCTCAGGCGCATGGCAATGACGTTTATATCTTCCGTTTGCCGAACGTGTTTGGTAAGTGGGCACGCCCCAATTACAACTCGGCGGTAGCGACTTTCTGCCACAATATTGCTCATGACCTGCCTATCCAGATTCATGATGCCTCTGCAGCCGTGAGCCTGGTCTATGTCGATGATGTGGTCAGCAAGTTCCTGGCCGTCATGGATGGCGAGAACGTGGGCAGTGGCAGGGTCGAAGTCGAACCGGTTTACAGCACCACGGTGGGCGCACTGGCTGAACAACTGCGCAGTTTCCGTGAAAGCCGCTCGACGCTGATCACCGAGAATGTGGGTGTGGGCCTTGTGCGCGCGCTGTATTCCACCTACCTCAGTTACCTGCCGCCTGCAGCATTTACCTATGAAGTGCCCAAGTACGGCGACCCACGCGGTGTTTTCGTCGAAATGCTGAAAACCCCTGAAGCCGGTCAGTTTTCGTACTTCACGGCTCATCCAGGCATCACGCGCGGCGGTCATTATCACCATTCCAAGACCGAGAAATTCCTGGTGATCAAAGGCATGGCAAACTTCCGTTTTCGCCATGTCGTCACCGACGAATTCTACGAACTTCAGACCAGTGGCGAGTCACCGACTATCGTCGAGACAGTCCCAGGTTGGACCCATGACATTACCAATATCGGTGATGACGAAATGATCGTCATGCTGTGGGCCAATGAAATTTTCGATCGCGAACACCCGGACACTTATGCGTTGCCGGTTTGCCCCTGACCCGGTTGATGCATGAAATGAGGACAGTATGAAAAAGCTGAAAATTGTCACTGTTGTTGGAACCCGTCCGGAAATCATTCGCCTGTCGCGGGTCATGAGTGCGCTTGATCAGCATTGTGAACAGGTGCTGGTGCATACCGGCCAGAATTATGACTACGAGCTGAACGAAATCTTCTTTCAGGACCTGGGCATTCGCAAACCCGACCATTTCCTCAATGCCGCCGGAGCCTCCGGGGCAGAGACCATTGGCAACGTGATCATTGCGGTGGATCGCGTGCTGGCCGAGGTACAGCCTGAGGCGTTGCTGGTTCTGGGGGATACCAACAGCTGCATGGCGGTGATCCCGGCCAAGCGCCGCAAGATCCCGACCTTCCACATGGAAGCAGGCAACCGTTGCTTCGACATGCGCGTCCCTGAAGAGATTAACCGACGCATCGTCGACCACACGGCTGACATCAATCTCACCTACAGCACCATTGCACGTGACTACCTGCTCCGCGAGGGTCTGCCGCCAGACATGGTGATCAAGACCGGTAGCCCGATGTTCGAGGTACTCAACCATTACCGTCCGTCGATCGAGGCTTCTGATGTACTGCAGCGCCTTGGACTGGAAGAAGGGCAGTTTTTTGTCGTCAGCGCACACCGCGAAGAGAACATTGAGTCGGACAACAACTTCCTCAAGCTGGTGGACGTGCTCAATACAGTGGCCGCCGAGTTCAACCTGCCGGTGATTGTTTCTACCCACCCCCGCACGCAGAAACGTGTCGATGCGCTGGGTGTCAAGTTTCACGCCAATGTACGCCTGCTCAAACCGCTGGGCTTCACCGACTACAACAAGCTGCAATTGGCTTCCAAGGCGGTCTTGTCAGACAGCGGCACAATCAACGAAGAATCGTCCATCCTCAATTTCCCGGCACTGAACTTGCGCGAGGCACATGAGCGCCCCGAGGGTATGGAGGAGGCCGCAGTCATGATGACTGGCCTGGATGTGACGCGCGTGCTGCAGGGGCTGGCGCTGCTGGAAACCCAGCCACGTGGCGAGTGCCGAGGCCTGCGTCTGGTGGAAGACTACAGCATGCCCAATGTGTCCGAGAAGGTGGTGCGAATTATCCACAGCTACCGTGACTATGTAATGCGTACCGTCTGGAGAAGGTACTGATCTGCCATGGCCACGCGCATTCTACTGCTCACTCAATGGTTTGACCCGGAGCCAACGTTCAAGGGGTTGGTGTTTGCCCGTGAACTGGTTGCTCAAGGTTTTGAAGTGGAAGTCGTTACCGGCTTCCCCAATTACCCTGGCGGTAAGTTGTACTCGGGATACAAGGTCAAGCTCATACAGCGTGAAGTGATCGATGGCGTCAACGTGACGCGCGTGCCGCTCTATCCCAGCCATGGGCAGAGCGGCATCGGGCGTGTACTCAACTATGTAAGCTTTGCTGCGACCAGCCTGTTCTATGGGTTGTTCGGTGCACGCAAACCGGACGTCATCTATGCCTACCACCCGCCGTTGACGGTCGGCATGTCGGCAGCTCTCATACGGATGTTTCGTAGAGTGCCGGTGGTGTATGACATCCAGGACATGTGGCCGGATACCTTGAAGGCTACTGGCATGTTTTCCAACGAGAAGGCACTGCGGCTGGTGAGTCGGGTATGCGACTGGGTTTACCGCCGTGTTGACCAGATCGTGGTGCTTTCGCCTGGGTTCAGACGGTTGCTCATCGAGCGTGATGTCCCGGCGGGAAAGATCGATGTGATTTACAACTGGTGCGCCGAGGACATGGTATGTACCACGGATGCAGGCAAGCCTGACAACTTCCCGGGTAGCGACACCTTCCGGGTGTTGTTCGCCGGCAACATGGGCAAGGCGCAAGCGCTTGATGCGCTGATCGACGCGGCAGCGATTCTCAAGCAAAGAGCGGCCAATGTATCGCTGGTCTTTCTGGGCGGCGGCGTTGAAGTTTCGCGTCTTCAGGCTGTTGCGCAGCAAAGGCAGCTCGACAACGTGATTTTTTTACCGGGCGTACCCATGGCAGAGGTTGGGGCCTACCTGGCGAGTGCTGACGCGTTGATGGTACACCTGAAGAAAGACCCGCTTTTCACCATTACCATACCGTCCAAGACTCAAGCTTACATGGCTGCCGGCAAACCGTTGATCATGGCAGTGGAAGGTGACGCGGCGCAATTGGTGGGCGACGCCGACTGCGGCGTGATAGCTGAGCCGCAAAACCCTCAAGCGCTGGCGGATGCCTGCATCGAGCTCAGTTTGCTGACTGATCAGATGAGGGCTCAAATGGGCCAGAGAGGCGCGGATTTTTATCGTCAGAAGCTTTCCTTGAAAGTGGGTGTACAACGCTTTGGCGAACATTTCAGGCGTTTGGGCAAGTAATGGTGCAACGTCTGGTAGTGCCGATGAATTTGGTTAGGTATTGAGATGTTGAAACGATTGTTCGATGTGGTGGCCGCGATGGCAGGCCTGATAGTACTGTCGCCCGTCATCGTCATCGTGGCGATAATGATCCGGCGCAAGATTGGCTCACCGGTATTGTTCCGTCAGGTACGCCCCGGTATGCATGGCAAGCCTTTCGAGATGATCAAGTTCCGGACGATGCTCGATGCGGTCGATAGCCGGGGCAACCCGCTACCCGACGCCCAGCGCATGACCCGCTTCGGTAGCTTCTTGCGTTCGAGCAGTCTCGATGAGCTGCCCGAATTGTGGAATGTCGTAAAAGGCGATATGAGCCTGGTCGGCCCGCGCCCGTTGCTGATGGAGTACCTGCCGTTGTATGACCACGAGCAGCGCCGGCGTCACGATGTACGCCCAGGCGTTACTGGATGGGCGCAGATCAATGGTCGCAACGCATTGAGCTGGGAGGAGAAGTTCAAGCTGGACGTCTGGTATGTGGATAACCGCTCGTTCTGGCTGGACCTCAGAATCATCTTCCTTACGGTAAAAAAAGTCATCGTACGGGACGGTATCAGTGCGCAGGGCGAGGTCACCATGTCCAAATTTACCGGTTCGCGAAAATGAACCGGCTGGCGATTCTGGGGGCTAGCGGTCACGGAAAGGTAGTGGCCGATGCTGCAGCGTTGTGCGGCTGGGAGCACATCGACTTCTTCGATGATGGCTTGCCTGAGCGCAAGGTGTGTGGGGTGTGGTCGATTGTCGGGGACAGTGCGCAGTTGCTTGCTGCAGTGGATACTTATGACGGCGTGATCGTGGCGATTGGCAACAATGCCATCCGCCGCGCCAAACAGCAGCAGCTCGTGCAAGCTGGCGCTGTGATGGCAACCATCATTCACCCTGCTGCCGTAGTCAGCAAGCACGCGCATCTGGGCGCAGGCAGCGTAGTGTTTGCCACCGCCGTGATTAACCCGTTTTGCGAGATCGGTGATGGTGCCATCCTCAATACCGGCTGCAGTGTCGATCACGATTGCAGCCTTGGGGCGTTTGTTCATGTCAGCCCTGGCGCGCGTCTGGCAGGCCAGGTTCAGGTCGGCGACGAAAGCTGGGTCGGCATTGGCGCCAGCGTGCGTCAACTGACCTGCATCGGCGCGCGTGTCACCGTCGGCGCTGGGGCTGTAGTGGTTTCGGCAGTTGCAAATGACCTGACGGTTGTTGGGGTTCCAGCACGAGCAATTGGCAAATGACCGCGATTAGCGTTATTGAACCAAGCATTTATGGCTGGCGCAGCGAGTCGCCAGCATTGTCGAAAATTCTGGAAAGCGAGTAGATCACTGTGTTGAATACTTCTTTTGCCCCCTGGCCATCATTCACCGATGAAGAGGCCAATGCAGTTCGCGATGTTGTGCTGTCCAACAAGGTCAATTACTGGACAGGCCAGGAATGCCGCCAGTTCGAGCAGGAGTTCGCTGCCTGGGCCGGTACCGCCCATGCGGTAGCGCTTGCCAACGGTACCGTTGCGCTGGACCTGGCGTTGAACGCGTTGGGTATTGGCAAGGGTGACGAGGTGGTCGTCACGCCGCGGACTTTCCTCGCCTCGGTGTCCAGTATCGTCAACGCCGGTGCGATTCCGGTTTTTGCAGAAGTCGACAGGGATACGCAAAATATCACTGCCGAAACCATCCGCGCTGTCCTGACGCCGCGTACCCGGGCCGTGATCTGTGTGCACCTCGCCGGTTGGCCATGCGACATGGACCCCATCATGGCATTGGCGGCCCAGCATGACCTGAAAGTGATCGAGGATTGTGCGCAGGCGCACGGTGCAACTTACAAGGGGCGTTCTGTCGGCTCTATTGGCCACGTCGGCGCCTGGTCGTTCTGTCAGGACAAGATCATGACGACCGGCGGCGAAGGCGGCATGGTCACTACCAACGACCGTGAGCTTTGGGCAAAAATGTGGGCCTTCAAGGATCATGGGAAAAGTTGGGAAGCGGTTTATCAGCGCGAGCATGCCCCCGGTTTCCGCTGGTTGCACGAAAGCTTTGGCACCAACTGGCGCATGATGGAGGTCCAAGGGGTTATCGGCCGGATTCAGCTGCGGCGCATGCCTGACTGGAGCAAGGCACGCATGGCCAATGCCGGAAAGATCTGGGAATGTGCGAAAGAGCTCAAGGGCTTGCGCGTACCTGTTCCAGGGCAGGGCATCGGGCATGCAGCCTACAAGTGCTACGTTTTTGTCGAGCCTGGTGCACTACGCCCGGAATGGTCGCGTGACCGTATACTGGGAGCGATCATGGAGCGCGGTGTACCCTGCTTCTCCGGCTCTTGTTCGGAGGTCTATCTGGAAAAAGCATTTGATGGCACCCACTGGCGCCCAGAGCCGCATCTGAGTGTTGCCAGGGAGCTGGGGGAAACCAGCCTGATGTTCCTGGTGCATCCGACCTTGAGTGCTGCGGAAATCGAAAAAACCTGCCAGGCACTGAAAGACGTGATGGCGTTGGCAGCGGCGTAACGCTCTGCAACAGGGCTTTGTGGAGAAATGGCATGGAAGAGCAAGCATGACGAATAGACTGCGCGCCTGGTTGCTGGCATTGCCAAGGCGTCACAAGCGCCTTGTTCAGGTAGTAGCAGACATCCTGCTGGTGTGGGCAGCCCTGTGGCTGGCTTTCCTGGTCAGGCTGGGTATCGATGAACTGGCCAACCCGGTTCTTGAGCATGCATGGCTGTTTGTCGCGGCTCCTGCCGTTTCCATTCCGCTGTTCGTTCGATTCGGCATGTACCGGGCGGTCATGCGCTACTTTGGCAACGAAGCCCTGATCGCAATCATCAAGGCGGTCAGCTTGTCTGCGTTGATATTGGGGCTTGTGGTGTATTGGTACAGCAACCATGAACGCCTGGTGCCAAGGTCGGTCATTTTCAACTACTGGTGGCTTAGCCTGATCATGGTGGGCGGGCTACGCCTGGCGATGCGTCAGTACTTTCTCGGCGACTGGTTCACTGCGGCGCAACATGTGCCATTCGCCAGCCGGCAGGACGGCCTGCCCCGGGTTGCAGTCTACGGCGCGGGTGCCGCCGGCAACCAGCTCGTGGCGGCGCTTCGGATGGGCAAGGTGATGCGCCCGGTGGCATTCATTGACGATGACGACAGCATTGCTGACAGGGTGATCTCTGGCTTGCAGGTCTACAAGCCAGAGCATATCGAGAAAATGCTGGATGTTACCGGGGCGCATGAGATTCTGTTGGCCATTCCTTCTGCCAGCAGGACCCGGCGCCGGGAAATCCTGACCTGTCTTGAGTCATTTCCGCTGCATGTGCGCAGTATCCCAGGGTTCATGGACCTGGCCAGTGGCCGGGTCAAGGTGGATGACATCCAGGAGGTTGGTATTGCCGACTTGCTGGGCCGAGATGCAGTGCCGGCACAGGAAGATCTACTGGAGCGCTGCATCACAGGGCAGACGGTATTGGTCACCGGGGCAGGCGGCTCGATAGGCTCCGAGCTGTGCAGGCAGATCATGAGTCTGTCGCCGAAGACCTTGCTGATGTTCGAGCACAGTGAGTTCAACCTCTACAGCATTCAATCGGAGCTGGAGCAGCGTATAACGCGCGAAGGCTTGACCACGCGGTTATTGCCAATTCTCGGTTCGGTGCGTAATCCCAGGTTGCTGCTGGATGTGCTGCACAGCTGGAAGGTTGATACGGTGTATCACGCCGCTGCCTACAAGCATGTTCCGATGGTCGAGCACAATATTGCCGAGGGTGTGCTGAACAATGTCATCGGCACCCTCAATACGGCGCAGGCTGCATTGCAGGCAGGTGTTGCCAATTTTGTTCTTATCTCGACAGACAAGGCCGTACGCCCGACAAACGTGATGGGTAGCACCAAGCGCCTGGCCGAACTCGCGCTGCAAGCCTTGAGTCACGAAGCGGCGCCTGTGCTTTTTGGCGAAGACGAAGGTAATGTGTCTCGGGTCAATCGCACGCGGTTTACCATGGTGCGGTTCGGCAATGTGCTGGGTTCTTCAGGTTCTGTAATCCCGTTGTTCCACAAGCAGATCCAAGCCGGTGGCCCAGTGACGGTCACGCACCCGAAGATCACGCGTTACTTCATGACGATTCCCGAGGCTGCCCAGCTGGTGATCCAGGCCGGTTCCATGGGGCAGGGCGGCGATGTATTCGTACTGGACATGGGTGAGCCGGTCAAAATTGTCGAGCTCGCCGAGAAGATGATTCATCTGTCTGGCCTCAGTGTGCGGTCCGAACGAAACCCGCATGGCGATATCACCATCGAATTCAGCGGCCTGCGACCGGGTGAGAAACTCTATGAGGAACTTCTGATTGGTGACGATGTGATCGCCACGCGTCATCCGATGATCATGAGTGCGCAAGAAGATTATTTGCCTTGGGACATCATGAAGCAAAGGCTGACGGCGTTACTCGCAGCGATCGAAACGGATGACTACGTGACGATCCGGCAGATCCTGCGTGAAACCGTGGCCGGCTATGTCCCGCAGGGTGAAATTGTCGATTTCATGCATCTTCAACGTCGTCTGAAACCCTGACATACCAATGCACTGGCTGCTACATGATGCAACGGACGCAGCCCTTTTCGCGTGTAGACGATCCCGTAGATCAGCGCCGGATACCGCGTCTAGAGTTACAACAATAATGTGGTAGATGAGGGCGTTATGGGGAACTGGGTCGGCAACAGCATTCGAGAACGTTTGCAGAAGCTGCCGCGCGGGCAGAAACGCTTGCTGCAGGTAGTCACTGACGTCGGTCTGGTTTGGTGCGCTTTGTGGATGGCCTTCGTGGTCAGGCTGGGGATAGAGGATCTGGTCAACCCGTTGCTCGAGCATACGTGGCTGTTCTTGTGTGCTCCAGTTGTGGCCATCCCGTTGTTCATACGTTTTGGGCTCTATCGGGCAGTAATGAGGTACTTTGGCAACGACGCCCTGATCGCGATCATCAAGGCGGTTACTCTCTCGGCGCTGATCCTTGGTGTCATCATCTATTGGGTGGGCAGCCACCAGGCCGTCGTACCCCGGTCGATCACCTTCAATTACTGGTGGTTAAGCTTGATCATGGTTGGCGGGTTGCGTCTGGCCATGCGTCAGTACTTCCTGGGCGACTGGTTCACTGCTGCCGTCCAGCACGTGCCATTTGCCAGTCGTGAAGACGGCCTGCCGAAGGTTGCTGTCTACGGCGCAGGTGCTGCGGGTAATCAGCTGGTGGCCGCCCTGCGCATGGACAAGGCCATGCGTCCCGTCGCGTTCATTGATGACGATGCCAGTATCACTGATCGTGTCATTGCAGGCTTGCAGGTGTTTCACCCCGATCAACTGCAACGGCTGATCGAAGTGACCGGTGCCCAGGAGATTCTGCTGGCGATCCCGTCTGCCACCCGTGCGCGTCGAAGGGAAATCCTGACGTTCCTCGAAGGCTTCCCGCTGCATGTGCGCAGTGTGCCTGGGTTCATGGACCTGGCCAGTGGCAAGGTCAAGGTCGACGACATCCAGGAGGTCGACATTGCCGACTTGCTGGGCCGTGACGCCGTGCCTGCACAAAGCGACCTGCTGGAGCGTTGCATTGTCGATCAGGTGGTGCTGGTCACCGGCGCGGGTGGCTCGATCGGTTCCGAGCTCTGCCGTCAGATGATTGGGCAGTCGCCCAGAACGTTGCTGCTGTTCGATCACAGCGAGTTCAACCTTTACAGCATCTTCTCGGAGCTGGACCAGCGTATCGCCCGTGAGTCGTTGTCGGTCAGTCTGATCCCGATCTTGGGCTCGGTGCGCAACCAGTCGCAGATGCTCGACATCATGAAAACCTGGCGAGTTGATACCGTCTATCACGCGGCAGCCTACAAGCACGTGCCAATGGTCGAGCACAACATTGCCGAAGGGCTGCTGAACAACGTCATCGGTACTTTGCACACGGCGCAGGCAGCCCTGCAGGCCGGCGTTGCCAACTTCGTGCTGATTTCCACCGACAAGGCAGTACGACCGACCAACGTGATGGGCAGTACCAAGCGGCTGGCGGAGATGACCCTGCAAGCCCTTAGCCAGGAACTGGCGCCAGTGTTGTTCGGCGATGGTGGCAACGTGTCGCAGGTCAACAAGACCCGCTTCACCATGGTGCGCTTCGGTAACGTGCTGGGCTCGTCCGGGTCGGTGATCCCGCTGTTCCACAAGCAGATCAAGGCCGGTGGGCCGCTGACCGTCACCCACCCGAAGATCACGCGTTATTTCATGACCATTCCCGAAGCGGCTCAGCTGGTGATTCAGGCCGGCTCGATGGGCAAGGGCGGTGACGTGTTCGTACTCGACATGGGTGAGCCGGTGCGTATTGTCGAACTGGCGGAGAAGATGATTCACCTGTCCGGCTTCAGTGTGCGAAACGAGCGCAATCCGATGGGGGATATCACCATCGAGTTCACAGGTTTGCGCCCAGGCGAAAAACTCTACGAAGAGCTGCTGATCGGCGACAACGTGCTCGCCACACGCCACCCCATGATCATGAGTGCCAACGAAGACTACCTGCCATGGGACTCGCTCAAGGATGCTTTACAGCAGTTGCTGGCTGCGGCGTCCAGCGACGACTTCGTGCGGGTACGGCAACTGCTGCGCGAAACGGTGATCGGTTATGCGCCTGAGGGTGAGATCGTCGACTGGATCTACCAACAGCGTCGCCTTGAACCTTGAGTAATTGATGCAGCCTGCGCTCGCTTTTTTGAGCGGCGCAGGCATGAAGTTGGTCATTTGTTGCTCCAGTGGAGACTTGGTCTCCACCCCCAGGGTTTTCCCACCCCCCCAACCCGCGTATCATCCCGTCACTAAATCTGAACCCACGCCCCGACCGACCACAAGTCCAGCCGCACCGGCGTGCAAAAGCAGCTTCAGATACCAAACGATCATCAGCGACACACAACGACCAGCCAGTTTCATGGCTAGGCCAGGCATGCCGGCTGTCCGCAGGATGGGACCGTGCCGATGAGTGTTAAAGGAATGGGTTTTGACTAAGCGTAGAAAGGTTGCAATCGTTGGCTGTTCGTACCGTTTTCCTGGCTCTACCGCTGCAAGCTTCTGGCAAAACCTGATGGAGGGGCGTGACCTGGTGACCCAGGTTGACGCCTCGCGTTGGGAAAAGGCCGAGTTCCTGCACCCGGACAAGGCCAACCCCGCCACCAGCTACACCTTCGCGTCGGGCTCCATGGGCGATGTCAGTGCGTTCGATGCGGGCTTCTTCAATATCTCCCCGCGCGAGGCGGGGATGATGGACCCGCAACAGCGCATCCTCCTGGAAATGTGCTGGGAAACCTTCGAGAACGCCGGGGTCAAGCCGTCCAGCCTGCGTGGCAGCAACTGTGGTGTGTACCTGGGCATCGCCAGTGTCGAGCAGGCCTACCGCCTGGTCGATGACATGGCGGCCATCGACGGCGCCACGGCCACCGGCAACACCATGAGCATCGCCGCCAACCGGCTGTCGTTCTTCTACGACCTGCGTGGCCCGAGCATGGCCATCGACACCGCCTGCTCGTCCTCGCTGGTGGCCTTCCACCAGGCCTGCCAGGCGATCCTCTGCGGTGATGTGGACCAGGCCGTGACCGGTGGCATCAGCCTGCACATGCACCCGTTCGGCTTCATGATCTTCTCCAAGGCAACCATGCTCTCGCGCACGGGCCGGTGCCAGTCGTTCGACGAGAACGGTGATGGCTATGCACGCTCCGAGGGCGGTGGTCTGTTCCTGCTCAAGGATTACGACCAGGCCTTGGCCGATGGCAACACCATTCTCGCCGTGGTCGCGGCCAGTGCGGTGAACACCGACGGGCGCAAGTCCAGCCTGACCCTGCCCAATGCCGACGCCCAGGCGGCGCTGCTCAAGCAGGCCTACGCCAAGGCCGGCATTGCACCTGAACAACTGGATTACCTGGAAGCCCACGGTACCGGTACCTCGGTGGGTGACCCGATCGAGACGCGCGCCATCGGCGAAGCGCTGGGCCAGGCGCGTGGCGCCGGCAACCCGCTGCCGATCGGCTCGGTCAAGAGCAACCTTGGCCACCTGGAGGCGGCCTCCGGCGTGGCCGGCCTGATGAAGGCACTCAACTGCCTGGCCGAGCGCACCGTGCCGGCGACCATCGGGGTCAAGGCGCTCAACCCGAATATCCCGTTCGGCGACCTCAACCTGCAAGTGGTTACCGAGCCGCTGGCGCTCAAGCGCGAAGGGCAGTTGACCGTTGGCGTCAACTCGTTCGGCTTTGGCGGCGCCAACGCCCACGTGATCCTGCAAAGCCCGGAGCCAGCCCAGGCTGCCGCGGCACATTCGAATGCCGCACGGGTGCCGCTGCTGCTCAGCGCCAAGACCGAGCAGGGCCTGCGTGCCACGGCCGAGCGGTTTGCCGCCTATCTGGCCGAGCATCCTGAGGTCGACTACTACGATGTCGCCTACCAGTCCATGTTCCGCCGCGACGCCCATGCCCATCGCCTGCTGCTGGTCTGCGACACGCCTGCCGAAGCGGCCCAGGCGCTGGACGACTACGCCCAGGACCCGACGCTCAGCGAGCTGAGCGCGGTGCTCGAAGCCGGCCAGGCACTGGAGGCGGCCAGCGGGCCGGTGTTCGTCTATTCCGGCAACGGTTCGCAGTGGCAAGGCATGGGGCAGGCAATGCTCGGCCAGCCCGTGTTCGCCGCTGCCGTCGAAGAAGTGGATGCGCTGTTTCAGCCGCTGGCGGGTTATTCGCTGCGCGCCGAGTTGCTGGGCGAGAACGGCGAAGGCCGCTACGCCCGTACCGAAATCGCGCAGCCGGCGCTGTTCGCCCTGCAAGTGGCGGTCACCCGTGTGCTGGCGGCCGAAGGCATTCGTCCGGTCGCGGTGGTCGGCCACAGCGTGGGTGAAGTGGCCGCCGCCTGGGCCAGCGGTGCCCTGAGCCTGGAAGAGGCGACCCAGGTCATCTACCACCGCAGCCGCCTGCAAGGCATGACCCGTGGCACCGGCCAGATGACGGCAGTCGGTTTGTCCGGCGAGGCCACTGCGGCGCTGATCGAGACGCTGCAGCTGGCGGGCCGAGTGGTCGTGGCCGGTGAAAACAGCGCCCGTGGTGCGACCGTGGCCGGCGAGGTCGAGGCCCTGACCGTGCTGGAAGAAGCCCTGGCCGAGCGCCAGGTCTTTGCCCGTCGCCTGGACCTGGACTACGCCTTCCATTCGCCAGCGATGAACGCTATCGAGCAGGCAGTGATCGCCGACCTGGCGCATATCCGACCAGGTGCCACACAGATTCCGTTCTATTCCACCGTGGTCGGTGGCGAGTTGGCCGGCGAGCGCCTGGACAGCCACTACTGGTGGCAGAACATCCGTTACCCGGTGCTTTTCCAGGGCGCCCTGGATGCCCTGGTACGCAACGGCCTGAACCTGTTCGTCGAGATCGGCCCGCACCCGATCCTGCGCAGCTACGTGAACGACGTGCTGGCCCAGTGCGAGCAGCCTGGCCAGGTGATCGGCACCCTCAAGCGCCACGACCACAGTCTGCAGTTGCTCGAACGCAGTGTGGCGCGCCTGCTGCTTGCCGGCGCCGAACCGCAGTGGCCGCAACGCTTCCCGGTCGCTGGGCGTCCGGTCAGCCTGCCGAACTACGCCTGGCAGCGTGACCACTTCCAGTTGCCGGTCAGCGCCGAATCCCTCGGTACCCTCAGCCGTGAGCGCGTGCATCCGCTGCTGGGCTACCCGCTGCTGGGCCATGCGCTGACCTGGGAAAACCGCCTGGACACGCAACAGTTCCCGACCCTGGCCGACCACAAGGTCGGCGAGTCGGTGCTGTTCCCGGGCGCTGGCTTTACCGAGCTGGCGCTGGCCTTGGCGCAGCTGCATCAGCCTGGCGAATTCGTCGACATCGAGGAGCTGGAAATCCACAACCCGCTGCTGCTCGGCAGCGAGGGCAGCAAGAAGGTGCGCGTGCAGGTCGAAGAGGCCGACGGCACCCTGCGCATCACCTCGCGTTCCCTGGCTCAGCGCGAAGACTGGGTGCAACACGTCGTCGCGCGCCTGCCTGGCGAAGCCTGCGGCGTAATGCTGGGCGGCCGTGCGCCGGCCTTGCCGCAGCGGCCGGCGGACTTCAGCGCCGAGCAGCACCTGGCCCTGACCCGCGCGGTCGGCCTCAACTACGGCCCGGCCTACCAGACGGTAGCGGCGGCCTGGGTGGAGGCCGATCGGGTCCTGGCTCAGTTGGCTGTGCCGGCTGCCATCGAAGGTGAGCTTGCTGAGCTGCACCTGCACCCGGCCTTGCTCGACGGCGCTTTCCAGCTGATCACCGAGCTGTTGGCCAGCCGCCCGGGCCGCAACCCTGGGCTGGCGTTCATCCCGGTCAAGCTGGGCCGCATCGCCTTCACCAAGGCCGGTGGTGTGCCGGCGTTGGCCGAGGTGCGCCAACTCAAGCGCACCGAACATTCGTTGCTGGTGGACGTGACCTTGTTCGATGGCAACGGCGATGCCGTGCTGGCGATCAAGGAGGCGCGCCTGCGCGCCGTGCGCCTGCAGTACGACCGCAACGGCGAAATCAAACGCCTGGGCCACGTCGGGCTGGCTGCGCCGGGCGCAGTGGTGCCGGTCGAGCGCCATGCCGTGGCCTCCACGGCGCTGGCCAACGCCCTGCAGTGCCTGGCGGACGAGCCGGCGCAAGTGCGCTACCTCAACGAGGTCGAGCCGCTGCTCGACGTGCTGTGCGCAAGCTTCGTGCTCGACCTGGCCGAGCAGGCCGGGGGGCGCCTGAGTGCCGAGCAGGTCGCCCTGTGGTCGCAAGGCCAGGGCGACTTCCTGGCGGCGTTGCTGCGCCAGGTCGAGCAGGATGGCAGCCTGCTGCGCGGCGCCGATGGCAGCTGGCAACTGGCCGACAGTGGCGAGCGTCCGGCGTCGGAGGCGATCTGGCAGGAGCTGTTCCAGAGCTACCCCGAGTACTTCCAGATCATCCATTCGGTGGGCCGCATCGGTCGCCACCTGCCGGCGCTGCTCGACGGCAGCCAAGCGCTGGACAGCCTGCTGCCACGCGAATCCAGTGCCGCCAGCCTGGCCCGCCTGGTCCTCGGCGCGGCCGGCCAGCAGCGCCTGCTCGCCGGTATCGGCCAGGCCCTGGCCGAGCGTCTGTCGCGGTTGCCGGCCGGACAGCGCCTGCGGGTGCTGGAGTTCGGCTTTGGCGGGGCGTCGTTTGCCGAATTGTCGTATGCCGGGCTGGACTTCGACCGTATCGACTACCTGTACTGCGTGGCCGAGCCAGACCTCGAACAACGCCTGCGCGACGATTGCCCGGCGCTGACGGTGCTGGCTCCCGCCCAACTGGCCGAGGCCGGCCACTTCGACTGGGTGTTGCTGCCGAGTGACCTGGGCGCCCTGGCCGCAGTCGGCGATGCCTTGCGCCAGGCGGCGGCGCAGCTCAACCCCCATGGCCAACTGGCGCTGCTGGGACAGTACCCGGCGCGCTGGGCCGACTTTGTCTTCGGTGCCCAGGCCGATTGGTGGCTGGCCGGCCCCGAGCAGGCGCTGTCGCGTCAGCAAGGCCCGGCGTTCTGGAGCCATGAGCTGCAACGCCACGGCCTGAGTGCATTGCGCACGGTCGATGCATTGCCGGGCAACGCTTGCGGCAGCTACCTGCTGCTGGCCGACAAGCCGGCAACGACGGCGAGTGCCTCCCCTGAGCCTGCCGTGCAGCATTGGGCCGTGCTGGCCGAAGCCGGGCAGGGCGCAGCCCAACGCATTGCCGAGCAACTGCGCGAAGCGGGCCAGCAGGCCAGCCTGCTGCTGCCCGGTGATGCCCAGGCGCTGGCCAGCCAGCTGGCTGCACTGGGCCAGGCGCCGGAGCATGTGCTGCACCTGGCCGGTTTCGACAGCGCTGCCGGGCTCGATGGCCAGGCCGAGCGCTGCTTGCAGGCTGCAGCGTTGGTGCAGGCTTGCGAGTCGCTGAACATGGCCCCGCAGTGCTGGCTGCTCTGCCGCGGTGCCGCCGAGCACCTGTACGGCGCCGACACCGCCGCCGCCATCGACGCGATTGCCGATGCCGCTTTCTGGGGCTTCGGTCGCACCTTGGCCAACGAGTCGCCGAACTGCCGCATCCGCCTGCTCGACCTGGCCTTTGACGCGCCCGTCGAGCTGGCGTTGCCGGCCTTGCTCAATGCCGATGGTGAAACCGAGCTGGCGCTCGATGGCGCGGGCCGCCGCTACGTGCCGCGTCTGCGCGTGCTGGGCAGCGATGCCAAGCACGGCGCTACGGCCGAGCACTGGGTGTGCCTGGGCTTCGACCTGCCAGGCCAGCTGCGCAACCTGCGTTGGGAAGTGCGCGAGCCTCGCGTGCCTGCGGCCGACGAGCTGGACATCGCCGTGCGCGCCACCGGGCTGAACTTCCGCGACGTGATGTTCGCCCTCGGCTTGCTGTCCGACGAGGCCATCGAAAATGGTTTCTCCGGCCCGACCCTGGGCTTCGAATTCGCAGGCGTGGTGCAAGGCAAAGGCGCCGAGGTGCTGGGCGACTTCGCCCCGGGCGATCGCGTGGTGGGCTTTGGCCCATGCAGCTTCGCCAACCGCCTGGTGACCAACGCCAACGCCGTGGCCCGAATCCCCGACGGCATGTCGTTCGAAGCGGCGGCGACCATCCCGAGTACGTTCTTCACGGTCTACTACGCGCTGCACCACCTGGCGCGCCTGGAACCGGGCGAGAAGGTGCTGATCCACGGCGCCGCCGGTGGCGTCGGCATCGCCGCGATCCAGATCGCCAAGTGGCTGGGTGCCGAGATCCATGCCACCGCAGGCAGCGACGAAAAGCGCGACTTCCTGCGCCTGCTGGGCGTGAACCATGTCTACGATTCGCGTTCGCTGGCCTACGCCGACCAGGTGCTGGCGGCAACCGGCGGGCGGGGTGTGGATGTGGTGCTCAACTCCCTGGCCGGCGAGGCGATCAACCGCAACTTCCGCGTGCTCAAGCCGTTCGGCCGTTTCCTCGAACTGGGCAAGCGCGATTTCTACCAGAACACCCGCATCGGCCTGCGCCCGTTCCGCAACAACATCAGCTACTTCGGCATCGACGCCGACCAGCTGATGAGCGAACGCCCGCAGCTCACTCGTCGGCTGTTCGGCGAAATGATGGCGCTGTTCGAGCAGGGCATCCTGCACCCGCTGCCGTTCCGCGAGTTCGACGCCAACCAGGTGGTCGAAGCCTACCGCTACATGCAGCAGGCGCGGCAGATCGGCAAGGTCGTGGTCACCTACGGCAACCCCATCGAACAGACGGTCGACACCCGCGAGCAGCCCCAGCGTGCGCTGCAGCTGGCGGCCGACGCCACTTACCTGGTCACCGGCGGCCTTGGCGGCTTCGGCCTGCGCACGGCGCAGTGGCTGATCGACAAGGGGGCCCGTCACCTGGTGCTGCTGGGCCGCCGTGGCCCGGCCAGCACCGAAGCGCAGCCGCAGCTGGCGCTGTGGCACGCCCAAGGCCTCGATGTGCAGGCCGTGGCCTGTGACATCACCGACGAAAGCCAACTGCACGGGGTGTTCCAGCGCATCGCCGCCAGCCCGTGGCCACTGCGTGGCCTGGTGCATGCCGCGACGGTGATCGACGACAGCCTGATCCGCAACCTCGACGGCGAGCAACTGCGCCGCGTGCTGGAGCCCAAGGCCAAGGGCGCGCAATACCTGCACCAGTTGACCCAGGGCCTGGCGCTGGACTTCTTCGTGATGTTCTCTTCGGCCACCACCCTGTTCGGCAACCCCGGCCAGGCCAACTACGTGGCGGCCAACCACTGGCTCGAAGCCCTGGCGCGGCACCGCCGTGCCCAGGGCCTGGCGGCAACTGCGGTGCTGTGGGGGGCGATCGACGACGTCGGTTTCCTGGCCCGCAACAGCCAGATCAAGGATGCCCTGCAAAGCCGCATGGGCGGCGCCGCCCTGCGTGCCGAAGCGGCGCTGGCACAGCTCGAAGCCATGCTGCTCGACGGAGACAACGGCCACGGCGTGCTCGAACTGGACTTCAAGGCCTTGTCGCGCTTCCTGCCAAGTGCCAACACGCCGCGCTTCACCGAACTGGCCCGCGCCCACGGTGGCGACCAGGACGATGACAATGACGGTGAGGACATCCAGCGCATGCTCGCCGAGCTGGACGACGCGGCGTTGCTCGAGCGTTTCGTCGAGATGCTCAAGCACGAGGTCTGCGAGATTCTGCGCTTGCCGCCTGCACGCCTGGACACCCAGCGCCCCTTGCAGGAACTGGGCCTCGACTCGCTGATGAGCGTGGAACTGGTGGTTGCCCTGGAAGAGCGTTTCGGCGTTCGTCTGCCGGTCATGGAGCTCAGTGAAAGCTCCAGCATCGACAAGCTCAGTGTGCGCCTGCTGGAACTGCTGCGCGGCGACGAAGGCAGCGGCGAACAACAGCTGGCGCAGAACGTGCTGGCCCGGCATGGCAGCGAACTCAGTGCCGAGCAGGTGGCTGAGCTGAACGCCGAGCTGGCCGATGCCAGTGTGGCGCCTAACCGTCTGATTGATTAAGAGCCTTCGATGACTGCAAGCACTCCAACCGGCCTGGCGGGCGATACCAAGCAACGCCTGATTCAGCAAGCGCTGGCGCGGCGCAGCCAAGGCGCCGCGCAAGCGGCCCAGGGCGCGACCCTGGAACAGGCGCAGCAGGCTGCATTGCAGGTGCCGGAGGCGTTCTATCGCTTCGACCAGCACCCCGGCTACCAGCAATTGCGGGTCATGCAGCAAGGCGCTGCGCGGCTTGGCTTGAGCAACCCGTTCTTTCGCCTGCACGAAGGCACTGCCGGTGCCTCGACCCGTATTGGCGAGCGCGAGTATCTGAATTTCGCCAGCTACAACTACCTGGGCTATTCCGGCCACCCGCAAGTGGCCGAGGCGGCCAAGGCCGCCATCGACCGCTACGGCACCTCGGTGTCGGCCAGCCGCCCGGTATCGGGCGACCGCCCGCTGCACCGCGAGCTCGAGCGTGAGCTGGCCCGGTTGTACGGGGTGGATGACGCGGTGGTGATGGTCAGCGGCCATGCCACCAACGTCACCACCATCGGCTACCTGTTCGGCCCGCGTGATCTGGTGGTGCACGACGAGCTGATTCATAACAGCGTGCTGCAAGGTATCCAGCTGTCCGGTGCCCGCCGGCTGAGCTTCCCACACAACGACTGGCAGGCGCTCGACCGCTTGCTGGGCGAGCAGCGCCAGCATTTCGAGCGGGTGCTGGTGGTGGTCGAAGGCATCTACAGCATGGACGGCGACTACCCGGAGCTGCCACGGTTCGTCGAGCTCAAGCGCAAGCACAAAGTGTTCTTGATGGTCGACGAAGCACACTCGCTGGGTGTGATGGGCGCGACCGGCAAGGGCATTGGCGAGCATTTCGGCTTGGCCGGGGATGATGTGGATATCTGGATGGGGACGTTGAGCAAGACCCTGTCCAGTTGCGGCGGCTACATCGCGGGCAGCACGGCGCTGATCGAACACCTCAAGTTCCTGGCGCCCGGGTTCCTCTACAGCGTTGGCATGCCGCCGGCGGTGGCGGCGTCAGCATTGGCGGCCCTGCAGTTGCTGGCCGGGGACCGCGAGCGGGTGGCCAAGGTCCAGGCGCGGGGGCAGCTGTTCCTGCGCCTGGCGCGTGAAGCGGGGTTGGATACTGCAACCAGCACAGGGTTGGCGGTGATTCCGGTGATTACCGGCAGTTCGTTCAAGGCCGGACGGTTGTCCAGTGCGTTGTTCGAGCGAGGGATCAATGCGCAGCCGATTCTGTACCCGGCGGTGCCGGAGCAGTCGGCGCGGGTGCGGTTCTTTGTGTCGTGTGAGCATAGCGAAGAGCAGATACGGCATACGGTGGCCGTGGTGGCCGAGGAGATGGCGCGGCTCGGCTGAGGCCCATGCGCCTGGCGACAGGTTTGTAGCGTTCTCAAGATCGAGCGCCGCCCGCGCGGCGCATCGCGAGCAAGCTCGCTCCTACATTTGTTGCAACGTGCCGCAGTCTGTCAGGCCATGGTTGTCCGCTTTTTAGCACCCGCCAAACAACCGTGTCGTACCCACAAGGCTGACAACCATGGCCTATCAGGCATAGGTACGTTGCGACAAATGTAGGAGCGAGCTTGCTCGCGATGCGCCGCGCGGGCGGCGCTCGATCTCAAAATCGACGAACATCTCAAGACAAGCGCTCCAACAACATGCGCCCACCCCAAATCAGATATACGGTGCCTCATAGGCATTCAACTGCTCGATGAAGCGCCAATGGCTCTTCTTGTCGAACCCCATCAAACGCTTCAACCGCACATCCCAGCGCATGTGATGATTGGCAATCCACGGCAACGCAAACAGGTGCGCCCCACGCCACGGCAGGAAAGGGTTACGCCGCAAGCTGGCATAGATCTCCACCCGGTGGCTGGCCTTGTGGCTGGCGCAGCGGGCATGGAAACCCGAGGTGTCGGCGACCACCAACGTATTGGCCGGCACGGCAAAGCGCCGGGGCGGTGGCAGGCCGAGGGCGGCGAGCTCTGGCTCGTCGATGCGCAACGAACCTTCCCGGTGCATCTGCTCGGGCGAACGGGCAGCATCCAGACTTTGCCGGTACTCCCAGGCCAGGCGCTCCGGGGTCAGTCGATGCGAGCCGGGCACATAGCTGAACGGCCCCTGGTCTTCCTCCACATCATCCAGGAACAACCACGCCTTGGCCGTCGGGTGGAAGGTGTCGGCGTGCAGCCGGGTTTGCGGATCCTGGTCGGCGCTGGCCGCATCGATCACGATCGACTGCAATTGATAGGTGATGCCACCGGTATTGGATGACGCATAGGCAATCAGGTCGCGTACGCCGCGGTCCGCCACGAACGCCGCACTCGCAGGATTTCGCGCCAGCACGTCCTGATCGAGGCTGACGCGTCGGGTCACTGCGCGGCCCTGGCGCATTTCCCAGCCGGTGCTGCGCAACTCGCCCAACTCTGCGCGCAGAGCGGCGAACTGCTCGACGGGAAGGGCGTTCTCGCGAATGAAAAATCCGCTCTGCTCGAAATGCTCGCGTTCGCCGGCATCCAGCCGCTTGGCCAGCGCCTGGCGGCGCCAGGTCGCCATGGCCATGGCCAGTTGGCGGCGTTGCACGTGCAGGCCCAGGGCGTTGAGGCGGGCGCTGCCCAGTACGGGGTTGTTCTCGAACGATTTCGCGTGGGTGGCCAGTTGCAAGCAATGCCAAGGGAGTGCCGCGTAGCGGCCGATGTCCTGGATCGAAACAGGCATGGTTCAGTCCTTTGCTGGGAGCAACGCTCGGCCGCAGCCGAGCATGGTCCGGGTGTAGTTGAGCAACGGTGCCACTCGCGGGTATTCGGCCAGCCGCGCAGGGCGCGGCATGGCCAGGCAGGCGAGGGCGTGCCAGGCATCGCAGGGCAGGGCTTGCTGGACGTCGGCATAGCGCGCATAGCGCAGCAGGGCGCCGGCTACCAACTGGTCCAGGGTCAGGCGCCGGGTTCGGCGCGGCAATGGCTGGTGGTCGCGGGTCAAACCCCAGCCGGCATAGAACGGTGTGCCGTAGGTCACCACAGGCAGGCCGCGCAGCAGTGCCTCGAAACCGGCAGTGGAGCTCAAGGTGTGCAGCTCATCGACCTGGCCGTACAGCTCGGCGATGTCCGCCCCGGCAACTACCTGGTCGGCCAGGCCGACCAGCTGTTCGCTGGCTATCTGCCCCTGACGCTTGCCCGCTTCCACGTCCGGGTGCGGTTTGTACAGCACCCACGCCTGGGGCAGCGCCGCGCGCACCTGCTGCAGCAGGCGCAGGTTGCAGCCGGCACCGCCACCGCTGCACAGCGCCGAGGCATCGTCCTCGACCTGCCCGACCACCAGTACCCGGCGCTGGCCAGGCTGGCCGCGCAAGGCCGGCAAGGGCCCTTGGCGAAGGTTGAATTTGCTGGTGCCGCTGGCAACGATGCGCTCACGCAGCCGCGCCGCATCGGCCAGGCAGGCCGGGTCGAACTCGCCGTGCTGCAGCAGCTGTTCCAGGTCGCTGGTCGAAGCCGCGTCGTAATGGATACCGCCACGGTCGAGCACCAGTGACAACGCCGGGCTGTTGTTCACCCCCAGCCCGGTGGAGCGCAGGAAGCCATCTTCCACACGCCATACCGGCACCCCGGCGGCCTTGGCGCGTGCGGCCATGTCTGCCGGCTCACGCGCGGCCCACAGCAGCAGCCGGCCTTGTTCGGCAGCCACTTGTGATACCAGTTCAGGGCTGTCCACGGCAAAGCGCAGCTGCCCCCAACGGCTGGCGAAGAAACGCCGAATGTTGTGCTGCTTGTGGCGCTTCACGCCCAACACCGTGGTATGCCCGGCAAACTCTGCATCGCGGGCCTTTTTACGCGCCAGTTGCCGGGCTACGGTGAGGGCGTCGGTGAGTGCGCCGGTCAGCGGGTCGACATACCGGCAATAGCGGATGTACGCCGCGGCCACCAGCTGCACCAGGTCAGGCCGGGCCTGGCGCCGGGGGATGGCCATGCGGTCATCGGTCAGGCCCCAGCCGGCATAGAACGGCAGGCCGAAACAGGTCACCGGCACGCCCTGGATCAACGCTTCGAGCCCAGCCTGGCTGGTGCCGATGTACACCCGCCGTGCGCGCCTGGCCAATGAAGCCCAGGCCACGGGCCGCGCTTCGAGCGTTACACCACGGGCCTTCGCCGCTGCCAGCAGGCAGCTGGGCTTCTGCCCCCCCAGGCAGTCGGGGTGGATGCGCACACGCACATCGGCATCGGGGTTTTCCGCCAGGGCGGTGTCGAGCATGCGCACGTAGTCCGCCTCGCACAGGCCGCCGCCGGGGATCGAATAGTCACCGGCCGTCTGGTCCACCACCAGCACCAGTGGGCGTTCTCGGCCCAGCGGGTCGTCGGCGGGCAGGTCAGGGGCATTGTTGTACTTGCCGATGCCGCTGCTGCGCATCAGCGCGATCAGCTCGCGGGCGCAGGCCAGTTCAGGGGCGGTCAGCGCTTCGGGCTGCTGCAGGATGTTCTCCAGCAACGACGGTCGGTCGGCCAGGTAGTGGATGCCAATGGGGTCGACCACCATCGACATGGGCGTGTCGCCCTCGATGCCCAGCGATGAAGAACGCAGGAATCCGTCCTCCAGCGCGATATAGGGCAGGCCCCAGCGCTGGCACAAAACGCGGGCATGGGCCGACGACTGCTTGTAGCCGATACCGGCGATGGCCTTGAGCCCCTTAGGCTTGCCCGAACCGCGACGCCACAGCCAGAACGGCGGGCCTTCCGGGCCGAGGAATTGCGGCAGGTGCAGCACCTTCCAGGCCACCCACTGGGACATGACGCCGACCCAGCCCGGGCCCTCTACCAGCGCTTGCGGGGAACTCATGGTAACGACCTCCACATGCCGCGCACGGGTGGGAAAGGCACCCAGCGCTTGCGCCGCAGGGTGAATCCGTTGTGCAGGTAAAGGCGTCGGGCGCGCGGGTTGTTCAGCGGCACCTCCAGCTCGATACGGGTAAAGCCCTGGCCAGCGGCATGCGCGCAACAGGCTTTTACCAGCGCTGAACCGATGCCCTGGTTGCGCGCGCTGCGGTCTACCCGCAAGCCGTACAACAAAAAACCGTAGCGCCACTCGCGCAGCTCGCTCAGGCAAAAGCCGACGAACCGCACGGCGCCATTGACAAGCCCGAACTCACGCACGAATGGCCGCCAGTGCAGCCCGAACGGCCCACGTCGGTGATGCTTGAACGCGGCGAAGCCCACCGCCCGTTCGCCGTCGAATGCCAGCAGCACGCGGTCCCAGTGGATGCCTGCGCCCAGCAGGCGCAAGCGGCAGGTGCTGTCGCCAAGCAGAAATGCCAGCGAACCGCGCCCCTGGCTGAGCAGGTGCGCCAGTGCAGGGTCTGCGGCACGCTCGGGTGCCAGCTCCGATCCCAGGACGATATGCACGTTGTCAGGCGACCCCGGCAGCCGCCGTGCGTGCCCGCGCGACGGCGACTGGCGCATGGGCCTGTGCCAGCAGCGCGCTGGACAGTGCCTCGACACGGATCGGACACGCGTTGCTGCCCGGCTGGCGGCGGTTGGACCACAGCAGGTAATCGGTATCACCGTCGGGCGCGCCGATGGCCTGGTACACCTCGGGCAGAATCGGCACATGGTCGCCGAAGAAGCACAGCAGGGCCTCGTTGGGGTTCGCCAGCAGCGTTTCGCGCAGCATGCCGAGCATGCGGTCGGCATTGCCGATGTGCCGCAGGTAAGGCGCCAGGTCTTTCATGCCCGGTTGCAGCGGGCGGTCGAACCACGTGGGCAGTTCATGTGCATCGACGGTTTCAAGGTGCAGCGGGCCGTGGTTTTCCATGGTCACCGCGTGGATGAACAGCGGCTGTTTGCGCCCGGGTGCCTGCAGCAGTGCGCGGATTTTTTCGGCGACGGCGCAGTCGCCAATGAACGGGCCGGCTTTTTCCGAGGCGTTGAAGGCGCGCACATCGATGAATTCGTCGAAGCCCAGCGCTGGCAGCACCTTGTCACGGCCGTAGAAGCTGCCGTCGTAGGGGTGGATGCAGACGGTGCGATAGCCCATGGCCTTGAGGCGCGAAGCGATGCTGGGCAGGCCCTGGCGGGCGAGCACGCGGTAAGGGTTGAAGCGGTGCACGCCCAGGCGTTCGGCCGGGATGCCGGTGAGGTAGGCGAACTCGGTGCGCACGGTATTGGCGCCCCAGGCGGCGACCTGCAGTTTGCCGTGGGCCAGGGATTCGCGGGCCAGCAGGTCGAACTGTCCGAGCACCTCGGGGCGCACGCCTGGCCACAGGTCGCGTACGTCGAAGAAGGATTCGCTCTGGATCGAGATCAGGTCGGGTAGTGGGGTTGCCTGGGCCGGCCCTTTCGCGGGGCAAGCCCGCTCCCACAGGTGGTTCTCCAGTCTCGAGTCCGGGGTAGTCCCTGTGGGAGACCGCTCCCACAGGTGACTCTCCAGTCTCGAGTCCGGCGTAGCCCCTGTGGGAGACCGCTCCCACAGGTGATTCTCCAGTATCGAGTCCGGAGTAGTCCCTGTGGGAGACCGCTCCCACAGGTGGTTCTCCAGTATCGAGTCCGGGGTAGCCCCTGTGGGAGCGGGCTTGTCCCGCGAAGAGGCCGGCACAGGCATTGCGGCAAACGGCGACCCCAACCCGACCCGATCCACCTTGGCCCGTGCCGCCCAGAAGTACCGCCACAGGCTGGCGGCCAAGCCCCATCTCAGCACGTCCTCCTCGGCATTGAAGCTTGGCTTCACCGGCCGATGACCCAGGCGCAGCAACCCCAGCCCCAGCACCAACGGCAGCAACGCTTCGATCCGCGCCTTGGGCACTTCAAAGCTCAACCCGGCCCACAGGTAAACCACGAATCCGACCGCCAGCACCGCCGCCTTGGCAAACCCGAAAAACGGCAGGTACAAGCGCGGAAACTTCACCGCATCGCTGAAGTACTCGAAGTCCGCACACACGAACGGTTCGCGCAGCGAGTGGTACTTCGAATTGCTCACCAGCACGATCAGCAGCCACAGCAGCGATACATTCACGCCACTGAACAACGGCCGCGCCGTCAGCCCGTACAGCAGGCCGAAACCCACGCACCACAAACCCATGTGCAGCAGCCAGCTACTGGTCGGCCGCCGCAGGGGCGGGCGAGGTACCAGCAGACGCTCGAACTGCACGCTCAGGGTCAGGCCGGCCAGGGCAACCGGTAGCCAGGAAACATCAATCACTGTATTTCAACCCACGCAGAATCATCGAGGAAAGCCACTGCGGGATCAGCCCCAGCAGCCAGGTGCCCAGGTTGAGCGGGAAGGGGAAACTGATACGCGCCTGGTTCGCCGCCAGCCCACGCTTGATGCGCTTGGCTGCCTTTTCCGCCGTCCACAGGAACGGCTTCGGCCCGGGCATCTCGAAGCACATCTTCGACTCCACATAACCCGGCACGATCACGTTGACCTTGACCCCTTCCGGCGCCAGCCAGTCGCGGATCGCCTCGCCGTACACGCGGATCGCCGCCTTGCTGGCACTGTAAGTTGGGGTCACTGGCAGCCCACGCCAGCCGGCCAGCGAACTGAACAGCGCGATCTGCCCGTGGCCGCGGGCGCGCATCACCGGCAAGGCCGCTTCCACGGTGGCCAGCGCCGCCATCACGTTCACCTCCAGCAAGGCACGGCTCTCGTCCCAGCACTCCGCCTCGCCGTTGGCACCCACCGCCGTGTTCAAGCCGGCGCCGACCAGCACCAGGTCGGGCTGATGCGCTTCGCTGACGCGCCGCACCATCGCCCGCAGGGCATCCAGGTCACGCACGTCGAGGGCTTCCAGCAGCACCGTGGCGCCCAGCGCTCGGCATTGCGCGGCCATTTCGTCCAGGCGGTCCTGGCGCCGGCCCTGCAGGATCAACGTCACGCCTGGCGCGGCATAGGCGGGCGCCAGCGCGCCACCGATACCGCCGGTGGCGCCGGTAATAAGGATGCAGCGGGGCGAAGCTGTGTGGCTCATAGGTAGTTTTCGATTCTTGAAGTTCTGGCCATCAACACTTCCAGGCAATTGGCCACGGCCATGTCGATGCCGCAGCCGGTGTAGAACCCGCCGTTGATCTGGGTGGTGTGGATGACCGTGTTGCGAAAGCGTTGGAACAACGTGTTATCGGGTGCCTCGGGCTGCTGCCAGAAGCTGTCCAGGCCGTCCTGGTGGGTCAGGCCGGGCATGGCGTAGATCGGCTCGGCCAGGGTGCAGGTCGGGCGATGGTGAAGAATCGCCGACGCCCCGGCGGTGCTGTTGACGGTGATCATCCCGGTGATGTGCGAGAGCAGCGTGGGCATGTGACCGCTTTCCAGGAAGTCGACACGGTCGGCCACGTCGTACTTGGCCGCCAGCCGGGCGGTGACCTTGCGGTAGTTGATCAGCCCTGGTGTCAGCGGGTGGTTCTTGACCAGCAGGCGGGCATCGAACGGTGCGTTGAGCGAGAACGAGTCGATCACGTGCTCGATCACCTGCTCCATGTTCTGGAAGCGCGAGTGATCGCGGATCTGCGCGTCGCTGTCCAGTTGCAACGGCAGCAGGAAGGTCGGGTGGCGCTCGCGGGCCACCTCGGCCACCAGCGCATCGTCATGCACCCGCGCCCGCAGCAGGCGCAGGCCCTGGCGGATGAAGCCGGCATACTCGACGGCCGCATTGAACGGCGCATGGGTGCGATAGCGCGGGTAGCACAGCGCGTTCAGCGCGCCGCCGGCGTGGTACAGCACATCGTGGGTGGCGCGTGCGGCGAACGACAGCTTGAAGGCATTGCCGTTCTGGTAACGCGGGATGTGCTTGCCCACCTCGCGGTACCACTGCGGGTCGCGCGGCAGGCGCGAATGGTTGTTCACCCCGTCGCGCTCCAGTGTGACCCAGTACGGGCGGAAGTAACCTTCCTCGAACACATGCACGCGCACGCCATGGCGGCGTGCCAGCGCCACTGCCCCTCGATGCACCGGGCGACAGTCGCCGAACAGCACCAGGTCAGTGATGTCCAGGCGGCGGAACACCTCGGCGAACCATGGCTCGCTGTCTTCGGCGCGGCACGGGCAGTTCAGGGACGGGCCGCTGGCGCCATACAGCGCGTCGCCGACACTGAAACGCACGCTGTGCACACGCTGGCCGATGCCGCGCAGGGCGTTGGCCAGGCGTGCGAAGAAAGGCGAACTGACGCCTTGCAGGAGCAGGAAGTTGTGAGTCGGGATGCGCAGCAGCGGACCACGAGCAGACGCTGACGTCAGCCGACTGGGCGCTTCATGCCCAACCAACTGCTCAAGCGTCGTTTCAAGTCCTGCCATCGAGAGGGAGCTCCTTGCTGCGGTAGTTGCTGCGGTGATTGCTTCGGTAGTGCATGCCAATGCTGTAGTTCGTAAAGCGTCTGTTCTGCGGTGGTGAAGCGGTTGGTGATGCGGCTGACGTAGGTGGGGTAGAGCAGCAGCGTTCCGGCCACCAACTCATCCAGGCTCAACTGCCGAGAGCGCCGAGCTTGAACAGGTACCTGCAGGTCCATGTCCCGGGTTAGCCCCCAGCCGGCGTAGAACGGCTGGCCCCAGGTGGTCACCGGAACGCCGCGCAGCATGGCCTCGAAACCCGACTGCGAGGTCAGCACATGCACCTCGTCGACCACTTCAAGCAGCTGTTGCAGCGGTGTGTCGCCGATCACTTCGTCACACCAGTGCACCGTCTGCGCCTCGTCATCACCCCGAGCGCGGGTGCCGGCGAGTACTTCGGGGTGCGGTTTGTACAGCAACCATGCACCCGGGTTGTGCTCACGCACGGCGCGCAGCAGTTGCAGGTTGCTGCGCACTTTGTTGCCGCCGAAGCGGATAGAGGCATCGCCCTCGACCTGGCCGGTGACCAGGATCACCCGTTCGGCTGTGTCCGGGCGCTGCCAGCTGGCGCCGGGCAGGTTGTACTTGGTCAGACCGGCACGGCAGATGGCCTGGCGCAAAGCGCCAGCGCGGGCCAGCAGCTCGGTGTCGAAGGGTTCGCTGGCGAGAATGCGCTCCAACCGCGACGGGCGAGTGGCGTCGTAGTAGATACCCAGGTCATCGACCACCCACGACAACGGCCGCGTCTTGCCGGCGCCCAGGCCGACCGAACGCAGGAAACCGTCTTCGACGCGGTTGATCGGGTGAGGGTGGTCGTGGAGGTGGTCGTCACTCTTGCAGCCCCACGACACCACGGGCAGGTCGCGGGTCAGCGGTTGCTCGGCCTTGACGAAACGGATGGCCGCGCCGTTGAAGAAAAGGTCGACCAGCGGTTCTTTCCAGCGGCTGAAGCCGAGCATCTGCACCGTATCGGGCAGCACGCTGCGGTGACGACGCTGCAGGCCCAGCCAGTTGATCAGCACTTCAGGCGTGCAGGGGGTGCCGCGCTCGGGGCACACATAACGCGGGTAGGCCACCAGGCTTGCGTGAATCAGTTGCGCCAGCGGCACCGGATGGCGCCGCGGCGGCGCTGGCAGACGGTCATCGGTCAGGCCCCAGCCGGCATAGAACGGCATGCCCCAGGTGTGCACCGGCACCCCCCACATCAAGGCATCGAAGCCAAGCTGCGAAGTCATCACGTACACCGCGCGCATGCGCGGCAGCAGTTCTGCCGGGTGCACGTTGCGCGCCAGCACCTGGACACGTGGGTGGTCGGCGAGCGCCGCCAGGTCGAAATGCCCGGCCTTGTGCCCGGCGACCACGTCCGGGTGCACCTTGAGCAGCACGGTGCTGTGCGGGTAGCGTGCCAGTGCCGCGTCGAGCATGGCCTTGAAGTCATCCGCCCCGGCGCCTTGCAGGGAGGCGTCGGCACAGGTCTGGTCGGCCACCAGCACGCAGTCATCCGGCAGTGCCGGGTGCTCGATGCGCGCGTCGTTGTACTTCGACACCCGCTGCTGCTGCCACAAGCTGCGCAGCGCCAGGGCACGTTCGCTTTGTTCGGCGCTGAGCGACGTGGCGATCAGTTGCTCGAGTCGCGAAGGCTGGCTGGCGTCGTAGTAAACGCCCACCTCGTCGACGATCAGCGACAGCGGCGGCTCATCGGCGCCCAGGCCCACCGAGCGGACGAAACCGTCCTCCAGTGTCAGTACCGGCTTGCGTGCTTTGCGCGCCTCGGCCATGGCCTTGAGCGCGCTGGGTTTGCGGCCCCAGGCCATTAACCAATCTGCAGCCGGCACGTCGCGCACGGCACCGTTTAGCAGCGCGTAGTCGGGCAACAGGGCGGGCAAGGTACTGATGCGCTGGGCGCCCTTGGAAAGGACCAGCAAGCGAGGGCGAGATAACGCGTCATCCATAAACGAGCAGGGGGGTTCCATACCAAAATACTGAGGAAAGGCGAAGGATCCCACAAACAGGATCCAAAATCAGGACGTGGAATCTTAATACAAATTCACATTTGACGAAGGGCTTTAAGAGGAAATTCTTATAAAGAAATTAGACATTCCGCGGAAATCCCCGTGAATGGGCATCAAAATGCCATCAACTGCAATTTTCCACGATTTTGTGATCTATCACCGAATTGCGTGCGGTTGTTGAAATCCATCCGAACTTTTGCGCTAGGACTAATCTCGTAATCAGGGTTCGTCACTCGATTCCTGTCATGGAGACTTCCCGCATGCGAACACGCAAATTGCTGCGTCACACCTGCATTCTCGCCCTGATGGGCGCTCCTCTGGCGGCACATGCCGCGCCCAATACCGATCCACTTTTCGTTATAGGCTTGATAGGTGCTTACGATGAGTTCACCTTCCACGGCGGCAGGCAATCGCAAAGCGAATACGTAGGGGAGGGCGGTGTATTCGCAAACTACGGGAACAAGATGACAGCCGAGTCCGGGCTCATTTACCAGCTCGGGGGCGAAGGCAAATACGCCGAGCAGGACAACTACAAGTTCAAGGACGCCCGGCTGGGGCTCGACCTGGGCTGGCGTGTGGCGCTGGATGCCCGCAACTTCGCCGACGTGATCGTCGGCGCGGGGTACGCCTGGCAGCGCTTCGAGCTGGTGTCCCACAGGCGTGACACCGACCTGACTTACAAATCACCGTTTGCCAAGGCCGCACTGGGCTACAACCACCAGTTCGACACGGCGACCCTGCGGCTCGAGGGTGGTGTGCGCTACTCCTTCGGTGGCGAGGCGAAGCTCGATGTGGACGGTTTTGACGATGAAACCAGCGACACCAAGGACCGCGCCAACCCCTATGCGGAGATCACCTTGCTGATGAACCAGCAGGGCGACTTTCCCATTCAGGCGGGGCTGTACTACATCAGGACCAAGTACGAGCTCGACGATGAGTCGCTGGCCGCTGACAACACCGAACTCAAGCGTGATGAGTATGGGGTGAAGCTGGGGATGGCGTTCTGAGGTTGAGTGCGTGAAGTTCGCGGGGCTCGCCTTGGATTTTGTGGGTTTTTTGAGATCGAGCGCCGCCCGCGCGGCGCATCGCGAGCAAGCTCGCTCCTACATTTGTTGCAACGTACCTATGTCTGATAGGTCATGGTTGCCTGCCTTGTGGGTACGACACGATTTTTCGGCGGTCGCCAAAAAGCGGACAACTATGGCCTGACAGACCGTGGCACGTTGCAACAAATGTAGGAGCGAGCTTGCTCGCGATGCGCCGCGCGGGCGGCGCTCGTTCTAAAACCCCACACAAAAACCAAGGCGAGCCCCCGCAAAGCGCCTCACTGCATCAACCCCAGCAAATAATCATATTTCTCCCGCAACAACCCCATCCGCTCCCGCTCGCGATACTCCTCGACCGTCTCCGGCCGCAGACAATGGAACAGGGCCGTCAGCAGAAACACATACCGCAAATTCCCCAGCGCCTGCTGCACATCCACGCCCGGCGCCAGCGCCCCGCGATACGCCTCGACAAACTCCTGCTGCGCCGCCAGAAACACCGCCATGTCCTTGCGCCGGAACAGGCTACCCAGGTACGCCCCGCCATCGAACCCGACCCGCCCGACCTTCACCTCGCTCCAGTCGATCAGGTGCAGTTGCCCCTTGTCGACGAACAGGTTCTTGCGCAGGTAATCCATATGGCTGATACACCGCGGGCTTTTCCGTGCCGCGCTCGCCAGCTGGCGGATCAGCGGCACGAATGCCTCGAACCGCGCCGCCAGCCCGGCAAAGCGCGCATCCTCACGCCCCAGTTGTGCCAGTGCTGGCAGGCAGCGGGCGAAATTGAAGCGCGGGCGTAGCAGGAACCACGGACGGAAGAAGTCCATGCTCCACAACAACGGCGCCTTGCCCACTGGCTGCGCCTTGAGCCAGGCGTGGCTGAGGCTTTCCAGTTCGGCGATGCCGAGGGCCAGTTGCCGCGCGATGGCGTGAATGCGGGGTGGCTTGCCGCGCACGAACTCGGTGAAGATCAGGCTTTCCCAGGGCGTTTCGATGACCCCCAGGCAGGCGGGGTAGCGAAACTGCGTGCTGCCCGCGAGCAGGCCTTCGGCGCGGTGAAAGCGCGCCTCCTGGCTGCCGAAGAAGGCCACCTTGCGAATCGACTTTTCCACCACTTCCACCGGTTGCCCGCTGCAGGGGTCGGTCAGGCGATGGTGGCGCACGTAATTGACGAACGATGCGTTCGACGCCAGGTCCTGGGAACTGATGTTCAGCGCGTGTTGGCCCCATTCGGGCATCAGCGCGTGCAGGTGGTGTTCGAGAGGGGCCCGTTGCCAGCGGAAGAGCGTCTTGCTCGATGCAGGCGGGCGAGAAGGGTCAGTCATGACATCCGGTCAGGCAGCAGCCGTAGGTCCATTAGTAGCTGTGAGGGGCGGGTATGCTGCGGGATAAGGGGCTGGGGCACAATGAAAAAATGCTTGGCTTGTCTTGGTTTGTGGGGTGTTGTTGAGATCGAGCGCCGCCCGCGCGGCGCATCGCGGATGAATCCGCTCCTACATTTGTTGCAACGTGCCATCCATGTCAGGCCATGGTTGTTAGCCTTGGTGCAGGTCTTGAGGTAGGCGGGGCGTCAAAATCGCCAGCCGAGAAATCTCGCCGTGCCAACAAGGCTGTCAACCATGGCCTATCAGGCATTGGCACGTTGCAACAAATGTAGGAGCGGATTCATCCGCGATGCGCCGCGCGGGCGGCGCTCGGTCTCAAAGGCAAAGAAACTCTCCCGGCGAGCACCCGCGAAACGCCTGATGCTCGCACAAACTTCACCGCAACCCTGGCTTGCGCTCCACCGCCAAAGCCAAGGCGTCCGCCTGCCCCCAGGCAATCTGCATCGCCCGCAGCCCATGCTGCAGCTGCTGGCGCGTCTCTTCATCCTCGATACGCTCAAGCGCGCGACGGCTGTCGCTGTAGGCGAACATCAAGTAGTGGGACACATTCATCAGCACATGCTCTATCGGCACGATGCCTTCGCCAATGGCGCGGCAGAGGGTTTTGCCGGGAGGTAAGTCGAAGGAGTGGGGTGGGTCGGGTACGATTTTTTTCATAGCAATTCCTTGAAGATTAAGGAGCTGCCACCTCCGTTTCCACACGAATGGAGGCAACTGTACGCGGGGTGGAAAACCGGTCTTCAAGGAACCCCGGTAGGCCAAACGGCCTCCCGCGCACAGCTGCCATAACGGCAGGCACCTTGAAGATTAAGCGGGTTTCCACACCCGATCGCTGAACCTTCAGCGACCCGAAAATCCTAGAGTGCTAGCTTTCCCGCAGCAATCAGACGCCCGTCGACAGACGACGTAGGATATTTCCCGAGCCCCAACACCTCCACCCTAATTTTGTAGGAAACGTCTGAATCCGCAGCAGGAGTACGCCCCTTCAATCTGTGGGAGCCACTGTCTTGCTCAATATCCAGTAGCCTGCGCGATCTCCCTGTGGGAGCAGGCTTGCCGGCGATGAGGCCGGAGCAGGCAAACACAACCCCATGCAGCCAGTTAGGGCCCCATCGCCGGCAAGCCGGCTCCCACAGGGCCATCGCAGCTATCAAAGCCGGTGGTTACCCCGCGAAGAAGCCAGCACAGCCCCCATAACACTCCCGCCGCTTTGCTAACCATGACAAAAACCTTACCATTCGCCGCTTCGCATTAACTGCAGTCGTCAGGGACGAAAATGAACCACCTCAACATCGCCAAAGAAGCCTTAATCGCCCAGGCCCAAGCCGTCACTCACCTGGCCGATCGCCTGGATGGCGAATTCCAGAGTGCAGTCGAGCTGATCCTCGGTTGCCAAGGCCGCACCGTGGTCTGCGGCATGGGCAAGTCCGGCCTGATCGGCCAGAAGATGGTCGCCACCTTCGCCTCCACCGGCACCCCAAGCTTCTTCCTGCACCCAGCCGAAGCCTTCCACGGCGACCTGGGCATGCTCAAGCCCATCGACGTGCTGATCCTCATCAGCTACAGCGGCGAGACCGAAGAGCTGATCAAGCTGATCCCGAGCCTCAAGTCGTTCGGCAACAAGATCATCGCCATGACCGGCAACGGCAAGTCCACCCTGGCCAAGCACGCCGACATCTGGCTGGACATCTCGGTCGAGCGCGAGGTCTGCCCGAACAACCTGGCCCCGACCACTTCGACCCTGGCCACCATGGCCATGGGCGATGCGCTGGCAGTGGCGTTGATCGAAGCCATCCAGTTCAAGCCGATGGACTTCGCCCGTTACCACCCCGGTGGCAGCCTGGGTCGCAAGCTGCTGACTCGCGTTTGCGACGTGATGCACTCGCCGGCGCCGGTCGTTGCGCCGACTACCAGTTTCCATGATTGCCTGTTGGTCATGACCCGCAGCCGTCTGGGCCTTACCGTTGTCATGGATAACGACAAACTGGTTGGCATCGTGACTGACGGCGACCTGCGCCGGGCTTTGCTGGATAACGAAGGGACCATCCACGAATCCGTGGCTCAGTTCATGACCGCCAAGCCGCATACCATCCAGGAGGATGCGCAGCTTTCGGAGGCAGAGGCCTATATGCTGGACAACAAGATCCGTGCATTGGCTGTGGTTGACGAAAAAGGCGGGGTAGTGGGTGTAGTCGAAATCTTCGACTGATGGACAGGTCATGGGTCAATGGGCAGCCATTGACCTATGACCTGGATGCGGTACGAGTGCCGAGAAAATCAATCACCTCTATCAACGGCCTATGAATAAATTGATCCGTATCGGTTGATGATCAGGCCCTATACAGTTACCTCGGCGCAGCGTTAGGACAACAGCCTGAATGTTACAGACCCTTTCGGAATCACGCCTTTATACTCGTTGCCGCCTTGAGCAATCTTTATCAGCAGGCGACCATCAGGTGCGACATGCACACTATGGATGTCATAGACACCCGACGCGATCAGGCATGCTTTATCGTTAATGAGTTTGCTTCGATCAACACGAACCACCTGCAACCTTCGGTAAGCAGAAATCTCCTCGCCTAGATTTTTCACAATGATATTCCCACCAATGCTGGAGAACTCGGCAATTAGCGGGTTTGACCTGAGGGTGGCTTTGGGCGAATAGGTGGGGTCAGAAAGACTGGTTATCAAGTCGACCCATTTCGCGGTTATCTTGTCACGGCTGTACTTGTCAGCGGTCTTGATGCCGGCTCTGGACATTTCTGCGTAGCCATGAACATCCTCGGCGAGGCGGAGAATCCTTTCAGACATCGCTTGCTCATTGTTCACGAGATATCCATTAACGCCGTCCTCAACAAGCTCCACAGGCCCGTAGTTTGAGGAAAGCGAGATCACCGGACAGCCAAATGACATCGACTCCAGGATGCTCAGTCCGAATCCTTCCGAAACAGATGCCGACAACGAGGCTCTCGCTTCAAGGAAAACCGATGAAACCGGGTTTGCATAGCCTTTTAGATGAACTTGATCACCTATGCCATAGCCTTCGATCATCTTCCTGAGCTGAGGTTCTCTACTTCCATGCCCCCAAATATCCAGAGACAGGTTTGGGTTTTTGGACAGTGCGCCATTAAAGGCTCGCACTATAAGTTCCACGTTTTTCACTGTCTCCAGCCGCGAAACCACAGCAAAACGAACACCTGATCTGGAGGGGAAATGGCGCCCTGAATTGCCAACGGAGTTCGGAATCACGGATAAATTGTCAAGGCGAGGGAACTGCCTTGCGATATCTGCGGCTTGAGCGTTTGTGAGTAAGACCAAGGCGTCACAGAATCTGGCATTATCGATGATTTTAGCGGCCATATTCTTGACAGGGCTACCAAATACATAAGGGCTCGCCAGGTGATTTCCATGCAGGGTAAGAACCTTTCTCGCCTTTTCGGAAGAAACCTTGGACACGGCATCTGATTTGGTCGAGGCATCTGCAATAAATACAGTGCAATCCCCATGTTCAGATAGCTCATCTAACCAATGGGTATACGCGTCATCCCGCGTCAAGAAATTCTTGGCACCCTTGCCAGGCATGTCTAATTGGAAGCCGATAATGTTGCCTTCAGCGCTCACTGTTTCGCGGGCAAAGACTCGGCCACCCAGATCCAGGTATTCGTTGGACCTGAATCCTGTAATCCCGATATATCTTGAGTGCCTGGTGACAACGCTTGCTTTATTATTTACGAAGTGCTCTGAGATTGACTCGATGACCTTGTCGTCATGTGAAACAGCCCCGTAGTATTCGAAAAAGTTGAGGACACCTACATTTGCCCCAAGTCGTTCGTCAGCGAGAAGCTCGCTTACTGATTTGGGCAAGGCATTGTCAAACTCTACAGTTGCGATAATTGACGTATAGCCGGAGAGCGCAAGCGACTTTGCACGAGACAAAGAAACTCTAGTCACGCCGCCTGATTGCGACGAAAGCTTATTCAGAACCGAGATTACCTGGATTTTTTCCGGTGAATCGAATGATGTGCCTGACACTCAAATTCGTCCATGACTGGGAGTTGGCGCATATTATGACTAGGTTGCCTGCTACGGGACAACCACAAAACCGGCTGACTACCTAAAATCCTTCAGGCTTTTTACGAAATACCGAGAAACCCTATCGCCGCCCCTTGAAAGCTGTGTCCAGCCACTGCTGGAAGATGACAGGTTCCATCGGGTCAACGTGGTTGCCCCCGCAAATGCTGCAAATGGCTGCTTGCTGACAAGGGCCTCGACGCTTAGGCGCGACGCCGTTACTGCGACCAATATCGAAGGATGCCCGTCATCCCGCTGAGAGCTCTAAAGCGCAAGCACCTAAGTATTTTCTATAGAAAATCTGAGCTTTTCTCATTGTTCAGATGCCCGGCCCAGCCAATTAAAGAGAGGGAAACAATGATGACGATGAAAGTGGCGAGCAATACCAGTACTCCAAGTGCCATTGTTTCCATATCATCTCCCAGACTAGGGTCGACTCAATTTAAGTAGGCTTGCGCGTCTCTCATTTACAATTCTTACCTCGGCAATATGACAAAATTGTGTCCCGGCTTCCAGGGGGGGCGGCATGGGGGTTCAATCAAGGGAGCAGGGGGGAGAAAAGAGCTTGCGAGTCGTAAGCGGTCGGTTGGAGTGTGTGTGGTCTGTGGTCAAAAAAAAACCCACCGAATCTCGGTGGGTTTTTGCGGCCTGTCATTCGATCGCTGCTGACAGCGACACTGCATCCGCTGTTACTGTGCCATCTTTGCCATCACTTTCGCGTACCCTGCAGCGCTACCCAGCACCGCATCCTTGCCTTGAGCAAAGAGAATGGCATCGGCTACTTCACGGAACGCCCCGGTGCCACCGGCCGAAGTCAGTGTCTGCGTCGCGGCAGCCTTCACGTAAACCGGAGCATCCGCTACAGCGAACGACATCGAGCAAGCCGCAAACGCCGGCAGATCGATGCAGTCGTCACCGATGCAGGCGGTTTGCTCAGGCGTCACGCCAGCCTCGGCCATGAGCTGGTTGCAGGCTGCGAGTTTGTCCTTCACGCCAAACTGGCACAGGGTCACACCCAGGTCGGCTACTCGCTTGCGCAAGGTCGCCGAATCACGCCCGGACAGCACGGCCACGCGCACGCCGTTCTCTTCCAGCAAGCGCATGCCCATGCCATCGCGTACATGGAAGCGCTTGAGGCATTCGCCTGTGGCGTCGTAGTAGATGCCGCCATCGGTCAGCACGCCGTCCACATCGGTAATGACCAAGCGGATATCGGCCAGCGTCGGCTTCGTTGCCGGGGTTTGGCCCGTCATCAGTGCACGCACTTGCTCCAGGCACTCAGGCGTGTCCACACCAGGACCCGTCGGCTCGACCACGTAAGCACGAATGCAGTAACCGGCAGCCATCAAGCGCAGCTGCTCCAGCTTCTCTGCGTGCTCCATCATCGGTTGCGGCAGGTTGGCGTATTCGGCCAGTACTTCGCGACGATAAGCGTAAACGCCTACGTGCTTGAGGTAGGTCGCCACTTCGCTGTCGCGCGGGTAGGGGATTGGCGAGCGGCTGAAGTACAGCGCGTTGCCGTTGCCTGCCAACACCACCTTGACGGTGTTGGGGTTGCCCGCTTCGTGTGCGTCGATGGGATGGCACAGGGTACCGACATTGACGCTTGCATCTGCCAGCATGCCAGCCGCCAGGGCTTCGATGTCCGCCGGGCGCACCAACGGCTCGTCACCTTGCAGGTTGATGTAGATATCCGCATCCACCTGGGCCATGACTTCCGCGAGGCGGTCGGTGCCGGAAGGGTGGTCCGGCGACGTCATCACGCACGCGCCACCAAAGCCGCGCACGGCTTCGGCGACACGCTCATCGTCAGTGGCAATGACCACCACCTGCGCATTGGCCACCTGCAGGGCGCGCTCGTAAACGTGCTGCACCATCGGTTTGCCAGCGATATCGGCCAGTGGCTTACCCGGCAGGCGGGTAGAGCCGTAGCGGGCCGGAATGACGATCGCGACCCGTTGTTCAGAAGTTGCCATGCTCACCATCCTTGTTGCCGAGGACTTACGAAATGGTCAGCGGCGGGAACGCCTTGACCAGGTCGTCCAGCGCCTTGATCTGGGCCAGGAACGGCTCCAGCTTGTCCAGCGGCAGGGCGCTCGGGCCGTCGCACTTGGCTTGGTCCGGGTTCGGGTGGGCTTCCAGGAACAGGCC
>Ga0160431_100130_pt1 | contig 55478 bp, 41 predicted proteins | sample HID1971K_E0MG_FD_108212 | JGI IMG/M metagenome (GOLD analysis project Ga0160431, IMG submission 108212) | Enriched millipede-associated microbial communities from UW Madison campus, WI, USA - HID1971K_E0 MG | ecosystem: Host-associated > Arthropoda: Insects > Digestive system > Unclassified ...
CTCATCACAGAGGTTCATCGCAATGCCTGATTACAAAGCCCCCTTGCGTGATATTCGTTTCGTCCGCGACGAGCTGCTCGGCTACGAGGCGCACTATCAGAGCCTGCCGGGTTGCCAGGACGCCACGCCCGACATGGTCGACGCGATCCTCGAAGAAGGCGCGAAGTTCTGTGAGCAGGTGCTGGCCCCGCTGAACCGTGTCGGCGACCTGGAAGGTTGCACCTGGAGCGAATCGGGCGTGAAAACGCCGACCGGCTTCAAGCAAGCCTACGAGCAGTTCGTCGAAGGTGGCTGGCCGAGCCTGGCGCACGACGTCGCCCACGGCGGCCAAGGCCTGCCAGAGTCGCTGGGCCTGGCCCTGAGCGAAATGGTCGGCGGCGCCAACTGGTCGTGGGGCATGTACCCGGGCCTGTCCCATGGCGCGATGAACACCATCTCCGCCCACGGCACCGAAGAGCAGCAGCACACCTACCTGACCAAGCTGGTCAGCGGCGAGTGGACCGGCACCATGTGCCTGACCGAACCACACTGCGGCACCGACCTGGGCATGCTGCGCACCAAGGCCGAGCCGCAAGCCGACGGTTCGTACAAAGTGTCCGGCACCAAGATCTTCATCTCTGCAGGTGAGCACGACATGGCCGATAACATCGTCCATATCGTCCTGGCCCGCCTGCCCGATGCACCTGCTGGCACCAAGGGCATCTCGCTGTTCATCGTGCCGAAGTTCCTGCCCAACGCCGAAGGCGGCGTGGGTGAGCGCAACGGCGTGAGCTGTGGCTCCCTCGAGCACAAGATGGGCATCCACGGCAACGCCACCTGCGTAATGAACTTCGACAGCGCCACCGGCTACCTGATCGGCCCGGCCAACAAGGGCCTGAACTGCATGTTCACCTTCATGAACACTGCGCGCCTGGGCACCGCACTGCAGGGCCTGGCACACGCCGAGGTGGCCTTCCAGGGTGGCTTGAAATACGCCCGTGACCGCCTGCAGATGCGTTCCCTGACCGGCCCGAAAGCGCCAGACAAGGCCGCCGACCCGATCATCGTCCACCCCGACGTGCGTCGCATGCTGCTGACCATGAAGGCCTTCGCCGAGGGCAACCGCGCGATGGTGTACTTCACCGCCAAGCAGGTGGACATCGTCAAGTACAGCCAGGACGAGGAAGAGCGCAAGAAGGCCGACGCCCTGCTGGCCTTCCTGACCCCGATCGCCAAGGCCTTCATGACCGAAGTCGGTTTCGAGGCTGCCAACCATGGCGTGCAGATCTACGGTGGCCACGGCTTTATCGCCGAGTGGGGCATGGAGCAGAACGTGCGCGACAGCCGTATCTCCATGCTGTACGAGGGCACCACGGGTATCCAGGCACTCGACCTGCTCGGCCGTAAAGTGCTGATGACCCAGGGGGAAGCGCTCAAGGGCTTCACCAAGATCGTGCACAAGTTCTGCCAGGCCCAGGAAGGCGTCGATGCACTCAAGGAGTTCGTCGAACCACTGGCCGCGCTGAACAAGGAGTGGGGCGAGTTGACCATGAAGGTCGGCATGGCGGCGATGAAAGACCGCGAAGAAGTGGGCGCCGCTTCGGTGGACTACCTGATGTATTCCGGTTATGCCTGCCTGGCCTACTTCTGGGCCGACATCGCCCGCCTGGCCGCCGAGAAACTGGCCGCCGGCACCAGCGAGGAGGCGTTCTACACCGCCAAGCTGCAGACCGCGCGCTTCTACTTCCAGCGCATCCTGCCACGTACCCGTACGCATGTGGCAACCATGCTGTCGGGTGCCAATAACCTGATGGACATGAAGGAAGAAGACTTCTCGCTGGGTTATTAAGCCTGAGTGAAGTACTCAAAAAAAGCCGCTCCTAGTGAGCGGCTTTTTTTTTGGGGATTTCAAAATGGCGCAGGAGGAAATCCAATAGCCAATGCTGACCCAGTACAACTTGCGCGCACGTGCAGTTATTCATGTTTATTGAATTACATCTGAGTCAGGGTTCAGGCTGGCTCCAACTATTGATTGCCGATCAGTATGAGTTAGCAATTACATTGCCAAATTCCTGAAGCTTCTTTTTTCGGCGCTCGCTCGCCCTCTGTGAGCGCTGGCTACAGGGGTTTCGGGGAATGGCACCCAATAGTGGTGGGGAACTAACACCGGAATTGAGGAAGCGGGGTTGTCAGAATTTATTGACATGATCCTGTGAATGAGTCGGTATAAAAAAATATTGAATTTTTTCAGCTGAAATACTTTGTTACAGCTATGTTGGCATTAAGCGCACTGCGTGCGTGAACGATCGGTTTTGAAAATAACCTGAGCCAAGAGATTACCTTGCCAGCGAGGCCTTGCGCTGCCCAAACAACGTTCAGTTGCAGTGGGTGAAGCTGCAAGCTGCAAGATGGATAGCAGATGAGTTCATCTCGACACAGGCAAAAAACGGAGCTGGCTACTCCGTGCTGAATCGGGAAGTTCATCATGGCTGAATATCTGAGAACGTTGCGAATCCCCCGCCTGGCCTGCGCGATAGCGATGACCCTCGCCGCTGTCGGCTTGCCGGTCATGAGCGTCCGGGCCGCGGACCCGGCCGAGACCGCGGCGCCAGCGCCGGAAGTCCCCAGTCTGAACTCACTGCGTGGCATGATCCCGCCGGATCCATCAGGTACCGAGGATGGCCGAAAGGTCGACCTGATGTCCGACTACGTGACCAATCGTGTGGCAGCAATCACGTTGGGCAAGGCCTTGTTCTGGGACATGGCGATCGGCAGCGACGGCACCACCGCCTGCGCTTCCTGCCACTACCACGCGGGTGTCGATCACCGGGTCACCAACCAGATCAACCCCGGCCAGGCCAATACCAATGCGAACGTTGCATCGATCTTCAACAAGCCGTTCACGGCCGCCGATATTCCTGGCGACGTGCCCAGCTACACCACCCGCTCCGGTGGCAAGGGCGGCCCGAACTACACCTTGAAAAAAGGGGACTTCCCGACCCACGTGCTGGCCAATCCTCTGGATCGCAACTCGATGATTGTCTATTCCTCGGATGACGTCATCGGCTCACAAGGCGTGATCGAGGCCAACTTCGTCAAACCCCGGCAATCGCGCTTCGACCAGTGCACACGGCAACCTGACGGGATTTTCCAGGTGGGCGGTATCAACGTGCGGCGCAGCACCGGGCGCAATGCGCCATCGGTCATCAATGCGGCTTTCAACGTCCGCAACTTCTGGGATGGTCGGGCCAATAACGTGTTCAACGGCTTCTCGCCGTTCGGTAATCGCGACCCGGACGCCGCAATCTTCGTGACCAATGATCGCAGTGGCGTGGCAGTCAAGGCGCGACTGGCCCTCAAGGATGCCTCGGCAGCCTCGCAAGCCGTGGGGCCTCCCGGCAGCGCGGTGGAAATGTCCTGTGGCGGGCGTACCTTCGCTGATATCGGTCGGCGCATGCTCGACACCATGATGCTCAGGGGGCAAAAAATCTCGCCCACCGATTCGGTGCTCGGGCCCGTCTCCAGTGCCCGCCGGCCGACCTATCGCGAGCTGATCAAGAACGCATTCCAGCCACGCCTGTGGAATGCCACGCAACAGGTATCGCTGGGCGGCCAGCCCTACAGCCAGATGGAAGCGAACTTCTCGCTGTTCTTCGGGCTGGCGATTCAGATGTACGAGGCCACGTTGATCTCCGACCAGGCGCCTCTGGATGCCTATTTGCAGGGCAACCTCAGCGCCATGAACGCTCAGCAGGTGAAAGGCATGGAGCTGTTCCTGGGCAAAGGCAAGTGTGTGGCCTGCCATGGTGGCGCGGAGTTGACCAACGCGGGCAGCCGGCTGCTGTTCGAGCCTCGTGAGCGCATCGAGCGCATGGTCATGGCGGACGGCCTGACCACGCTCTACGACAACGGTTTCTACAACACCGGTGTGCGCCCGACCTCGGAAGACCTGGCGCTGGGCGCTTCGGACGCCTGGGGCAATCCATTGTCGTTCACCCGTCAATACAACACCCTGCTGCAAGGCGGGAATATCCCGGACCCGCTGGATGTCGATGTCTGTACGTTCGAGGCGCCGCTGAGCGCAGCGCTCCCTTGCGACGCGACACTCAAGCCCAGTGTCGGTTTCCGCGACTCGGTCGATGGCGCCTTCAAGACCCCGACGCTGCGTAACATTGCGTTGACCGGGCCGTATTTCCACAATGGCAGCCGGGCAACGCTGCAACAGGTCATGGAGTTCTACAACCGCGGCGGCGACCGCCGTGGCGAAGACGCCAGCAACACCAGCGGTTTCGAACATCCGGCCGTCAATCAGCACAACGGCTCCAACCTTGACCCGGACATGACCCCGCTGAACCTGACCCCGGATGAAGTGGATGCACTGGTCAAGTTCATGGAGGTCGGCTTGCTTGATCCGCGAGTCGCGTGGGAACGGGCACCGTTCGATCACCCCTCACTGATGCTGCCACAGGGTGAGAAGGGCGATGAGAACTCCGTCGCGCAAGGTTCGACGTCCCCCTCTCGGCCAGCGCAGGACGCCATTTTCCAACTCAATGCCGTGGGGGCCGAAGGTCGCTCCGCTCTGCAGGGACCACTGTTGCCATTCAACAACGACTTGTAACAACACATTGCATCACTGGCGTGTGATGAAAACCCGCCTACCCACAGTGGTAGGCGGGTTTTCATGCTTTGGGCCGCAGCGCGAGCCCCGAGGTCCGGTTACAAGAAAAGCTCAAGCCCTCCACCCCTGCTGCCGTTAATCACCTTTGTCCTCATCTATTCATGTGCGCTGCCGATGAAGTGGAGGCACAATGCCATTATTGATCTGCCGGGTTGGAGATTACCCTTGTTTCGTCCAAACGCTGTACGCGCCAGCCACTTTCTGCCTTCGTTGTTTCTGTTGCTGGCAGGGCTTGCGGCGGCTTACGTAAGAGACCTCAACGTCTTCTTCACTTCACTGTTCAACGTGCTGCCCACGTTGGTGCTATTGCTGGGTGGTGCTTATTGCGCCGTATACCGTCGCCAGCGCGAACTGTTTCTGATGGTCACGGTGTACATCGCTTATTTCTTGCTCGATACCCAGACCGATTATTACCGCGACAATGGTCGGGTGCGTGAAGACGCGGCGGTGATCTTCCACCTCGTCTGCCTGCTGTTACCGGCCTTGTTCGGTCTGTTCGGTGCCTGGCAGGAGCGAACCCACCTTGCCCAGGACCTGCTTGCCCGGTTCGCCGTGCTGTTCGCCGTTGGCAGCGTCGCGGTGGCGTTGGAGCAGAGTTTCCCCGACGCCTTGCTGGCCTGGTTGGCGGAGATCCGCTGGCCATCGCTGCATGGCCAGTGGATGAGCTTGATCCAGATGGTCTATCCGCTGTTCATCGGTGTCTTCATCCTGCTCGTGGTGCAGTACCTGCGCGAGCCGAGGCCCTTGCACGCCGCCCAGCTGATCGGCCTGGTGGGTATTTTCTGGATGCTGCCCAAGACATTCATCCTGCCGTTCACCCTGAACATCATGTGCAGCCAGGTGATGCTGATGATCGCCGCCGCGGTATCCCACGAGGCCTACCAGATGGCCTTCCGTGACGAGCTGACCGGGCTGCCGGGGCGCCGCGCCTTGAATGAGCGCATGCAACGTCTGGGGCGCAATTATGTGATCGCCATGACCGACGTCGACCACTTCAAGAAATTCAACGACACCCACGGCCACGACGTGGGCGACCAGGTGCTGCGCCTGGTCGCCAGCCGCTTGTCGAAAATTACCGGAGGCGGCCGTGCCTATCGCTATGGCGGCGAGGAGTTCGCCCTGGTATTCGCGGGCAAGACCGCAGAGGAATGCGTGCCGCATGTGGAAGCGGTGCGCGAGATGATCGCCAACTATGCCATGCAGTTGCGCGACCAGAACAACCGCCCGCAAGACGACTCAGCGGGGCGTCAACGCCGCGCCGGCAGCGGCGGTGGAACAGTGTCGGTGACCATCAGCATTGGCGTGGCGGAGCGTCAGGTCGACCACCGAAACCCGGAGGAAGTGCTCAAGTCCGCCGACCAGGCCCTCTACAGTGCCAAGGGTGCCGGGCGTAATTGCGTCATGGTTCATGGGCAACAATCGCAGCGTGGGGCGGTACGAACTGCGTGACCGAATTTGACTTATTGGTCTATTGATGACCCTATGTCTCCAAAAAGTTGTTCGGTTACACTTGATTTCAACCCCGAGCCGCGGTCCCTTCGGACCGCCCCCGACCCCGACTAGCGAGAGGTTGTCATGGCGGACTACAAAGCACCATTGCGCGACATGCGCTTCGTTCTGAATGAAGTCTTCAACGTGGCAGAGCAGTGGGCACAACTGCCCGAGCTGGCCGAGGCGGTCGATGCCGACACCGCCATGGCCGTGCTGGAAGAGGCCGGCAAGGTCACCAGCAAAAGCATTGCTCCGCTCAGCCGCGCCGGCGACGAAGAAGGCTGCCACTGGGACAATGGCGCCGTGCGCACGCCCGCTGGTTTCATCGAGGCCTACAAGACCTACGCCGAAGGCGGTTGGGTAGGTGTGGGCGGTGACCCGCTGTTCGGCGGCATGGGCATGCCCAAGGCCATCTCCGCGCAGGTCGAGGAAATGGTCAATGCGTCGAGCCTGGCCTTCGGCCTGTACCCGATGCTGACCGCGGGTGCCTGTCTGTCGATCAACGCTCACGCCAGCGAGGCGCTCAAGGAAAAGTACCTGCCGAACATGTATGCCGGCGTGTGGGCCGGTTCCATGTGCCTGACCGAGCCCCATGCCGGTACCGACCTGGGCATCATCCGCACCAAGGCCGAGCCCCAGGCCGATGGCAGCTACAAGGTCAGCGGCACCAAGATCTTCATCACCGGCGGCGAGCACGACCTGACCGAGAACATCATCCACCTGGTGCTGGCCAAGCTGCCGGACGCACCGGCAGGTCCCAAGGGCATTTCGCTGTTCCTGGTGCCGAAGTTCCTGGTCAATGAAGACGGCAGCCTCGGCGCGCGCAACCCGGCCAATTGCGGCTCGATCGAGCACAAGATGGGTATCCAGGCGTCGGCCACCTGTGTGATGAACTTCGATGAGGCCGTGGGCTACATCGTCGGCGAGCCGAACAAGGGCCTGGCCGCGATGTTCACCATGATGAACTACGAGCGTCTGGGTGTTGGCATCCAGGGCCTGGCCACGGCGGAACGTTCCTACCAGAACGCCGTGGAATACGCCCGCGATCGCTTGCAGAGCCGCGCCCCTGTTGGCCCCCAGGCCAAGGACAAGGTCGCCGACCCGATCATCGTGCATCCGGACGTGCGCCGCATGCTGCTCACCATGAAAGCCCAGATCGAGGGTGGCCGCGCCTTCTCCACCTACGTCGCGATGCAGCTGGACAGTGCCAAGTACAGCGAAGACCCGACCACGCGCAAACGCAGCGAAGAGCTGGTAGCGCTGCTGACGCCGGTGGCCAAGGCGTTCCTCACCGACCTGGGGCTGGAGTGCACGGTGCATGGCCAACAGGTATTCGGCGGCCACGGCTACATTCGCGAGTGGGGCCAGGAGCAGTTGGTGCGCGACGTGCGCATCACCCAGATCTACGAAGGCACCAACGGTATCCAGGCCCTGGACCTGATGGGGCGCAAGGTGGTGGCCAGCGGTGGTGCGTACTACCGGCTGTTCTCTGGTGAAATCCGCCAGTTCATTGCCACTGCCGGCAGCGAGCTGGACGAGTTTGCCAAACCGCTGGCGGCCTACCTGGACCAGCTCGACGGGCTGACCGAATGGGTGCTGGAGCAGGCCAAGGGCAACCCGAATGAAATCGGCGCTGCTTCGGTCGACTATCTGAATGCCTTCGGTTATGTCGCCTATGCCTACATGTGGGCATTGATGGCACGGGCAGCCAAGGCGGGCGAGGGCGATGAAGCGTTCTACTCGGCCAAGCTGGGCACTGCGCGGTTCTATTTCGCCCGCTTGTTGCCGCGCGTGACCTCGCTGGTGGCGTCGGTGAAGGCGGGGAGCGAGTCGCTGTACCTGCTGGACGCCGAGCAATTCTGATTGCTGCAGGCCCCATGTAAGCTTTTTCCTACATGACGTGGTGACTTTTCGCCACTGGCCCAAGATTGGATCCACGGTTACTCTTTCTTACATGGACGTTGCGCAGGAAGCGCAAAGGACAGAACAGGGACAACGAAGGATTTCCTGCCAGGGTGGCGGGGCGATAGGGATGTCACAGGGAAACAGTCTGGAAAACCCCGCTTAGGCGGGGTTTTCTTTGTGCGCGTGTTTTAGCCGAGCACATCCAGCGGCGAGGTGCCCAGCGGCCTTGCATCGGCTTCCTCCTCCAGCAGATTGCGCAGCAACTCCACCGAAGCCTGCTGACGCTGGGCGTCACGGAACACCAGGCCAACCTTGAGCGGAACGCGCGGTTCGCTCAGTGGCTTCCACAGCAGCCCTTGGTCATCTTCGGCGGCATCCTTGGCCCGCCCGGGCAGGATCGTGGCCAGCGCGGTATGGGCCAGGCTGTCGAGAATCCCCGCCATATTGTTCATTTCTGCCTGGACCTGAGGCCGGCGGCCCTGGCTGGCCAGCAGCTCCTTCCAGATCTGGCGGATCTGGAATTCCTCGCCCAGCATCAGCATGGGCAACTCTGCGGCCTGACGGATGGATACCTTCTTGAAGTCCTTCAGCGCATGGGTATCCGGGATGACCAGCTGCAGCTCGTCCTCGTACAGCAGCATGCCGTGCAGGCCGGGCTGGCGCGGAGGCAGGTAGCTGATGCCGATGTCCAGGCTGCCATTGAGCAGGCGCCGTTCGATCTCCAGCCCCGACAGTTCATAGATCTGCACCACAAGGTGCGGCTGAGCCTTGCGCACCCGCTCCAGCAACTGCGGCACCAGGCTCGGCCGCACCGTTTGCAGCACGCCGATAGCCAGCGTGCGCAGTGACTGTCCCTTGAAGTTGCGCATCGCCTCGTGTGCCCGTTGCAGCCCGTCGAGCAAGGGCAGGGCATGGTTGTACAAGGTGTGCGCCGCCAGGGTGGGCAGCAGGCGTTTGTTGCTGCGTTCGAACAGGCTCAGGTCGAGGCTGTGTTCGAGCTGGCGAATCTGTTGCGAGAGTGCCGGCTGAGACAATGACAGGCGTTCGGCAGCGCGGCCGACATGGCCTTCTTCATACACCGCGACGAAATAACGCAGTTGGCGAAAATCCATAACTAACACTTATCGAAAAAGCTGGAAAAACGGAATGGCCGCAAGCGCTGCCGAAGCCTAGTCTATCGCGGCATTGCAACGGGTTACAGCGAGCATTTGCTGGATTGTTACCCCGTTTGAAAAACACTTTTGATAGGCAAGGCAAAATTATCAAGTGCCGGCAGCAAGACCGGACCCTGGCCGCCCTTTACCGTGATTGGTTGGAGCCCCGATGAACCTGTTCAACCTGCGCCGCTCGGCCCCTGCCGCGGTTGCCGAGCCTGTGCGTGCGCCGGTGACCGAAGCAGATGCCCCGGCACCGTCTCGCGAGCGCCTGATGCCAGGCAGCGCGCGTGCCGAGCACGTATTCGTGCGTGGCCAGGGTTCGTGGTTGTGGGATAACGAAGGGCGCGCCTACCTGGATTTCACCCAGGGTTGTGCGGTCAACAGCCTTGGCCATAGCCCCAGCGTGCTGGTCAAGGCACTGGGCAATCAGGCCCAGGCGTTGATCAACCCGGGCGCCGGTTACCACAATCGCGGCCTGCTGGCTTTGGTCGATCGCTTGTGCGAGAGCACCGGCAGCGACCAGGCTTACCTGCTCAACAGCGGCGCCGAAGCCTGTGAAGGGGCGATCAAGCTGGCGCGCAAGTGGGGCCAGCGGCACCGCAACGGGGCCTATCACATCATCACCGCCAGCCAGGGCTGTCATGGCCGCAGCCTGGGCGCGCTTTCGGCATCCGACCCGCTGCCGTGCAACCGTTGCGAACCTGGCCTGCCCGGTTTCAGCAAGGTGCCCTTCAACGACCTGGCGGCGCTGCATGCGCAAGTCGACTCGCGCACGGTGGCGATCATGCTCGAACCGATTCAGGGTGAGGCAGGTGTCATCCCGGCGACCAAAGCGTACCTGCAGGGTGTCGAAAAGTTGTGCCGCGAGCTGGGCATCCTGCTGATCCTCGACGAGGTCCAGACCGGCATCGGCCGCTGTGGCGCGTTGCTGGCCGAGGAAACCTATGGTGTGCGCGCCGACATCATCACCTTGGGCAAGGGCTTGGGTGGCGGCGTGCCGCTGGCCGCCCTGCTGGCCCGTGGCAGTGCCTGCTGTGCCGAGCCCGGCGAGCTGGAGGGCAGCCACCACGGCAATGCGCTGATGAGCGCAGCTGGCCTGGCGGTGCTCGACACCGTGCTGGAGCCGGGCTTCTTCGAGCATGTGCAGGACAGTGGCCGCCACCTGCGCGATGGCCTGAGCCGCCTGGCCGGTCGCTATGGACAGGGCGAGGTGCGCGGCCAGGGCCTGCTCTGGGCCCTGCAGTTGCAGGAAAGCCTGGCCCATGACCTGGTTCAGGCGGCCTTGCACGAAGGCCTGCTGCTCAATGCGCCGCAAGCGGATGTGGTGCGCTTTTCGCCGGCACTGACCGTGAGCAAGGGCAATATCGAAGAGATGCTGCTGCGCCTGGCCCGGGCCTTTGCCCGCCTGCATGCGCAACAGCATGCCCGCCGCGAAGTATCGGCGTAACACGAATTCAACGAACCGTCTGGCGTTTCTGCGCATCGCCCTTGGCCTGTTTCATTTGGCCAGGGGCGTTTTTTTTTGCCTGTGGAACCTCTGTCTGGCGCGGCTAGTCTCTGTTTAGACCCTTTGAGGAGAGACTCGCATGGACTTCGTACGCATCATCATCGCCATCATCCTCCCGCCGCTCGGCGTGTTCCTGCAGGTGGGGTTCGGCGGGGCGTTCTGGCTGAACATCCTGCTGACCTTGCTGGGGTACATTCCGGGCATCGTGCATGCGGTGTACATCATCGCCAAGCGTTAGCCTGCAGGGCCTCATCGCCGGCAAGCCGGCTCCCACAGGGATCCCACAGTCCTTGAGTATTGCGCTCTTCTGTGGGAGCCGGCTTGCCGGCGATTGGCCGTTACTGTCCCAACACCCGGCAATAGAACTTCCACTCTTCCTCCAGCGCATGCGCCAGGTTCTCGGCCGTGCGCAAGCCATGCCGCTCCCCCGCATAGAAGTGCCCTTCGGCCTCGATGCCGTTGGCCCGCAATGCCTCCAGCATCGAACGTGTCTGCTCCGGCACTACCACGGCATCCAGCTCGCCCTGGAAGAAGATCACCGGCACCTTGATCTGCGCTGCATGCAACAGCGGAGTGCGCTGGCGATAACGCTCGGCATCGTGCTGCGGATCGCCGATCAGCCAGTCCAGGTAATCGCCTTCGAACTTGTGCGTGGCGTGGCCCAGGGCAATGGGATCGCTGACGCCGTACAAGCTGGCACCTGCACGGAACACATCCTGGAAAGCCAGGGCACACAGGGTGGTGTAACCGCCTGCGCTGCCGCCGCGAATGAAGGCCTTGTGCCGATCGATCAAGCCTTGCGCGGCCAGGTGCTCGACGGCAGCGCAGGCATCCTGCACATCGCTTTCGCCCCAGCGCAGGTGCAGTGCCTGGCGATACGCACGGCCATAGCCGGTGCTGCCGCGGTAGTTCAGGTCGGCAACCGCAAAGCCCCGCTGGGTCCAATACTGAATGCGGGGGTCGAGCACTGGGTAGCAGGCGGAAGTCGGACCGCCGTGGATGAACACCACCAGCGGCGCTGGGCCCTGCGCGCGAGCTGGCGGGTAGAAGAATCCATGGGCAATTTCGCCGCCGCTGTCGTAGTGGATCGGCTTGGGCAGGCTGATGCAGGCTGCCGGTAAAACGTCGGCGCCGCCTGCCAGGATGCGCACCTCGTGGCTGGCGCGCTCGATGGCGATGACGGCGGGCGGGCTGATGGGCGAAGCGGCGATGGCGTAGAGGTGTTCGCCATCCATGGCCAGGCTGCGAAAGCGGGTATAGGCGCTGGCGTAGCGTTCCATCCGGCCATCGGCGGTACGCATCCCCAACTGGCCAAAGCCGTCTTCGAACCAGCTGGCCAGGTAGGTCTGCGGTCCCAGTGCCAGCCAAGTGCAGGTGCCAAGCTGCCAGGGCGCGGCGGCGTGGTCCGCAGGCTCTGCAGGCAAGGCTTGCCAGTGACCGTCGATTTCACCCCACGGCTGCCAGAAACCATTGCGATCGGACAGGCAGTACAGCCGGCCTGCCGCGTCGAAGCGCGGTTGCTGCAGGGATTCGTCAGCCGCTGCAATGCAGCGCGCCTGTCCCCAGTTGCCTTCGGTATAACGTGCTCGGCACATCAGCCGCGTGACCGTCCAGGGCTGCGCCGGGCGGTCCCACTCGATCCAGGCCAGGCGTTGGCCATCGCCGCTCAAGGTGGGCGAGGCATAGAAGTCGGCGCCCTCGGCAAGTACCTCCAAGGTGCATTCGTCGAAAGCGACCAGACGGTGCTGGACCGACTGCCCATGGCGCTCTTGCACGGCCAGCACCTTGCCGCCGTGCCACTGCACATCGCCGTAGCGGCTGGCGCTATCGCCTGTCAGTGCGCGCGGGGCGCCGCCTTCCAGCGGCTGGGTATAGACCTGCTGGTCCTGTTCGTTGACGAACAGCAGCCCGTCGCCACCCAGGCAGAAACTGCCGCCGCCGTATTCGTAGACCCGGCTGCGCACACTGAAGCCGTCTGGCGTCAGGCAACTGGCCTGTTGCCCGTGCCAGCGCCAGACCCGGCAGGCGCCGTCGGCCGGGCGAAACTCGTTCCAGAACAGCCCTTGGTCACTGACCTTGAGCTCGGCGAAGTCGGTGCCGGCGGCGACGGCCTGAGCGGCGCTGAATTCAGCCGCGGGCGATGACACGGGAGTTGCGTTCATTGCGGAAGGTCATCTGTTCAATGGCGAGCTCGGCGGTTTGCGCCTCCTCGCGGGCCTTGAGGATGATGCCGTGGTCGGCCGACTTGGCGCACACCGGGTCGGCCTTGCTGGCATCGCCGGTGAGCATGAAGGCCTGACAACGGCAGCCGCCGAAGTCCTTTTCCTTCTCGTCGCACGAGCGGCAGGGCTCGGGCATCCAGTCATAGCCACGGAAACGGTTGAAGCCGAACGAGTCGTACCAGATGTGCCGCAGGTCGTGGTCGCGCACGTTGGGGAACTGCACCGACAACTGCCGGGCGCCGTGACAGGGCAGGGCGGTGCCATCCGGGGTGATGGTCAGGAACAGGCTGCCCCAGCCATTCATGCAGGCCTTGGGGCGCTCTTCGTAGTAGTCCGGGGTGACGAAGATCAGTTTGCACGGGTTGTCCTCGGCCTTGAGCTTCGCCCGGTACTCGTTGGTAATGCGCTCGGCGCGCTCGAGTTGCTCACGGGTTGGCAGCAGGCCCAGGCGATTGAGGTGCGCCCAGCCATAGAACTGGCAGGTGGCAAGCTCGACGAAGTCGGCGTCCAGGGCGATGCACAGTTCGATGATGCGGTCGATCTTGTCGATGTTGTGCCGATGGGTGACGAAGTTGAGCACCATCGGATAGCCGTGGGCCTTCACCGCACGGGCCATCTCCAGTTTCTGCGCAAAGGCTTTCTTCGAGCCGGCCAGCAGGTTGTTCACCTGCTCGTCGCTGGCCTGGAAGCTGATCTGGATATGGTCGAGGCCAGCCTCCTTGAACGCGGCGATGCGCGCTTCGGTGAGGCCGATGCCCGAGGTGATCAGGTTGGTGTAGTAGCCCAGCCGCCGGGCTTCGGCGATCAGCTCGGCAAGGTCCTGGCGCACCAGCGGTTCGCCGCCGGAAAAGCCGATCTGCGCCGCGCCCATTTCGCGTGCCTCGGCCATGACCTTGAACCATTGCGCGGTCGTCAGCTCCTTGCCCTGCTCGGCGAAGTCCAGCGGGTTGGAGCAGTACGGGCACTGCAACGGGCAGCGGTAGGTCAGCTCGGCCAGCAGCCACAGCGGCAGGCCGACCGGCACCTCAGGCGAGGGTGATCCAGTGTTCGGCACGGGCCACCTCCATGAATTGCTCGATGTCGTCGGCGACCTCGGGCACACCAGGGAATTGTTGTTCGAGCTCGGCGATGATCGCCGCCACGTCGCGGTTTCCGTCGATCAGGCCGCCGATCAGGCCGGCGCTGTCGTTGAGCTTGATCATGCCCTCGGGGTACAGCAGCACATGGCCTTTTTGCGCCGGCTCGTACTGGAAACGGTAGCCGGGGCGCCAGTTCGGCACCAGTTTGCGATCAAGACTCATAGAGCGATTCCTTTGTGCCACACCCGTTCCTGGGTGACGGAATGGTAAGGCGGGCGGTTCAGCTCGTAGGCCATGCTCATGGCGTCGAGCATGCTCCAGAGGATATCCAGCTTGAACTGCAGGATTTCCAGCATACGCTCCTGGCCCGCCCGCGTGGTGTAGTGCTGCAGGGTGATCGCCAAGCCGTGTTCCACATCACGCCGGGCCTGGCCCAGGCGGGTACGGAAGTATTCGTAGCCGGCGGGGTCGATCCACGGGTAATGCTGCGGCCAGCTGTCCAGGCGCGACTGGTGGATCTGCGGGGCGAACAGCTCGGTCAGCGAACTGCTGGCCGCTTCCTGCCAGCTGGCGCGGCGGGCGAAGTTCACGTAGGCGTCGACGGCGAAGCGCACGCCGGGCAGCACCAGCTCCTGGGAGCGCAACTGGTCCGGGTCGAGGCCCACGGCCTGGCCCAGGCGCAGCCAGGCTTCGATACCGCCATCCTCACCTGGCGCGCCGTCGTGGTCGAGCAGGCGCTGGATCCACTCGCGGCGGATTTCGCGGTCCGGGCAGTTGGCCAGGATCGCGGCATCCTTCATCGGGATGTTGACCTGGTAGTAGAAGCGGTTGGCTACCCAGCCCTGGATCTGCTCGCGGCTGGCGCGGCCTTCGTACATCGCCACGTGGTACGGGTGGTGGATGTGGTAGTAGGCGCCCTTGGCGCGCAGGGCCTGTTCGAATTCGGCCGGGGACAGTGGCAGTGCGTCGTTCATTCAGCTGGCTCCTGTAGAACAGAAAATGCCTCGCGGGAGCAGGAACCTGTGGGAGCTGCCCAGGCTGGCCTCATCGCTGGCAAGCCAGCTCCCACAGGGACCGCGTGCATTACAACTCGATGCTCATGCCATCGTAGGCGACTTCCACCCCGCGGCGGACCACTTCGGCGCGCTCTGGAGAGTCTTCGTCGAGAATCGGGTTGGTGTTGTTGATGTGGATAAGCACCTTGCGCTGCTGCGCAAAACCATCCAGCACTTCGAGCATGCCGCCGGGGCCGTTCTGCGCCAGGTGGCCCATTTCGCGGCCAGTGCGGGTACCGACACCGCGGCGCTGCATTTCGTCGTCTTCCCACAGCGTGCCATCGACGAGCAGGCAATCCGCGGCGTGCATCATCGCCAGCAGCTTGTCATCGACCTGGCCCAGGCCAGGGGCGTAGAACAGCTTGCCGCCGCTGCGCGTGTCCTCGACCAACAGGCCAAGGTTGTCGCCCGGGTGCGGGTCGAAGCGGTGCGGCGAGTAGGGTGGCGCGGCGCTGCGCAGGGGGAAGGGCGTGAACCTCAAGTTGGGGCAGGCCGGGATGACGAAGCTGCCTTCGAGCTCGATGCGGTTCCACTGCAGGCCACCGTTCCAGTGGCTGAGCATGGTGAACAGCGGGAAGCCGGTGCTCAGGTCCTGATGGACCATGTCAGTGCACCAGACCTGGTGCGGGCAGCCTTCGCGCAGGCTGAGCAGGCCCGTGGTGTGGTCGATCTGGCTGTCGAGCAGGACGATGGCGTCGATGCCGGTGTCGCGCAGGGCACGCGCCGGCTGCATGGGCGCGAAGGCCTGGAGCTGGGCGCGGATGTCGGGCGAGGCGTTGCACAAGATCCAGTGCTCGCCGTCGTCGGACAAGGCGATGGATGACTGGGTGCGTGCCGTGGCGCGCAGGGTGCCATCGCGATAGCCCTTGCAGTTGACGCAGTTGCAGTTCCATTGGGGGAAACCACCGCCGGCGGCGGAGCCGAGAATCTGGATGTACATGGCTTGGCTCTTTATCCGAAAAGCATATCTGAAAAACGACGACGCCCCGGCGGGCCGAGGCGTCGAGCCGCAAGCAAGGCTTAGCGGTTGGCGAAGTACATGGTCACTTCGAAGCCGATACGCAGGTCAGTGTATGCAGGTTTGGTCCACATGGGAGACTCCTTCCGAATGGGTTGGGGTGATCAGCTACTTGTTGGGATGCCACCTTGCGCAGGAGGTTCCATTGGCTGGGATTGCGCTATCTTACAAGAAAAATTTGTACCGGAAGGTTAATTCTTCGAAAAGCGCTCTTGCAGCCGATGTAATAATCCTACCGCCAGGGTCCTGCCACCGCAGCTGCATTGGCCAGGCAGAGCCAAGGGGATTGCTCGTCGAGCATCGCATCAAGCAGCTCGTCCAGATCTGTTTGCTGCGTGCTCAGAATAGACGCGCGCAGCGATGCCAGCTCGTCGCCCTGTACCGCGAGGTGCGTCTGCCACAGCCATTGCGCGAGATCGTCGTTGGCCATGGCGGCGGCATCGAATTGCTCGGCCAGTACCTGGCGGGCGCCTGGGTCGAGCGTCACGCCCTGGCGCAGCAAGGCCCACAGATGGTCGATGATTTCACTGTGGCGGGTGTGCGGCGACTGCACACCGAACAACAGGCCGCCCACGCCCTCGATCTGACGGAAGGTACTGAACACCGCGTAGCCGAGTTGCAGCTCGACCCTTAGACGTTGGTACACCGGCCCCTGCAGCAGCTGGGCCAGCAGGCGGCCGCAGGCTTGCTGCCGAGCCGGCAGCGGGCAGAACAGCAGCAGTGCATGTTCGTTGCCGGGGACCTGGGCGTGGTGCCAGCGGTGGCCCTGCCACGCGGGCGGAGCGTCCGGCTTGCCAGCATGGCCAGGACAGCCTTGCAGCACGGCGCCAAGCGCATCGCGGGCGGTCTGGTCGAAGCCCACGGACAGCCCATGCCAGCGGCTGTGTTGCCATGCGTCTTCGAGTACCTGTTGCCCAAGGGTGCCGGCGGGCGCGGGTTCGGCGGCGGTACCGAGTACGGCATCAGGCAGTCGCTCAAGCAGTGCTCTGATCGGGATCAAGGCAGGCGCCTGATTCACTGGCGTGAGCCAACTGCCGGGTGAAGGTACGCGCAAGCTGGCCAGCGCCAGTTCTACAGCGCGTAGCACCGCAGCCGGATGCCCGGCGCAGCGCAGTTGCCAGTACTCGCCTGCGGCGCTGAATTGCAGTTGCAACGACGCTCGCTCACAACGCTGCTGCAGAGGGCGCAGGGCGCGTTCAAGTGCGGCGTGCAGAGGCAGGCGCAGTGCTGAAGGTGTATGCCAGCGCAGATAAAGCGCTGCGTATTGGCGCGCCGCAGGCAGTTGGTCGCAGAACGTAACGGCTGCGGGCAGAGGGTTCGCCTTGGCAGCAGGCAATGTGTCCAGCAGCAGCGGATCGATGGCAGGCAGTTGCCATTGCCCCTGTTCGCGGCATGGCAACTGTGCGAGTAGTGATTGCAGCGCGTGCAAGGCCTGGCTATCCGGCGCCGTGAACGGTTGGCCTGCACTGTCTCGGCGGGCCAGCTCAAGCGGACTGGCGCTGCGTTCGCGGCGCTGCTGCAAGAGCCTGAACTCGGCATTGAGCTGCGCCGGGTCAAGCTGGCGAAGGAACCCGAACCAGCCGTGCAGCAAGGCCCAGGCCTCATCGGCGCTGGCGTCTGGAGTCAGCTGCAAGTCGATGTGCCAGAGCACTTGCCCGGCGTAGGCGTACAGCATTTGCGCCTTGAACCCTTGCAGCCAGCCTCGCTGCCGAAGTGCGTCGAGCCAGCCGCCCGGCCTGTTGTCGCTCAGGCAGGCAAGTAACAATTCCAGTGCCTGTTCGGCGCCATTGGGCAGGTTGTCATGGGCAAAGAGCTGTGTGTGGGGTTTTGCCGATAAAGCGGGCGGTGGCAACTGCGCTACAGGCTCTCCAGGCGCGAACGGGCTGGCGGCTTGCCGGCCAAGCTGTTCAAGCGCGTCCAGCGTTTGCGGGCCGCAGAGGCTCAAGGTGATTTGCCCGCCTCGATAGAAGCGTTCATGGAAACCCGCGAGGGCCCGCTGAAAGGCAGGATCCTGCAAGGCCAGCGTGTAGCGATTGCCGGCATGAAAGCCACGCAGTGGATGGTTTGCACCCACCGATTGCAACAACGCGAACTGCTGCTGGGCCTGCGGGTTGCGCGACCAGGCGATGAATTCGGCGTGGATCACTTCCCGCTCGCGGCGCTGGCGATCGATGGCCAGGTCGGGTTCGGCAAGCATCTGGCACAAGCGCTGCAGTCCACCGTCCAGGGCGGCGGGCGGCACTTCGAAGAAGAAGTCGGTGGTGCGCTCGCGGGTGCTGGCGTTGACCTGGCCACCCAGGGCCTGGACGTAGCGCATCAGGCCATCGGCCAGGGGAAAGCGAGGCGTGCCAAGGAAGAACAGGTGTTCGAGGAAATGGGCCAGGCCAGGCCATTTGGGCGGCGCATCGTGGCTGCCGGCATGCACCCGCAATGCCGCCGCCGCGCGCGTGAGGTGCGGGGCGTGGCGCAGGGCCAGACGCAGGCCGTTGGCGAGGGTGAGATGGCGGGTGGCGTCAGGCATGGGAACTCCGGGGCAGGTGTTCATGCTAACCCATTTGTACTGGCAGGCCCGGCCTCATCGCCGGCAAGCCGGCTCCCACAAAGTCAGCGGTGAGCTTATGCCTGTGGGAGCGGGCTTGTCCCGCGAACATGGGCGTAGCCCGTGCCAGACTACTCCGGTGTCTGGGCAGGCCTCTTCGCGGGGCCAGCCCGCTCCCACAGGAGAGCAGAGCAGCGCGCTTTTTGTGGGAGCCGGCTTGCCGGCGATAGGGCCGTCAGACGTTATGCCAATGCAGCTCCTGACGCAGATCCGTCAGGTAGGGAAACGCTTCGCGCCCCTGTACCACCCGCTCATGCTCCAGTTCCGCCAGCAACTGGCACTCATCGCGCCCGGCCATCGCCAGCAGGCTGCCATCCGGCCCGATGATGCTGCTCTGCCCGCAGTACTGGATCTCGCCTTCCGCCCCGCAGTAGTTGGCATACACCAGGTAGCACTGGTTCTCCTGCGCCCGCGAGCGCACGGTCACCTGGCAGACGAAATCGTAGGGCGTCATGTTCGCCGTCGGCACCAGAATCAGCTCGGCGCCCGCCAGCGCCAGGCGCCTGGCATTCTCCGGGAACTCGATGTCGTAGCAGATCAACAGCCCGACCTTCCAGCCTTCCAGTTCGACGACCGGGAAGTGGTCGGCGCCGGCGCTGAACATCGAGCGGTCCAGCTCACCGAACAGGTGCGTCTTGCGGTAATTGCACAGGCTGCGGCCATGGGCATCGATCAATTGCACGCTGTTGTAGAAGGCGCCATCCTCGGCGCGCTCCGGGTAGCCATAGACGATGGCGATGCGGTGGGCCTGGGCGATCTCCACCACGTCCATGGCCGAAGGGCCATCCTCGGCCTCGGCCAGACGCTCGACCTGCTCCAGGCCGATGTTGTAGCCGCTCAGGAACATTTCCGGGCACACCAGCAACTGCGCGCCGCGCTCGGCCGCCCGTTGCGCCTGGTGGCGCAGCCGTTGCAGGTTGCCGGGCACGTCCAGCGGGTTGGGTGCGCCCTGGAACAGAGCGATGCGCATGCTGCCTCCTTGTCTCAATCGGCCAGGGCGATAGGCCCGATCTCGTCGAACACATCGCCCGGGCCAGGGTTGTCCGGGTGGGTCTGGCCACCGAAGTGGTTCATGATACCCCACACCGCGTTCAGCGAAGTCTGCACCGCGCCTTCGACCCAGGCCGGGGTCCACGACACATCGTCGCCGGCGATGAACATGCCACGCTGCTCGGCGGGCATGTCCTGTTGCATGAAGTGCGCGTACATGCGCTGGTTGTAACGGTAATGGCCCGGCAGTGCGCCCTTGAAGGCGCCGAGGAAGTGCGGGTCGGCTTCCCAGGAAATGGTGATCGGGTCGCCGATGATATGCCCGGCGATGTCGGTCTTCGGGTAGATCTTCTTCAGTGCATCCAGGGCCAGCTGCACGCGTTTTTCCACCGGGTGCGGCAGCATCTTCAGGGCGTCGCTCATCCACGCGTAGGACAGGCAGATCACCCCCGGTTTGTCGTCACCGTTGTCGAACAGGTAGGTGCCGCGGGTCAGGCGGTCTGTGAGGGTCATGCTCATCAGGTCGCGCCCGGTTTGCGGGTCCTTGTCCTTCCAGAACGGCCGGTCGACCATGACGAACGTCTTCGACGACTGCATGTAGCGGGTACGGTCCAGGGCCATCCACATTTTCTGCGAGAACAGGGATTCTTCGCAGTCGATCTGGGTGGTCAGCAGCCAGCTCTGGCAGGTGGCAAGGACAGCGCCATAGTGGCGGGTGTCGCCCCAGTTGTCGGTGACCGCCAGGCGCCCATCGGCGGCACGGGCGATGCGCTTGACGCCAGTGCGCGGCGCGCCGCCATGCAGCGAACTGAGGCTGGTGCCCTCGGGCCAGTGGCTGCAACGCTCCGGCACATGGCGCCAGATGCCTTGCGGCACCTGTTCGACGCCACCGACGATCAGGTGCTGGTGATCGTCGCAGTTGGTCATCACCACGCGGAAGATTTCCAGCATCGAGTTGGGGAAGTCCGAGTCCCAGCCGCCGGTGCCGAAGCCGACCTGGCCGAAGACCTCGCGGTGCTGGAAGCTGAGCTTGGCGAACGAGCGCGAAGTGGCGACGAAATCGTAGAAAGTGCGGTCGTCCCAGAGCGGCACCAGCTTGTTCCACAGTGCCTTCAGGCGCGTTACGTCGCGGTCGCGGATCGCCTGCTGGATCTCGGCGAACTGGCCACCGCTTTCCAGTGCATCGGCCCAGGCGTCGGCCACTTCGTGGAACAGTTCTGGCAGGTCGCTGGCCTTTTCGGCGTAGTAGGTCTGGCCTTCCAGGTCGATTACCGTGCTGCCCGAGGCAGGGGTCAGCGGGTTGGGGAAGGGCTTGGTCTCCAGACCTAGCTTGTCTACGTAGTGATAGAAAGCGGTGGAGGAGACCGGGAAGCGCATGCCGCCGAGTTCGGCGATGATGCCGTCGGTGCCGTTGAAGGCTTGGGAGCGCAGTCTGCCACCCAACTTCGACGCCTCGTACACCACCGGTTTCAGGCCCAGCTTCATCAGCTCGTAGGCGGCCACCAGGCCCGCGATGCCGGCACCGACAATGGCAACCTCTTCACCGTGGCGCTCGGCGGGAATACTGCCCAGGCCGGCAGGGTGCTCAAGCCAGTCGTCGAAGGCGAAAGGGAAGTCCGGGCCGAAGATGGTGATGGGTTTCTTGCCGTCGGCGGGGTGGCGGTTTTTCTTGTTCATGAAGTGACCTTGCCAGAGCGGCTGCGCGAAGGGCGGAGCCTGAGTATAGGAGATGGCTGGGGGTCATTTTATGGAGTGGGATGTTCGTAATTAAGATGCAGAGTGATGGCTGAATGTAAGTTGTTTCGTCATAACGACGAAGGCTTGATCGATCTTGACGATTCTGCCCACGAGACGAGCTAGGCCGGCTGGCCGCGATCGACCTTGCTGCTCAGAATGATCGACGTGGTGGTCTTCTCCACGCCCTCGACACTGCCAATCTGGTCCAGTAACTGGTCCAGCTGCTCTGGCGTATCGCTGCGCAACCAGGCCACATAGTCGAACTCGCCACTCACCGCGCACAGCTGCTGCACTTGCCCCATGCCACTCAAGCGGCGTACCACTTCCTTGCCGGAACGCGGCTGCACCTTGATCCCGACGTAGGCTTGCAGGCCGCCATCGATCAGGCGCTGGCCCAGGCGCACGCCATAGCCGGTGATGACCTTGCCTTTTTCCAGGCGCGCCAGGCGCGAGTTGACGGTGGTGCGGGCGATGCCCAGCTGGCGTGCCAGGGTGGCAACGCTCTCGCGGGCGTTGATCTGTAGCAGGGCGATCAACTGGCGGTCGATTTCGTCGAGGGTGATGGGGCGCGAATCCGGCATGGCAGAGTCTCTGCAGTGGGCTGGCTAGCCTAGCCAGCCATAGGGGAACAGGGCAAGGCCGAGTGCATAACGGCCATTTATGCGGCATCATAATGAACCGTTTAAGTGGAGGCCCGGTGTGAAGTTCGCCGACCTGCTCGAATGTTGGAGGATGGAAGTCTCCAACAAGAAAGGGCCCGGACGCCGCATCAGCCTGTTGTTCAATGTTCTGCGACGTGCACGCAAGGACAATAAACTTCGCTATCTCTTCGCTTTCCGCCTGGCGCAGTACCTCGACGCCCGCGGCGGACTGGCCCGGTGCCACGCCCGGCGCATGCAGCAGCGCTTGAACCTGAAGTACGCCGTGGACATCGACATTGGCGCGCAGATCGCACCCGGCCTGCGCATCGCCCACTTGCCCGGCGTGGTGATTACCCGGCACGTGACCATTGGCCGCAATTTCTTCGTCCGCCAGAACTGCTCGATCGGGATCAAGACCCTTGGCCTGGAACACTACGCGCTGCACATAGGCGACAACGTCAGCCTGGGGGCCAACAGCTGCATCATCGCCGATCACATCAGCATCGGGGACAATGTGGTCATCGGCGCCATGTCGCTGGTAACCCGTGACATCCCGGCCAACAGCACGTTCTACAACCCTCGGCAAACCTCGCTGCGCAGCAAAGAGTAGATCTGGGCGGAACATGGAAAAGCCGCGCATTCGCGCGGCTTTGTCATGTGCAAGGCTTCCTTAATCGAGTGCCCCTGACAGTACGACCGCTTTCTCGCTGTCGGTCAGGCCATAGGCATTGAAGACGGCGTCATCCAGGGATGCCTCAAGCCGTTCAATGTCCGCGAGAAGCAGGTTTCGCTCCTGCTCAAGCTTCGATTCCTTGAATCTGGCGCGCTTGGAAGTAATCTTTTCATAGACAGAGATGATCGATGAAGTCGATTCCGGAATGGGGAAATCGGCAAGATTCTTTTTCGTGTACCAAGGGTGCAGACGATCATAGATCGCATATTTTGTGCGGATGTACCACGCGCCAAACGTACTCCCTGCCAGGCCGGCAAGCAGCTTCAGATCGTCTGCCGAACTGTTTTTGGAAATAGCGATATACAGTGCCTGATCTACAGCAGCAGGCTCTTCGATAATGGCGCACGATAGCCTTCTGCCCAGCGTCTTCCTGAGAACGACTTTGGGCGCTCTCATGAACCGCTCTGGACGCGGCTCGGCCAGCCAATCGCCGTATGAAATGAAGCTTCCGCTGTAGCAATAATCAAAAAAACCGACATCCCGACCGCGAATTTCAGGCAGGTAGGTGTCGTTAAGTTTTTCTTCGGAATGATAAGAGCGTTTATCTTTATCAGCTTTTGTTTGGGGGCCGTCTTGATAGGCGGATTTTCCATAACCGTCTGTGCGGTAAGCGTGCAGGCCGCGGTTGATATCATACCGCTCGCTGGCGGGAGAGAACGTGTCCACCTTGGCTATGATTTTCTCGTCCGCTTCGGTGTACCGGGGGTCAATGATGCCTCGCGCGATGACCTTCGAGGTATCAAGGACAGCGTAGTCAGTAAAAACGCCGGGTGCTGGTGAACGAACGACAGAAATTGAATTGCTCTGGGTTGGAGAGCCGATGAAGATTGTGTTTTCGATGCTGGCTGACTTGAAGACCAGATAGTCGAAGAACACCAGCGTGTTGACGCCGTTGACTTCAACCATGAGCTTGCGAAGGTTGCTAAAGTTCGAGGAGTTCAGCCACGAGTCTGGGACGATGTAAGAGATGACACCGTTATCTTTGACAAGCGCGTAGGATTTCTCGATAAAGTACTGATAGAAGTCGGTTTGATATTGAGAGTATTTATAGTGTTCTGAAAAGTATTTCTTGTTCTCGCCGGCAGACGAGTAAAGGTACGGCGGGTTTCCGATTAGAATATCGAATTTCCCTTTGAATCCTTTGAAGAACTCCCTGTCCCAGTTGAACGTGTTGACTGACAGTCGTTCGTCCAGTGACAAGCTGTCGGCGTCGAACAGCTCGTAGAAGTCGTCACCGATAAGAGAATTTCCGCACTTTATGTTTTTCCCGAGGTCGGGAAGTACGCGCATTTTGAAAAGATCCATCTGGCTGGAAACGACGTCGCCGTTCTCACCTTCAAGCACCTTCAGCAGGAGAGACAGCTTGGTGACCTCCACTGCCTGTGGGTCAATGTCCACGCCAAAGATGTGACTGGTCAGGATGCGTCTTTTTTCCGCAATGGTGAGGCGCCACTCACCGCCCGCCGCATAGTAGAGTTTAGGATCCCTGCCTTTGGCGTGTTTTTCTGCGTTTTCTTCTACATATTTCGTGCAGTACCAATTCAACAGGTACTGGTAGGCGACGATGAGAAAGGAGCCAGAGCCACACGCAGGGTCGATGATCCGTAAGGGCGCGGAATCCTTGACTCTCGCATCATTGCCAGACACTTGGTTGGGGGTGCGACCGCTTACCCATTTTCCAATGGTGTTTTCGACGATGAACTCGGCAATGTACGAGGGGGTGTAATAGACCCCGCCGGCCTTTTTGACTTCCGGTTTTTCCGTGATCGTAATGGCGTTCTTGCTATGGCTTATTACCTTGCCAAGGAATTGCTCATACACTTGCCCAAGGATGTCCGCAGACAAAACGCTGAACACATAAGGGCTGTCGGGGTAGTAAAGTCCTTTGAGGATTTCATGCAGGACTTTGTCATCAATTTTTAAGGTCAGCGTGAAGTTGTCGAGTGTTTCCTGGGAGCCGTCTGCTTCATCAAAGTGAAAGAGGCCGGAGTTGTAGCGAGCGTCCGCTTTGCGAAAAAGCTCACAGAGCGCGGCGTAGATGTTCTTGGTGCCTTTGAGATTGCCGAGGGTTCCGTAGGGCTCGATGCCGCGGTCTTCAGCGATCCGCAGGAAGACGATTCGATCTATCGTTCGCTGGACGGCGGTATTGAGCTCTCGAATGCTGAGCGTCTTGTTTCGCAGGAAGATATTTTTGGCCAGGGCTTCTCGCCATGACTCGATATCATCCAGGAACGCATCATCTACCTGTGCCGTGCCTCTTTTCTTGCGGGCGTCGTTGGAGAATTTATCGAAAGATCCTCTGAGAACGGACTCTTTGGACAAGATGGAATAAATCTCGTCCCAGTGCTCTACGTAGTCTTTGAAGTGGTAGATCTTGACGCGTGCCTTGCTAGCCTTGTCCGAGGGCTCCGGCTTGATGCGGCAATCGTAAATGGCAAGGTCTTCAAAGTTGGACAGTACCGATAGAGAAAGCTTGGCGCTCCAACCGTAACGCCTGAGCTGGTAGGCTGAGGGAATGTCGTCTGTGACCGGGACTACAGGCTTCTTCGCTTCGAGAAAGAATTTTCTCGCGCCTCCAATTCTAAACGAGTAATCGGGGGCCTTGGTTCTTCCGCCTATTTTTACCGCGTCTTCATGAACGACATCCTTGTAAAGCTCGGCGTACTCGTTCTTGTTGCTGACATCCCAACCCAGAAGCTCGAACAGCGGATTGATGAACTGGATTCTTGCCTGTGTTTCATTGAATTTGCCTGAGCGGTATTCCGTTCTGTTTTCTTCATACAGTGAAACCAGTTCTCTCAGCTTTTCGGGTACGGCCATGTCAGGTTTCTTCCTTAACGCGGTGGGGGTCCTCGGTTGCTTTTGTTCCCGAGGTCGCCTTGATGTGTTCGAGATAGACTCAGCTACTTCAGGAATGATGTGCAGGTGCTCTTAAGGCGACTGCCAGCGCTGCACCATTATTGTCCAGGACACGACCTGATCGAAACTGGATTTCCAGCTTGGCGAGCAAGAGGGGGCTGCGTTTGGGCTGTCGTGCACCCGGCCGGGCGTACAAGTGTGACCTGGCAAATTTTTGCGAGTTTGTCGGACTGGCCTGGGTGTGAGCGTCTGGTACGCGGGGCGCTCAGCGGAGGGGGCGGGAGCAGGGCATCAAGCGCCTGAAGGCGCATGGCCAGGGAGGCAAGCTGCGCTATCGAGCGCTGAATCTGATGAGGCAATCTCGAAACTGCAGCAGCGCTGCAGCTCCTGATTTGATGGTGGGCCCACACGGACTCGAACACTTATGTGGTGCACTAGTCCTCCACCGGTGTTGTACTTGTACACCTCGGATTTCAGGGTGAGCCAATGATACAGGGCGCCTCCGCGAGTAGCTCTAAGCTGTAAACGATGGATCTATAAGGGCCACACCGATGTGGTCTTTGGAGTGTGCTGTTTGGTGCTGTGCTTTCCCATCTTGACCCTCAGCACATGTCGCTGGACCAAGCGCTGTCGCCTGATGGACAACTGACCGCAGCCAGGAGGTGAGAGTCGCCGGTCAAGCCGTCGCTGATTGCTTGGCTCGCCAAGAGGTGATGGATGAAAGTGAAGGGTTGTGAGCGTTTTCCGCATTAGAAGGCAGTTTGCAATGACCCTGGATGAACAGAGAAATCTCAGCGGCTTCCAAGCCAATGCAAAGAGCCGCCGCAGGTGGTCGATCCGGTGGATCAGAGGTCGCTGATCTGCCTTCGTTTAATCCAAAGGACAAATGGCTCGATAAGCTCAGTAGGTACGAGTCCTTCTGATGGCTCAAGATCATTAAAGGTGCAGCAGATTTTTTTGGACTCAATGTCAACGGCAAACATGCCATCGCTTGCATCAAGTACCAGCTTGAGTGACCGGCAAGTCTTGTCGAATTTGGCCATGTAGCCTGGGTCGATCTCCTTTATTACCGGGTGCGGCGTAGGCGAGACACCATGGCTGCGGAGCGCTGAACGAAGCGCATCATTTTCCTTTTTGACCTTCTCTAGCTCGGCCTGTAACCGGTCAGCTCGCTGGACCGCCAGCTTACCAATCAGCTTATCCTTCTTGGCTTCCGTGTCGCTGGATGGACCCCAGTACTTGTAATAGATAGGCTTGAGCAGGCCCCAATACTCTGTGCTTTGTACGATGGTTCTGTAGCCTATCTTCTTTTCGTTCACAGGTAGGCCATCGTTGTAAAGCTCGGCACAGAACCTAGAGAACGGTGTTGGTCCGTCAAATGAAGCTTTCCCTGCGACAGCATTGAGCCTTGGAATGACTTCTTCTTTAATTCGATTGGTCCTGAACTCCTGCTGGCGCTGTTGGGCACCCGCAAAGCGGTTCTGTCCGGGTTTGGCTCCTTTGGTCATGCCGGGACGGTCCCAGGGCTAGCTATCAGTTTCAGAACCGAATTCGGGCTTTCGAGAGTCATGGGCTTACTCATTTCTTTACTCAAATCATGCAGTGAAAGACCGAGGACTTCACAGGTAGATCGAATCAATCCCCTGAATTCGTCGATTAGCGTAAATCCGGTCGGTGTCTCTTGCAGCATTCGGCTAAAATCTCCGGTAAAAGCTAAGAGTTTATTCCGAGCTACAATGATTTGGTGCTTAAGTTGTGGAGTAAAGAACTCCGCATGTGATTTTGCTTCTGCTGTACGTGCAATAAGGTTTGATAAGGAATAGTCTGCCAACTCAATCCGCTCTAGATGCTCAGAAACGATTTCTGGCTTCTCTATCAAAAAGCTAGAGCGTGTTTTTATCTCGCTATACATTTGCTCAAGGCAATGAGCTGTTACGCTCCATGAGGTTATTTCCGAAGCTAGATACTTTCTGTGGTTCGCTTTCGGAACAAGGCTTTCGTGTGAAGCGCCATTCTTTTTAGCTTCTGCGATGTGGGCTTCCAACTCATTGCATTCGTCTGTTGAAGCGCGAATGTGCCCGTGAATTCTGGGCAGGTGATCGACAGTTTTTATTGAGTAATAGCAGCCACCGCAGGGCATCCTCGACCCAGGTACAGCACCTAAGTCTCTGATGACGTCTGCCGGGCAGTGATTGGCGAAAGGGCAAATGTGCGTTGGCATAAAAGCCAGCGAGTCGATGGGACGCTGTTTTGCGGCCTTGATGCCCGATACCAGTTCATCACTAGTTTCGCGTTCAAATGATATTGCACCAAAGTCTAAGAGGGACTTCTCCGGGTCTCGGCGAAATGCCTTTTGGAGCGTAGATGTAATGTCCTCAGCCTTTATTGATGACATCGAAGGACGGTCAAGAAGAATGCCTTGTTCTATGATTATGTGCTGGTATTGCTCCGCTGCTTTTAGGTACGCGGGGTCCATTTTTGCGTAGTATATTACATGCTCAATTGTGGCATGGCCGGTGATGTAAGGTCCGATAATGTGTGGAGGCAGAATTCGAATGTATTCGGATACAACCGATACCCTGCAAGAGTGGGGGGTGTGCTCTATCAGCTTGCATGCTTGGGCCTCAAGTTTAATTAATTTCAGGTAGTCGTAGGAATCTTCAATCGTCTCTATATCCCGGAGTTCTTCTGGCATACGGTTGGTTGAGTCGATTCCTAACTGATAGCGACAGAATAGGTCGAATGAGTATATCAGTCTCTTAAAAAATTTTGCGTATGACTGTGGCGTAAGTACTCCGGGTTCGCCTCCTTTGGAGAATATGCTGATGATTTTTCCGAATGTACTTCCCTCGTGGTCGTCGTACCAGACCTCCGTCTCCCTAGCCGGATCGTCTAGAGTTGCGATCATCTTTTTTTGCCGATCCAAGACCTCAATTACGCTTCTCGAAACAGTAGCATCCCAAGCATTATTCACCTTGTCTGTATTGATGTGTAGCTTGCAAAGTGGAGGCAGTGGTTTTGATCGGTCAATGTGCTTGTCATAGGTGCGCTTCTCAAGCCACCGTATGTGTATGCTCCGGAGGCCCGTTTCAAGTGCGACGATGTTGTGCCGTATGTAATTCAGCTGAGGGTAAGAAAGCCCCCGTTCGTGATCTTCATAAAGGGAAAAAAGAAACCTAGGTAGTCGATGAAGTGCCTCATATTTCATAGGGCTATTTGCATTAGACTTAGGTAACGAAGGGTCAAATAAAGGGTTACGGTAAAATACAATAGGGACGTAATTGTATTTTTCGGTCTCTATGACTCTATGGGCATCGTTCCAGTTCTTGGTGTTAATGTCAGCCCTGTATCGTGGGTCATAAAGGTTTTCTTTATGTTCGAGGGCTAATTCGAAGATGTGGGTGCTGAAGGATTCAATTGCATAGCAGTACTGGAGCAAGTGTGGGAAGTGGTCTGAGCCAAATGCTGGTTTTGTGGAACTTGCATTTCTCCTGACTACGGGGAAGTCAAAGTAGTGGATAGGGTTGACGAAGCCTGCTAGGTTGCTGTCAATGTTGGAGTTTGCCGCCATGAAATCAAATAGTGATTCAATCTGGTATAGTGTGGTCTTGACCGTCGGTTTCGATCTGTCTTCATTAATAAATGAAATAAATCCTTTGAAGTCTGCGCCGTCGATGTGCCTTCGATTAAACTCCTTAGGCAAAGGTGGTGCTAGTCCGGTGGACGTCGGGTATGCACTGAAAAGATATGTGTTTAGGGTGGCAAAGCTCCTAGTATAGGACTTGAAAGTTTTCATGCCGCGAGATTTTTGAATTTCAATAAATTGATCTTGGTATTTGAGCCAGAGTTCAACTATGTATTCGTGCTCTTCTGGGTATGAAAATTCACCAGAGCGCAGTGACTTTTTGGTTGCTTGAGTATCATTTTTAACCGGCTGTTCCAATTCCATCTGTTTGCAGCGTTCAGGGTACAAACGACGAATATATCTCCAGAATGCTGCCGGGGCTATGGGGTACTGAAACCAGTCCACCTTGCCTTTCCTTGACAGTTGTAAGTGCTCTACCAGAGCAGAAAGATCGGCGGGGTCAATGTCTTCAATACGGTGCCAGTCGGTGCAGCGCACCATGCGCCAGGCATTCCATTCAAAATTGGAGACTGCACTAGGATTCATCACAGTAGTTATATCTGGAATGTTCTCGCTAAAAGCATGAGGGACAAATGGCAGTCTGACCAAAGCTAGGACCTCTGTATAGAGTGCAGCTGCCACCTCGAAGTGATTTGTAGCTGTTCGAGGATTGCCGACAAGTGGTTTTTTCATGTCAGCCGGCAGCAGCACGGCCTTCTCTTGCCAAAGAAAATGCAGAATTAGTACGCAGTCTCTGCTCAGCCTCTGTAGAGATGCTTTGTTTAACCAGTCGTAAGCAGACTTCGAAATCACCTTTTTCGCAAGGGATGAGTCAGGTGTTTTTTTTGCGCATTGGTAGGCGTTCTGAACCCAAGCTTCATCGTAATGCTGCGCGTTGTCAGGGGTAAGATGGTTGTCAAACAGCCTCACGATGGAAGCTGTATAGTATTCGTTTCGAGGCGAACTTGTTACCTTGTCTGGGGAAATATATTTGGTATTGAAAAGCTCTGTGCAAATGCAGTCTTTGGCCTTTTTTATAGCTGCTTTGATCGATGTTGCTAACTGTTCCCCAGATTGAATAATTAGGATTTCTTTGGTTAGATTAATCATTTTCTGTTCCTTTGAGGCGATCAATTTCACCGCGCAGTGCTTCAAGCTGTCGGATGTGGAACTCCTCGCGGATAGTCATAAATGAATCCTCACCCCGTTTTGTTACATGCTGATTGGCATGCTGCAAGTAAGCTTCGATGATGTCTGTGTCATGTTTGGCATATTTCATTGTTGAAGAGATGCTCGCGTGACCCATTAAAATCTTTACATACGCCATCGGCAGTCCAGGGGTGCTTTGACCCGGAACTGGCATGTAGTTCAGTGTGTAAATTCCGTACATATGCCTGAGCGAGTGGAGGCTGATGTTAGTAATGTCCAGCAAGCCTGCTTTCTGAGCGTACTTTTTAAAGGTTTTGTTTCTGCTGCTTCTATCACTTGTAAAGAGAGGCCCGCCGTCCAAATTTTGAAATAAGAAGTCGTGACCAACGCTGAAGTTGTATTCGAGGTTTAGATACTTCTCAAGGTTCTCCCAGAATATGCTAGCGAAAGGCTCAATCATGAAGGTCAGCTCCGTTTCACGGCCTTTCCATGCAAGGCAGCTGTGTTCATCCTCTGTGAGTCCAGGGGTATTCCTCGCAAATGGATCTCGCAGGAACACTCTGAATTCATCACTATCGATGTCAGGCATCCTGATCTGAAGTGCCTCGCTTGTACGAGCACCAGTAGCAGCGAGAAAAGAATAAAGAGTCATGTCCCTGTAGAATGTCTTGGACATACGTGGCTTTACTTGTCTCAATAGGTCGACGGATTTTTCAATAGGGTATGCAATTGTTTTGAATTCTGCCTTGTCATTCTTTCTATTCCTCCGCTTTGCTTGAGGGAATAGGGTGTCCTTCTTCTTTTTTGGCATTACAGATTTGAAAGAGTCACGAATCACCGCAGCAAGCCAGGATTTGGCTTTTTTAGCGGAAATCTCATATTGAGTTCGGTACTCGACGCGGCAAGTATAAAAGGGGGTGAATAAATGATCTGGTTCGAATTCATTCCTTGCTGCCGAAACCGTGTAAAACAAGCTGATTGATGTCTCAATCGTTTCTGAAAGGGATTTCTGGCTTGTGGGCTTTTCTTTTTCCAAGCTTTCAGCGAGTTTGCGAGCTATCGGGTTAGTGGCATCTTTTCCAAAAAGTAAATATGCTTCGTAACTATAAATTATGCTTGCAATCGTCACTTCAATATTGGTGGGGAAATTAGTTTTCGAAGCTTCGTATACAAAATCAATGAAACGGCCTACGTGCTCACAATACAATTTTTTCGTTGCGGGTGCATAACCTCTACGTTTCAAGGTCACGGCGAAGTGGGAAAAGGGTTTGAATTCCCGTTTATCATCAGGTAAGTCTGGTTCTAGGTGGAGTAACAGATAGTCTGCTTCATTAGTAAGGGGGGCCTTAACCAGTACAAAGTTTTTCACGCTTAAACTCTTCAGATACAAAGAGAAGCTCAACAGAATTGCGCTAAATAAAAGCCAGCCGGGTTCGTCAGCTTGCGTTAGCTGCTTAGGTGAACTTCAAGGGACGGGAGAGGCCCATCGTATCCACTGATATTTATGGGGGCAACCCCCCTCTTACTACGCCTGTCTGCACTTTAGGCGAAATAGTTTATGTGATTGACAAAAAGTGGCCGAAGTTAGATTTTTGTAAATGCGATTGACAAAAACATTCGAGTGATCTGAATTTTCAATCAGTTAGAAGTTTGAATGATCGAAAATTGAGGACTATTTATTTGTTCGAATTTCCATGAAAAATCTAGGGTGATCTGGCGCGATTGCTGCCTTAGCAGCTGAGGGACGGGGGAGTTTGAGGAGAGCAGATCTGTGTTTGCCATTTGGCAGGAATGAACGGAATGGCGCTTCCAGCGTTTTACTTAAATCGCCAGTTCAGTGATAACTAGTAGGAAAGCCCGGAGCTTGCTTGGTTTACGCCTTAGATCACAGGGGCCGTGAGCCCAATCCCACAGAATGTGATGGCGAGAAACGGCGATTCGCTTCGACGCTCCCGTGAGCAGCTATGTTGCCCACCGCTGGTTAGACGGATCACGAGGAGCCGTGCGTCTGAACAAGCTCCATCAGCTCGACTAAAGCCTGCCTAGCAACCACCGCTGCCTCTGTTCCTTCAGCCTCCGCTTCGACCAAAGCCACCAGTGATACGGCACCAATGTCTAACACCTTAGCCAACTCTACAAGGGTTGAGAGTGAGGGCGAGTATTGGCCCTTTTCGAGCATGCGGATGTACCGCTCGCTAACGACAGACGAGAAGTCCTCCTGAGTCATCCCCTTTAGGAGACGCAGGCGCCTAAAGGCTGTGCCGAAAGCCAGGTTGTGCTCCATTTTTTGCGTGCCCAAAACCAAGCATTCAACACCTTGCGCGTGCAACCGAACAGGAAGTATGCTTCCGGTTAGCTACCGAAAGCATGCTTCCGGATGAGCCACCTGTCACCGATCAGCCCACACCACCGGTCGCTGGGTCCGTGGTGGGCAGGCGCGCAAGGAAGCAGGCTGAGACGCAATTTGATGATCAATCTGACGTCACGAAGGAGCCGGTTTGTGGAAAAACACGTAGAGGATGATCTCCTAGGTCGCTATCCAGAGCTTTTTAGGCAGAGCAAGCAGAATCCCGTAGGGGTGCCCTATTGGGGCGTCCAGTGCGAGGTAGGTTGGCTACCCCTTATCGACAGGTTGTGCTCAAAAATCCAAGGCCGGATTAATAATCTGGAATCCTCGCAAGTGACAATTGTGCAAATCAAAGAGAAAGACGGAAGCCTGAGCATCAGCCACCTCATGGCGATGATTACGTTCGCGGTCTCATTGACATGGCACAGGAGTTCTCGAATTGTATTTGTGAAATTTGTGGGTGCCCAGGATCTAAAAAGAGACTGCTCCTTGGCTGGATCAAGACGGCTTGCGAGAGCTGCGAGAAGAAACTGAACGACGGGATATGACCGATGCTCCTCACTCATCCTTCTGCGCAAAAAAAATCATTGCTGAGTGATCAAAGATTTCACGAGTGGCGCTTTGTGATCCTAGGAAACAACTGCTCTTGGATTCATTTGACACAGACGATCTTGAAAAACGGCCAGCCAGTAGAAAGTAAAACCCTAATAGTGAGTGAAACATCCGAGCTGCATAATATGCATCTGAACGTCAACGCGAATGTTCGCTACGAAGAGGCGTATCTTGTTACCCCAGCGCACGTCAATCAGTCGTGGGGAAGCAAACAGAGCCTGCTAAAGCAGATAGACCGGGTTGTTGAGCATACGGATGACCACATTAATGTGTATCACATATTTACTGTAGATTTCGATATGAAATTATGGTCGAGCGCTCCGCTGAATAAGCCCAATAGCAGGGCGGTTACGACCATTTACAAGGCGCCTGAGGACGTTATGCGACGGGCCGAGGAGCAGGAGTCTATTTGCAAGATTCGTCGACTGGAAATTCTTCGTGGAGCAACGAGGATTAATGGTGGCGATTCGGAGCTTGGCTTTAGTTGGGCTTTTGGAAACATCGAAGATTTAGAAGGGCAGCGGCCAATTGATATGACTGCTGATCAGCAATTTGAGAAGCTGAGTTCGTATATAAAAGGGCTTTTGAATAAAAAGGCTTAAGCATGAATCGTCATCTGGAGTGCCCATGCAAGTCCCTAAGCTAATTCTCGCAAATGATGCAGACGCCCTTCTGATAGCGACAGATCGGCTCAATAAGCTGTGGAAAGTAAGAGGCCGCTCTCCCCTGTTTATGCTTCGTAGCATCATATCATCCCCCAGGCTGGCTGATGTATATGTCAGAGATTTTTCTACTGATGGGTTACGTCGGGTTGCGGATAGCTTCTTATGCGACCATACAATGTTGGGGGACCTAGATCATCCAACCTTCGGTATCGAGATGAGTCGCTGGCGGCAAATGGACTGGCCGACACTAGAAGCCAAAGATGTGCGAAGCCACTATGAGAATATTAGCAGATTGCAAATCTGGCCTTTCGATCCGAACGAACTAGGCGAAGATCAAATGCGGCTGGCTGTGGCAGTCAGCTTCACGGATCTAGAACTTTTTGAGGAGCCCAGGTTATCCCTTGCTGTGGATGATCTTCTTGAGGAGTTCAAGATTGACTGTGAGTTTAATTATAGGTCTCGCCGATCAGAGCTTGTGTGACCATATCCCGTCATTGTCGCGCTAGCCTGAGACGAAAAATGGATGTTCATGAGACAGGACCTCCAAAAAAGAAGGCGTCGAAGGGCGAGCCCTTCGGCGCCGTGGCTCACGAATCCGGGGTTTGTGGCCCCGGTTCGCTTCGGACTTAGCTTCAACATTATAGAAGGCTGAAGCACTCCAGTGCCTAAACTGATATCGGAGCTGTGGCGGCGATAGCGGATGATTGAGGGGGCGCTAACGACCCATAGCTGCCAGGGACTACGGGCAACAATCGGCCAAAAGCAGCCGCTCAAAAGGTTCTAGAAAAGCCGGGGCGACTTACTCGTTAGGCCGGCGACCGCAACAGTCGATTTCGCTAGCCGGTCGTGCTTGAGTCTACTCTTGATCTTGTCCTTGAGGCCCATCTGCACATTACTTGTTGTTTACAGCTCGGTCGGGCAAATGCTCAGGGCGTAATCGTAGGTTGCTTTAACCTGGGGCTGAGATTCATGAGTCGTGTGGCTTGCCATCTTCAGTGCTGCCCGGTAGGCGATGAGGTTGTTCTGAGGCTCGCTAGATTTCAAGATTCGGAAGTGTTCGCAGTGTTCTGTGACCGCTGTTTTCACTCTTTCGGTCACGTCCTCGCCTTTCATTGCAACGACGCCGAGAGCGCTGATGACGCCTCTGTACTGTCTTACCAAGCCTTCTTCGTGTTGAGTCATGTGTTACCTCTCCGTGGTGCTCTAATGGGTGGGTGGCCACACCCGTAGGGGTGTGGCCTGATTGGCTTAGAACTCGAATGCCAGCTGATACGGAGCGCTACGGTAGTGCTGGCAGACGTGCTCCCAGCGGCCGAAGCGGAAACGTGGGTAGGCGTGAACGTACACGGTTTTGTTGCGAGGTGCCGACGAGCGGCGAGGATGGCGTCTACGCATGTAGATATGGCCTCTTGAGGATCTGCAATGTGTGCAATCCTCTGGGCGTGACGCCTTTTACACTTTACGTGTATTGACGTGACGGTCACGCTCTTGGCTTAATGACCGCCTACCCAGATTCATGCGTTCTTAGAAATGCGCGTATCGGGGAGGGCGAGCAGGGCACGTGAAGTTTGGCGACAGACCGTGCTCAGCTCGCTGGCTTACCTCTACAACCCCCAAGATATGGGGGTTTTGCGTTTCTGGGATACAAGATAATGAGGTCTTGTGGTCTTTGCAACACAAGCGCCTGTGGATAACTTGTGCGTACTTTGTGGGTGAATAGTGGGTAATCGCTGTAGGCCTAGTGCCGAGTGGTTTGCACTATTTTCTCTAGGACGCTGCCCCAAGGCGAATTTTTCGTCCGCTACCCCCATCACAAGATTTGCTCCTCAGGGTTACTTATGTTGATCCTGAAGATCCTTGTAGTCCTCGTCCAGCCAGACTGACTCAGCCGGGCTGTCGTCGTTGTAGCCGTGCCACTCATCCTGCTCATCCGAGAACACGTCATAAGAGAGCTTGTGCACTAGCTGCATCTTGTCTCCACGCATGACCTTGTACATGCCGCTGGCACGATCAACACCACCGTATCGGTAGGTAAGGCCATCTGATCCTGTCGTGGTTATGCAGCCATCGGCATTTACAACGATTTCGTACCCAACACTACGCAGCATGGCGGAAAGGCGCTGGGGGTCGTCTCTCTTGAGGTCTTCAGCCTTGGCCGCTTGGCTCCAGTGCATGGTGAACGTCGAATCCTCTGTTTTACGGAGAATTGTCAGCTCGCTTTCAAGGGAGTCACGGCTCGCTGTGACCTTTTCGTATGCTTCCGTAAGCTCAGGCTTGGTCCCCATCTTGACGATAAAGTCTGCAATTTCGCGTGCTCTCTTGTTGAGATCGAGAAGCTCTGCTTCCTTAGTGATGATCTCCTTCGCATTGACGCTCATCTGCTGTTGGGTGAGTGCATCCCAGGCTGCTTGCGTGGAGGTCCAGCGGTAGATGGCCTCGATCACTGGCTTAGGGACGATGTGCGAGTTATCGCAGCCCTTCAGGTTCTGGCGTATACGGCAACGCAAGGAGTGGGGCTTACCATCCTTGTTCTGGATGATGTAGTTCTTGCCACATGACCCGCATTTCACCAAACCGACAAGAAAGTGTTTGGCGGTCTTCACCGGGCGTTGTGTCTTCACCTTCTCTGCATGGATCTGGGCCTTGTAGAACAGGGCCGGTTCGATGATAGCGGGGTAAACGTTATTGCCGTTCCATCGTCCTATGGCTGCTTCATTTCGTAGCCAGCCTTCCACGGAGGGGCCACTGCACTTGGCAAGGCGCTCAATGCCAGATTCACGCATCCTCCTGGCGATTGTGGACTTGCCTACGCCAGAGACGTACAGCTCGAATGCTTCCTTGATTTTAGGGGCTATGTCTGTACGCACAGAGCCATCGCTATTGAGCCATACCGGAGTCATGCGCTTCGGCGTGACGCCTTCCTTTGCCTGTTCCCGTCGCTTGTCATAAGAAGCTGTCACACGTCTCGAAAGCGTCTCGGAGTACTGGTGTGCTGCCTGAATCTTGGCCGCGAGCAGGTGCAGGTGGCCATTGTTGACAGACATCTTGGTATATTCGATTTGATCATCGAGTGTGATGATGTTGACCCCTGCGTACAGAATCGGCTTCAGTACGTCAGCGATCATTTCGAATGCAGGGAGTCGGCCTGTTCGGTCGATGGCCTCCACCAACACAACATCACCGGCTCCGATCAGGCCAGCCTGTACCGCTGTCAGTAGTTGGGCGAATGCTCCACCGTCGTTGGTATGGTCGCCGTGGAAACCGCTTTTGCTCAGATCTTGAAAGCTGAGGGTACTCAGCACGTAGTCAGTGTGCGAGGTCAGCCACTCAGCAATCATCTTCTCCTGCCGTTCCACACTGGTGCCGCCTTGCTGTCGGTGGCTTGAGAAGCGAACGTAAGATATGGCTTGTTTCATTTGCGGGGCCTCGGAACCTGTGGGTGGATGGTAACAGACTCTAAGGGTTACATATTGAATCGTTGTGAACAGGAGTTGACTACATAACACTAACAAAACATAATGATTCCCATTTGCTTTGGCCGCTCTGGGTGCCTATGATCCGCCGTCTTGCAGGGAGAGGGAGAATGGGGGGGAGTGGAAAGGCATCAATTTGCAGTAGGCATATTCCGACCTGCTACAGTCAGGCTATAGCGTTGTGGACCTGATGCTCGGAGACAACCCGACCGAGCATGTAGAGATCCAAATCAATTTCAATGACGTGTTCGACCGTCGTTACTACGCCAGCATGTGGCGAGAGCATCTACGGTGCGCCCAGGAACGTAATGGTGAGTGTGAAATACACGACCTGCTTTCTGGGGCTCGTCTCCCACAAGACTGCTGCCGGGTTGAACATCTGCAATGGGTCGATAGCCGCCAGTTACGACTGACCGCTATCGACCCAAAGCTGCCTGTGGAGAGCGGTAGCAATCGGCTAACTGCGAACATTCAGCTGAAAAGCAGTCCCGCCACCAGCCTTTTAGCCTTGGGCATCCCGCACTCTTCTAATGCAGAATCTACATACCTTGTATGGCTTGGAATCATCTGAACACGGAGGATTCAGGCTAGGGGCCGAGAGACCTCGCAAAGGGCTGTCAGTGAGCGCTGCCAGGCCCCAGGCAAGCCTCGATCATTTCTGCGACGTCAAGCAAGCGCTCGCGCAAAGCGGGAAGCCAGACCACTGCCACGGACGAGTTCCGCTGTGCCAATTCAAGCACTGCCTGAAGCGCATGGTCTGAATGCCGCATTAATTGAACCAAATGAAGGCCGCTGGGACCATGGCTGCCCGCCAGCCAATGCTTAGCGGTGCGTTCACTGGCATCGGTCCAATGGCGCAGCGTCTTGATTGCTCGATGTGACGTGCCTAATTCGGTGCATAGGGCAGCGGCTACGGCGCTGGCGTAGATTTCTGCATTGATTGGAAATGGATTGCCCATTTTCGCGATCATTTTTCCGTGTCTCCTCTATATATTCGTGTGTAGCGCATCTGACGAAGGCCGGTAGGCATGGTGCGGTCTACGGCTTGGTATGGGTGTACACCCCAAGCCGCTGAGGGGCATCGGTCAATAAATGAGACGAGCACATCTATCCCTGGCAGAGGGCAGCAATAGAGCCGCTGCCTACGTCCGCATGTCGACGGAACATCAGCAGTACTCCACTGAAAACCAGCTGGATGCCATTCGCGTTTATGCGGCAGCGCATGAGCTGGAGATCGTCCGGGTGTACACCGATGCGGGGAAAAGTGGCTTGAGCCTGGATGGTCGGGAAGCTCTTAAGCAGCTACTTCGAGACGTTGACGCGGTTCAGTCCGAGTTCTCTGTAGTTCTGGTCTATGACGTAAGTCGCTGGGGGCGCTTTCAGGACCCTGATGTGAGTGCCAGCTACGAAGTTCGATGTCGGCAGGCGGGTGTCAGGGTCGAGTATTGCGCCGAACAGTTCGTTAACGATGGCTCACCTGTATCTAGCATCATCAAGAGTGTTAAACGCATGATGGCTGGTGAGTACAGCCGTGAGCTGTCCGTCAAGGTGTTTGCGGGGCAGTCGCGCTTGATTGAGCTGGGCTACCGACAAGGTGGCCCGGCTGGATATGGATTGCGTCGTCAACTTATCGATCAGACAGGGCAGCCTAAAGCAATCTTGGATCGGGGAGAGTACAAAAGCCTTCAGACGGATCGGGTGATTCTCACGCCTGGTCCGGAGTCCGAACAACAGGTCGTTCAGGACATTTACCAAGCCTTTGTCAGGGAAGGTCGAACCGAAGCCGAAATTGCAACACGTCTGAATCGGCGTGGACTTCTTACAGACTTCCAGCGACCGTGGACACGGGGCGTAGTGCATCAGGTCCTGATCAACGAAAAGTACATCGGTAACAACGTCTGGAATCGCACTTCTGGCAAGCTGAAACAGCCCCGTACACCTAATCCGGTTGATCAGTTGGTACGGGCCGATGGTGCCTTCTCCTCAGTGGTCGACCACGCATTGTTTCTCGCGGCGCAGGCCATCATCCGTGCGCGGTCACGGCACTGGACTGATGAGCAGATGCTGGCCACGTTGAAGCAACTATTTGAGGAGCGAGGTTGCCTGTCTGGGTTGATCATTGATGAGCAAGAGGATTGCCCCTCCAGCAGTTGTTATCGCCAGCGCTTTGGTAGTTTGCTACGCAGCTACAGCTTGATTGGCTATTCCCCCGCACGGAACTACAGCTTTCTGGAGGCCAATCGCCGGCTGCGGGAGATGTATCCGCACATCTTGGTCGACACGCAGGAGCGCATTCGTCTTGTTGGCGGTCGCATCTCAGTCGATCCCCAGACCCAACTGGTTTGGGTTAATGAAGAGTTCTCGATCTCGGTGGTGCTTTGCCGCTGTCAATGCTCAGAGTCGGTGCGAAGACGTTGGCAGCTGCGCTTCGACTTCGGTTTACTGCCTGATCTAACTGTCGCTGTGCGCATGCTCCCCGGTGAGCAGGAAGTGCTTGATTACTACCTTTTTCCCATGATCGATTTGGCAGCACCTCACCTGCGTCTGGGAGATACTAATCCGCGCGAACTGGAACTGTACCGGTTTGACAGCTTGGACATCTTAACGGCCCTGAGTCGACGTATTCCCTTGGGGAGTGCTGCGTAATGGCCACATCGGGAGAGCATCTTGCACTTCATGTGGCGCAGGCGGCGCCTATTGCACAGATCTCACTCGCGGATATTCGTGTCCTCAACCCGCGAAGTCGCAATCAACAAGTGTTTGCACGCCTGGTGGAAAACATTGCGAGTCTGGGGTTGAAACGGCCGATCACGGTGACCCGTAACGGTTCGACTTTTGACCTGATCTGTGGCCAAGGGCGCTTCGAAGCCTTCAAGGTCCTGGGGGAGTCGGCCATTCCGGCGGTCGTGGTGACGGCTGCTGAGGCAGACCGATATCTAATTAGTTTGGTAGAGAACCTAGCGCGACGCAAGCACTCGAACCGCGACTTGCTCATTGCGATCCACGTACTGCACGAACGTGGTTATTCCCTCAGGCAAATTGCGCAGAAAACCTGCTTGGACCGTGCATATGTTGGCGGCATTCTGATCTTGCTGCGGCAAGGAGAGGAACGTTTGATTGCTGCCGTCGAAAAGGGCTGGCTACCGATTAAAGTCGCGATCCATGTTGCACGGTCTGACGATGCCCAGGTCCAGGCCGCAATGGTCGAGGCCTATGAAAGTGGGCTGTTGAAAGGAGATGAACTCATCAAGGTGCGCCGTCTGATCGACCGTCGACGGGTTCTAGGGAAAGATTATGGTAAGCATCAGGGAGGCGAGCGCATCACCACTCCCCGCCAATTGCTGACCGCGTATCAGACTGAGGTGCGCCGTCAGCGCCTAATGGTGAAGAAGGCGGACATCAGTGAGCAACGATTGCTCTTCGTCGTGACCGCATTGCGTCGGTTATTAGCCGATGAATTTTTCCGGTCAATGTTACACAGCGAAGGTATTGATGATATGCCGCAGGTATTGTCCGAGCGTATTCAGGGGGATGCATGACTGTCATCAAGCGTGCCTTTGAGCCTGACCTGATTACAGTCCGCCTACCGCTGATTTTGCCCTCTCGCCAAGTCACCCACGATATGCTGACCTCCGTCAAATATGCGGCCATTTTAGCTTCCATCCGCGAGCTGGGGGTAGTCGAACCGCTCGCAGTACATCCCGAGCCGGTTCACGGGGAGGGAGAGGAGCCCCGTTATCTGCTGCTGGATGGTCATTTGCGACTGGCTGCGCTCGTACAACTGGGAGCAAAAGACGCGTTGTGCCTGTTGGCGACAGATGACGAAGGATTTACCTACAACCGGCAGATCAACCGACTTACCCCAATTCAAGAGCACAAGATGATTCTGGAGGCCATTCGCAAAGGAACGACAGCCGAGCGGATTGCCGAAGTCTTGAGCGTCAACGTTGGACGCCTCCGCGAGCGCCAGCATTTGCTGCGGGGAATTGCGCCGGAAGTCGCTGAGATGCTGAAAACGCGAATGGTCAGTCAGGCGGTCTTTCGCGTGCTGCGCAAAATGAAGCCGATGCGCCAGATAGAATTAGTCGAGATGATGATTTCGGCCAACTGTTTTACTGGCCGCTACGCCGAAATGGTATTGGCCGCTACGCGTCCTGAACAGCTGGTTGAGGCAAAGAAAGTCAGTGAGGGCGTGACTGTTGAAGACATTGCACGCATGGAGCGGGAGATGGAAAAGCTCTACCACGATTACCGGTTGGTCGAGGACACCCTCGGCGAAACCATGCTGGTACTCGTGGTAGCCAAGGGCTATGTATCTCGCATATTGCGCAATCAGACTATCGCAGCTTACCTAGAGCGCTTCGAGCCTGATCTGGTGCGGGAGCTGGCGGGGATTGTGGAGGCGGTCACCGCAGATGCTCGTAGTCTAGAGCGTGAATAAACTACCTACTGTGCTGAGTGGGAGGTCATCATTCGTTTTTGGGACAGATCGTCAGTGCTATGTTGGCGAGGGCATGGGCTCTGGCTGAAATTGCGGCTTCGTCCCACGCAGAGGTAGCAATCAGTGGGCCATTGAGACCAAGGCTGGCATTGGCATAATGCTTGTCGCGTTTCGCCGCGAAATCGCAGTGTTGCGCCGTCGTAGTGACGCTGAGGTTCAGCAGCGTCAAGTTGCCTAGCATTGGGATGCTCTCATGCCGTTCACGAATCAGGAGCTGCCAGGGCGTCAATGTGCCGCAAGAGCGCACTATCACTTCGATATCCGACTCGTCGCTGTAGGCTGCCACGCAGCCTCGCTGCAATCTTTCCGCGGCCAGTGGGACCTTCCAAACGCGCGGCAAAATATGGTCTATATCAAGCGCTGATAGGCCTGGTGCTTCTGGCTCTTCGCTTTTAACGGATAGCCGTAAACCGCCCTCGGGTTCCGTTAGCAGCGAACAGATTTTTGCGATATCCAGCCGGACAGGGTACAACGGTGCGCTGACGCAGGCGTTACGGAGATCAGCGATCACCGTCATCTTTAGTCGAACGTAATGAAGGATTGCGCTGGTTCGAAGGCAGCGTTTGTGACTAGCAGCTCTTGCCGATTGCGGCCCTTTGCGAAGGGCCGCTTTGGGTCGAAAGCGGCCATTACAGGAGCAAGCATCACACGAGCGAGTGTCGCTTAATGGGTAGCTCTGCCGCCCTTGCCGAAAGCCTTCATCTGGTAGTCGGTTACAGCCTGGAACAGAGATTCGGCAATCAGCCGCAATCTTTCCACCGCGTTTGCAGGGGCGCCTGCATCCTGAGCCTCGTGGTAGCGGCGCATTGCCTCAACTGCCTCGATGTAGGCCGGGTGACCGGGCAGCAAGATCTCGGGCAGTTTGGACATCAGTGCTCCTGTTTTACTGAATCAGCTCGGGGAAGCTACCGGTTTCCAGCACCTGGAATCTCCGCTGGTAACCCGCCATCTTCAGCGTAGTGATACGTCCTTATTCCTTCAAGAGCTTGGCGTGCGGTTCCCTAGCTTTGGCCATGGCTTTCAATGATCGTGTCATGATCTGTCCATCCCCCTGAGTTGAATCATCATAGGACGCTAGCGGAGGGATGATGACAGTGCAAAGCTGGCATCATGGGTAGCTATGGGTTAAGTGCAGTTCGTAGAGGCCTCGATATCATGCTGCCTTTTGGCTCTAACCCAATGGACGCTGTGGCTCTTTGTGGCCAAAAATGAAATCAGCGAGTCCATTCCCATAGTCCGCAGACACAAGTGAAAATTGCTTCCCATCCGTCAACCACCCAGCCAGCACCGGATCATCCACAAATGGTTGAGGCTCCACTGGCTCAGCCTGAAAGGATCGCGTTAGGTAGATGCTACGACCATCCACGACCTGAACGGTGCCGAGGCCGTGTGCTTTCGCATATTCAATTGCACCTGATTGAAATCCAGCTGTGGAAAACACGATACCTTTTTGTGCACCTACAGAGGTGACCCGGCTCTGCAAGACCTGTAACACATCGCGCTTAATTCGATTTTTGTGATGCTTACATTCGATTAGAACCAGGAAATCCATCCCGAATGCCGAGAATCGGACCGTGACATCAATCTCGTACTCCCCATCCAAACCTTGGACGACCTCTTGGTGCTCTGAACGATATTCGAGTACCTGGTGCCCCATTGCATCGAGCATTGCACGGACTTGGCGTTCAAAATCTGCTGGGGATGTGTGGAGGGTTGGAAATTGTGATCCGAGCAAGCCGTTCTCCAAAAAACACAATAATCATCTTGTGGTTGAGAATGGTGTTCACCCTAGAAGGGCACATCATCGTCAAATGCAGGTGCTGGTGGTGGATTCCATGGCAGTGGTGGCGGAGCTGGGGCTGGGGCTGGAGCTGGAGCCGGTGGAGGTGGCGCTGCTGGCTGTGGAGGCTGCGCATCAGGCCTTCTGGTTGCCCAGCCACTGAAGTCAGCATCACCAGAGTGTGGAGTCGGAGACGCATCAGCAGCACGGATCAGTGTCGGCATTGCGATGCTTCCCCCAAAAGCGATTGCCGTTTGACGCGGTAGACCTGCGATACGGCGGATTTCTCGTCGATCAGCCCATTCACTGGCTGACTGGATAGCCGCAAGGTCCTTTTCAGAGGTCAGTCTGAAGGAGATCCAGTTGTTGCATTGCGAAAGAACAGTGGGAGATATCTCTGAGGGTCTTTGCGTACTCAGCCAAAGCGCTAGGCCGAACTTCCTGCCTTCTTTGGCCAGTCGTTCATAAGCAAGGGAGTTTTCACCGGCATCGTCACCAGAACCGATGGGACGCAAGTAATGGTGGGCTTCCTCCAGAACGAGCAGGGTGGGAATTTTGTTTTCCTGGCCTCTGCGGAAAAGCTCGTATGCGTAAAGCTCCAACAGTGACCCCAGAACAAAGGGAGTCAGGTCATGTGATAAATGCCGAAGGTTGATGATGTGCGCCCGCCAAGGAACATCCTGACCACCAAAGATCTGTTCGACCAAATTGGTGGCTTCCTGCGCCCAATCAAGCGCTGCCCCGGACCCCTCGCCACCCTCTACGTCCACAACAGCACGGAACATAGGGTCTTCAGCGAATCGGTTGATCCTAGTAATCAGCGGGGAAACGTTCGAGTAACTGAAGGCGTTTCTCTCTGCCCCATTCCTTGAAGGTTGTATCCCATGGCTTTCAGCTACGAGTGAGGCGAGAGCGGCCATATGAGGCCACACCCGAGCCGCCCCAGCTCGACCAGTGCGGATCTGCTGAATCCGACTATCGGCTTCAGCAGCTCCTCCTTGGCGGCAATCGTCGAAAAGGAATGGTTGTACATCGTTCGCCAATCCAGCCCCTTTGGGTTGGGCAAACCAGCGGACTTGGTGTAGGTGTTCCAGTGCGAACGTTAGCGCTGGCCGCTGTGTCTTTTCACTAGGGATAAGCAGCCTGTTGAGCCCGTGCCGTCCGAGTGCGTAGTACGGAATCTTGAAGGTGTCCTCTCCTGGGCCACCGATGGTTGTACATTTCACGGCACCTTCTGGAAGATCAGGAAGGTTGAGCGCAGCTTCGTACTCGCCGTTGATGTCGAAGACAACGATCCGCGCGCTGGGCAGGCTCACAATTTGCTGAAGAACGGCTGCTGTAAAACAGCTCTTACCCTGGCCAGAGCTACCCAGTACTGCGACATGCCTGGAGATCAGATTTTTGAGGCCAACATTCAAGCTGCCGCCGCCACGTAAGTCATCACCCAATTTGAGCGGAATGTCATCCTGGTCATCACAGCACAGGATTGCTGCCAATTCCTCGGTACTAAGAGGGAAGGCTTCAGCACCGAGCGGAGGGGTTGCGAGTGAATCGCTTGTGAAGCGCGCTTTGCCTTGCTCCCTGGTCAGCCGCCCAACGACGGCACCTGAAATATTGCGCAGTGGTTCGGTTTGATGAGTGCTAGACCCTATCCCCAACCGATGCGCCTCACGAGGCTCATCAAAGCTAAGGGAGACAACCTTCATCACCAAAGCACGACTACCCGCATCCAGTACCAGTAGGCTACCGACCTCTGTCACAGACGATACGCCTTGAGCATGTGACGCTAACTGTCCACGGTGCATGTCGAGCAAGTTGAGTGTGACATCTGAGCCCTCAATCCGGACCACATAGCCAACAGGTAGGCGTCCTCTCATAGCAGCCCACCCTGCGCAATTTCTCGTTCTTGAGCCTCTCGTTCGTCCCTCAGGGCTTTCTCAAATTTACGCATGTCCTCGTCGTAGATCAGAGGATCAGGTAGGTGGCGTGCCAAGGAGTCGATATACGCGAAAGCACCACCACCGCCCACCACAGTTATTCGGGGGTTTTTCAGTGAAAGCAGTTTCCGTAGGGCCGGAGGCAGATTCACATCTGTAGGATCACCATTGAATCCGGATGAGTAGATGACCAACTGGAGCGTGGGGTTTAGGAGTGCCGACCGAATCAGGCGATTTATGTGCTCATCTCCGAACCCATAGCCGCACAAGATCAAGCAGCTTTGCGGTTTAGACATGAACTCTGCAAATCTGCGGAAAAGCTCACCCAAAACGTAGCCGATGGTGTCCATGTACTTCGCTGCTCTTGGCATCACCATAAGGCCGAGGTCAGAGCCATCTCGCTCGCCCATGAATGCTTCAATACGTTGATGGGCGAGAGGCGCAGACACCTCGAACACTTGGCCAGTCTCTTCCTTCCAAGTCAGTGATCCGTGCAGTTTGGCGAGATAAATGTTGTAAACACCGAATCTAGCTTCGCCCCTGGCTTGTGTGTTCCGGAAGCCAAGGTCGAAGCTCTGCGGAGAGAAGCGACGGGTGTGCGTACCTAGGAAGCCATTTGAGACCTGAAGATCAATGGACTCAGCAGCCCACTCGATAGCGAGGTCGTAATTTGTTGTGAACACCCAGGGGGACGATTGACCCGGTTGGCGAGCTGAAACTAGCTTCTGGAGAATCGTCCGCTGGCTTGCGAGGCCTTCGTCGTGTGACTCAACCCCACTAGGGGAGAGCCACCAGTCTCGACGGAGCAAGGCCGCGTTGACGACTGATCTGAAAAGCGCTGCTTTGACGCTTTTGAGGCGGCTGAGTTTGTTCTCCAACTCTTGCTCGCCTGGCTCGTACTCAATTGGATTATCTCCGAACATGCCCATCTGCCTAGTCCAGTCGGAGAGGGCGATTTCGATGCTATCGATTAGGTGTTCGAAGTTGGGTGTGGTGGGCCTAGGAAGCGAGGTTGCATTCTCGGCGATGAATCCATACTCAACCATCCAGGCAGCTTCGTCGGGCGATGTTCTGATGAAGTCAGTCCAAAGAGCGATCATCGTGTGACCGCCAGCAGCTACTGAGGCGCCTGCGCCCAGAAGCAGGCCTACGTTTTCAAGTCTTAGAAGTGAGGCAAGATATGCCTCAAGCTCAGTTTCATCCGATAGAGCAGTACCACCACGAATTGCGGCAAACGGCATCCTGACCTCCGAAAAAAGCGCTGGACCGATCCGTGGGCGCCTTGTGCAGTGCAGGCCTAGGCGTGGACGGCTCCATGAAGGCTACTAAATTGCCATTACACTGTCCAGATGAATACTGGTGGTGCCACCTGCGATAGAGTTATGTGACAAGTGGCAGGCGCACTGCTAGATTCTATTAGTTGTCCCATAACTCAGAAGTTGTGCGACAAAGGCAAAGCGGAGAGCAACGACGGCATCTCCTCTTGCCCAGCCGATGGATTGCCGTCTGCAAAAATGGAATGCCCTATTTTAAATAGGCTCTGACAGTGAAGCCCCAGTCCGTGGGGCTTAATAAGCAAGGGTGTGTTCGATTTTTGAGAGCCCTCTATCTACCACCTAAGCAAAACTCATCGAAGAATAGAGGCGCATCTACTTAATATCTCGTTGTTGTTTATGATTACCAGCTTTATCCTTTTCCTGGCGCGAGTAATATTTTGGAAGAGCATTTTGGCGGCATGATAATAAGCCTGCCCTTTGTAATAAAGCTCGCCATTTGCGTCGTAGGAAAAAAACTGATCAATCGGAATTGCGACTTGATCAAATTCCTGGCCAATCACTTGGTGAGAAGTGTTGCCCGTTTGGTTGAAGTATTTCTTATGATGTTCAGGGTTGTACTGGGACGGTGTGAATCTTATGACTTCCCACTCTTGATCGTCTAGTGAAGAAAGATAGGATTTAGCATCGTCCACATTGTTAAAATAAGAAATCTCAATATTCCCCTTGTTCGACAAGGCATGATTTCTAGTGTTGTTGAATAAAGCCTTAATGAAATCCGCGATTTCTTTGTTTGTTCTTATTTTTTCCGAAAGGCTGTAATCGTCTTGAATGATTTTGTTGATTTCGCTTCCAATATCGCTTCTCTCTTCTTTTTTGGACAGCGTCTGAGCCTTGTCATATGAAAAAATACAAGTGTTGTCAGCGTCATTTACCGTGGCTACAATTGTTTCAAATTGCTCCTTTTTTATCCGCTGTGCTTCGTCGATAATGATTATGTCGTAGGTGGCAAGCTTGCAGCTACGATAATTTCTTATTTCAAAAAGATCCCAGTCATTAGCCTTCAGTTTCAAGTGGCCATCATTAAAATAACCGCAATGGATGATCGCAATTTTGTATCCAGCGCCTTGAAGCTCCTTAGCGACGTCATAGACCAACAGAGTTTTCCCAGTACCAGCACTACCTGTGATCGAAACAAAATGAGCTTTGGTGGATGCTTCGATTGATTTAACAATCTTGCGTTTATACTCCTCTTGCTGGTGCGTCAAAAAGTATTCGTCGTCTAAAAATTTCTCAGTGGAATTGAAGGGGGAGACCAGGTAGTTTGAGGGGTCAAACAGTGCGTCGATAGCCTCGATTTTACTGGGGGGTTGTCGCTTCAATAAAGACATAAGCGTACTGATTTTTACGGTAGTAAAATTTGAGTCTTCATCTAGCTCATATAGTTCATTCTTGTCGGATATATAGGTGAAGGTGCGAACTTTCTTTTCTGTGAACTTAAGGTAGTATCTGTTTCGTATGAGCTGTTTTTTGGCTTTTTCTTCCGTGCAGGAGCTTTTTAGCTCAATATTTATTATGGTGTCGTCGGAAAATCTTAGTAGATCAAACTCTTTGCCAATCTGCGGTATCTGGTATCCCAAGTAAAAATTATCAAAAATTTTTACTTCGCCTGGGGAGTAATCGAGTTCGTCAACTAAATTGGACAGATCTTCAAGCTCTCCTTTTCTTAGCGTTATGCCATGAAACTGCATAAATGCATCGAAGGATTTTCCACCTAAGGACTCGCTCGCCTGGATGAGAGAAACAAGGTTGATATGCCGCACTTGAGTAATCCTTTTATTGCAAGCGTCTTAAAAAATGAAGCCTATATGCTTCGGCACATCTCAGGATTCTGCCACAACTGTTCTACCGAATCATCCCGATTTCTCTTCCTCGGATGAAACTGTACACGCCTCAGAGGCAGTGGGTTCCAACCACAACTCATCACCATTCTGTGACTCAGGCATCGTGGCTGATTTCGCAGACTTTGAAAGTCAACTGGTATGCGCTAACGAACCCTCATCCACCGACTGGGCACCGCCGAGCTAGTCAACCACTACTATCGTCCCGTGAAATTCCGAAAGCGCGTGCATAGCTAAGCCAAGCTATTGCGACTCGACAGAATCGGAAGCTGTGCCTCGATGAGCGTCTATGTATGGTCCGTTCTCAGCTGTAAAGAGTTATTGTATAAATACCAATGTGCAAAATCTGCACATTGAAAATAAGCCTACAGCCAAGGCTTATGACAGACCAAACTGCCGGAGCCAAGATACCGTGCTCATCGAAACCACCCTTATATCCAACAATGACGCTCACCGAGAGTCTGTACTCTTCGAAATTCCAAAGACGGACTGGCTGCATCTAATGGAATTCTGGCGACACGCCGAGGTGCTGCGTTCGACTCGTTTCGTTCAGGAGGGGCGCGGTAGCTCCATCAGGCTCAACTGGAAACAGGGCGCGCCTACGCGTATGAGCAGTGTACGGCTTGAGGAGGAACCCATTTGGGCGATGTTGCTCAAGCTTCGCCCATTCGTTCTCCAGAACGAGCGATGCTACCTTCCATCAATCCTCAAGGTGCTCAAGAAGAATCTGAACCACCGGGTATTTCACCGGCATCTCGACGGGTTACGCGATGCGTATTTGCTCAAATCGATGAAGCAGCGTATGCGGCTCTCTGGTCCAGGACGCCCACCGCTGTCCTACCAGGTGGTGATGGACTGGCTGAATTCGTTTCAGTATCACCACGACGAGAAAAAGTGTGAGGCTGTTCTGCGAGATCTTGGTCCTTTTGCTAAGGAGCAGGATGGACTGGGTATTGCCACGTTTGCCCTCGTCGATATGGTTCAAGCTGTCCTAGGTACTGGGGATTTTATTGAGACGTTGCAGCTCTGTCAGGAGGGCTCGTTGCCTGAAGTCCGATGTCCCCCAGAGTTTTTTGACGAGCGTTGACCTTCAGCGGTCATCCACCGGATGGAGGCGTCCTCGAAGTGAAACGGGCATCGCCGGATGATGGCGATCACAAAAGCTTTGGTTGTGTCTTTTGAGTGCGTGGCCTGGACGGTCTCTGTTCTACGTCTCGCTTGGACAGGCTCTCTACCTACGGTCCAACCACCACCTCGTGGTGCATTGCGCACAAATGTGTTCATCTAGCGCTGCGGACGTTAGCGCGTCCTCAATGCTTCTCACGCGCATTCTAGGAAATTTTTCGTTGGTCAGAATTGATATGGTTTGGAAGGGATCTTTGGCGTTGCTCAGGAAAGTAAACAGATGGTTCCTGGGCTACCTCGCAATCGTATTGCTGTTCAGTTGGTTGTATTACTTCCTCTGGAGCGTTCGTCCAGACAGTTTTATCGTCAACAGTGAATTGAACCTGGACCCACTGTCCGATATTCCATTGCTGGCGTGGCAGGAGATGGATACTCACGCCACGGTAGGTGCTCCTAGCCTGGGTAGCATCAGTGTTCAGTTGGCAAGCATCAAGGCCCGAATCAACGAACTCGACCTCCAGGTGAGGTCTTTAGACCAGAAAGTCGACTCTGGCCGCGCAGAACTCGTCGAGGTCGGCAGGCGCAACCAAACCATCACCATGGCCAACGGCGAGCGGTATCGGCAAGACATCACCGCAGTGGCTAGTCGCAATGTTGCTGAGGCGGAGCAGGTCTTGCAGGCGTTCTCGGAACGTGGCTCGTCAGGGCAGGATTATGGTGTTGCTGAGGCCAATCTGAGAGTGAAGCTTGCGGGCTTGCGGGTTATTCAGGCTCAACAAATGGCTAACGCTTATGATTATTTCGTGAGCAACATCGGGCAGTTCGGCGATCCCCAGCTCATGGCACAGATGGACAAATTGCATGACACAACGCAGGCCCAGGCCCATGAACGTGAAGTGGTTGCGACGGAACTCATGCAGAAGCGCACAGAACTCATCGACGTCGCCCAGACCTGGCGCAAGCAACGCCTGGAGGCTGTCTCATGGTTGGACTTCCTCTTTTTCAGTATCGGCATTTCAACGACGACCACCTATGGTGATGTGGTCGGCAACTCAAAATGGGTACGCGGTCTGATCTCGATACAGCTGTTGGTCTGTGTGTTTGTGATGGGCGGCTTCGTGTCGTCGGTGGTATCCAGGGCAGGACGGAATGATGCTGACCTGTCGCTGGGTCCTAATCCAGGCAACTGAGCCATACGGGTGTCTTGTCCCTAAAAAAAAAGACCGCATCATCAGGTGCGGTCTTTCTATTTGAATGGTGGGCCTCCCCGGAGTCGAACCGGGCACCAACGGATTATGCGTACCACTTCAGCTTTCGCTGCCCCTTTCGGGTTCGTGGTCTGGACTGTCTCTTGCCTTTACGGCTCGCCCGTACAGTCTCTACACCTTCCTTGAGGTCTCTCAAGGCTTGGCTCGGGATTACCACGCAGACGCAGAGGCTTCCCCGAATTTGAGCGATTCTACCAAAGGGCAGAGCTAACTTACCCCAAAGCAACCCATCTGCTCAGCACCATGCCCTGTGAAGGGGGTAGGCTCTGAGCCGTTAAGTCCGCTGCTCTAACCAACATGAGCTAGAGGCCCAAATGAATCGTGACACCACCAACCAACGGTCCAAATACCACACCGAGGTGCGTACCACATAAGAACCGTGGACCAAAGGATTATGAGTCCTCTGCTCTAACCGACTGAGCTATAGGCCCTCAGTAAGCGCCCGGATTATAACGAGGGTTTCGAAAGCGTGCCATCCGAAAGATCGGATAGTGCTATGCGAAGAAAGGTAGCGGCAAATTCCTCCGGCGGCAGCGGCAGGCTGACGATGTACCCCTGGATCTGCTCGCACCCTTCGGCAGCGAGGAACCGTTGCTGGGCCTGGTTTTCCACCCCCTCGGCAATGATGGTCAATTGCATGCTGCGGCCTAGCGCGATGATCGCGCGGGCAATGGCGGCATCGTGAGGATCATCGGGAAGCCCGCGAATGAACGACTTGTCGATCTTGAGGATGTCCAGCGGCAGGCGCTTGAGGTAGCTGAGCGACGAGTATCCGGTGCCGAAGTCGTCGATGGCCAACTGCACGCCCAGCTGCTTGAGCTGGTGCAGCACGGCCAGGGCTTCCTCGGCCTGGCTCATGATGAAGTTCTCGGTGATCTCGAGTTGCAGGTCGCCAGCCTTGAGCTGGTAGGTCTTGAGCAACTGCTCGATGCGTTTGGCCAGGCCGCCGTGGCGCAGTTGCGCGCCGGCAAGGTTGATCGACAGCGGGCCGAAGGCCTGGTAGTCCATCTTCCAGTGATGCATCTGCCGACAGGCCTGCTCCAGTACCCAATCGCCAATTTGCAGAATGGTGCCGTTCTCTTCGGCGAGATGAATGAAATGCTCTGGCGGCACCTCGCCGAAGGTGGGATGACTCCAGCGGATCAGTGCTTCGGCGCCGACCAGGGCCTGGGTCTTGAGGCTGAGCTTTGGCTGATAGCTCAAGCTCATTTCGTTGCGCTCGATGGCACGGCGCAATTCGTGCTCCAGGGCAATGCGTTCGCTGGCCTGGGCGGTGAGGTCGCGGGTGTAGGCCTCGACGCGGTTACGGCCTTTGGCCTTGGAGCGGTACATGGCGGCGTCGGCGTTGCGGATCAGCGTGGCAACGTCGGTGCCGTCCTGCGGGTAGAGGCTGATGCCGATGCTGGCGCTGGTGAAGAACTCGTGCTCGCCGGCCTGGAAGGGTGCGCTGAAGCAGGCCAGCAGCTTGTTGGCGATGGCGCTGGCATCGCTGGGCCTGTGCAGGCCAGGCAGCAGGATGATGAACTCGTCGCCGCCCAGCCGGGCCACGGTGTCGACGTCGCGCACCTGCTCCTTGAGGCGCTGCGCGATGCCTTTGAGCAGCAGGTCGCCGACGGGATGACCGAGGCTGTCGTTGATGTGCTTGAAGCGGTCGAGGTCGAGGAACAGCACGGCGCCCTGGCGGTTGGAGGTCTGCGAACAGGTGAGCACGGCCTGCAGGCGGTTCTCGAACAGGGCGCGGTTGGGCAAGCCTGTGAGCGGGTCGTGGTGGGCTTGGTAGTCGAGCTTGGCCTGGGCGTGCTTGAGGCTGGAGATATCGGCGAACACGGCGACGAAGTGAGTGATTGCGCGCTCGTTGTTGCGCACGGCGCTGATGGTCAGCCAGCTAGGGTACAACTCGCCGTTCTTGCGTTTGTTGTAGATCTCGCCCTGCCAGTGCCCCTCGGCGGTGAGCTGGTGCCACATGGCGGCATAGAAGGCGCTGTCATGCTGGCCGGAAGAGATTAGACGCGGGGTTTGCCCGAGTGCCTCGATTTCGCTGTAGCCGGTGATTTCGCTGAACGCGCGGTTGACGGCACTGATGCGCTGGTCGATGTCGGTGATCAGCACACCTTCGGCCGTGTTTTCGAACACGGTGGCGGCAAGCTGCAACTTCTCTTGCATCAGGTGGCGCTCGGTAATGTCGCGGGCGATGGTCAGCATGCAGTCGACCCCGCCAATTGGAAGCGGCCTTGCGGACAGCTCGCACAGGCGAATCTGCCCGTCGCTGCGGCGGATATGGCAGCTGAAATCGCGCACGAAGCCATCGCGGGCCAGTTGGTCGATCATGCGCTTGCGTTCATTGAGGTCGACCCAGATCCCCAGGTCGAAAGATGTCTGGTCGATCGAGGGATTGAGTTCATAGCCGGTCAGGCGGCAGAAGCCTTCGTTGACCTCGACCAGCAGGCCATCGCTCTGACGCGACAGCAGCAGGCCGTCGGGAGAGGCATGGAAGGCCTTGGCGAACTTCTCTTCGGAAATTTGCAATTGTTGCTGGGTTTCTTTCAGTTGACTGATGTCACGCACCGCCACGACGAAGGCCAAGGTGCCGTCCAGTTCGAAGGTTTCTGCAGAAGTCAGGCCGATGAACAGCTGGCCGTTGCTGCGGCGGTAGCTCATTTCCAGATTGCGGATGCCGCCCTGATGCAGGCGCTCGAGCAGATGCGGGCCGGCGCCTCGCTCGCCCCAGAGGTCCAGCTCGGTCGCGGTACGGCCTATTACCTGGCCTGGGCTAAGCCCGATCTGTTCTTCGAAGGCTTCGTTGACCTCCAGCAGGCAACCGTCGCTGTGGCGGGCGATCAGCAGAATATCGGGGCATTGCTGGAACACCGAGGCGAACTTCTGCTCGGACAGACGCAGGGCGTCCTCGGTGCGCTTGGTTTCGCTGATATCGATCATCAGCCCGCGCATCACCGGCCGGTGGCCGTGTTCGATCATGCTGACGATATTGCGCACCCAAAGGGCCTGGCCGTCGGCGCCAATCACCCGGTAATCGAGGCTGTGGTCGCGCCCGGCAGCCGTTTCGCTTTCGCAGAAGGCCTGGGCCCACAGCGCGTCCTCGGGGTGCAGGATGCTGCGCCAGAAGCCGGCTTTGAGCCAATCGTGCAAGGGATAGCCGAGCAAGTCTTCGGCATGGGGCGACACGTAGCTGTAGGTGAAATCGTTGGCGTCGGCTTCCCAGGCGATCGCCGACAGGCTCTCGATCAGGCCCCGGTAGTGGTATTCGCTGCTGCGCAGTTCCTGTTCCAGCGCGATGCGCCGGGAAATCTCCGAGCTGAGCCGGCGGTTGATGCGGATAACCACGGCCAGGATGGCCACCAGCAGCAGGACGGCGGGCAGGCCGTACATCAGCACGTCGCGCCAGAAGCTGCGCTGGTCTACCACGTTGCCGACCCAGCGTTGCTGGATCTGGTTGATTTCGTCGCTGGACATGTCGGCCATGACCTTGTCGAGGATGCCGACCAATATCTTCTTGTCGCGCGGAGCGGCCATGGCCAATTGGTAGCGATAGGGTGTTTCGCCGCTGACGTACAAGCCGTCGAGCTTGAGCTGGCGCAGGCTCCAGATGCTCGAAGCGAGGTCGCCGACTACCGCATCCACTTCGTCGGTGGCCAGTGCCTGCAGGGTCGAACTGACATTGGGCATGGCCACGAGGTTGAGGTCGGGGTGATGGGTGCGCAGCAGCTCGTGGGGGGCGTAGTTTTCCACCACGGCGATCTTCAGGCCGTAAAGGTCCTTCAGGGTGCGTGGTTGCGGGCCGCCATCATGGGCCAGGATGACGATCGGGAAGTCCAGGTAGGGGCGGGTAAAGGCCAGGTAGCCTTGGCGCTCCGGCGTGGACATGATGCCGGGCAACAGGTCGATGCGGTTTTCCCGCGCCTGCTGGAGTACCTCGGTCCAGCTGCTGGGCTCGACCGGCTTGAGCGATACACTCAGGCGTTCCTGGAGCAAGGCGATGTAATCGGCGGCCAATCCCTGGTACCGGCCCTCCTGGTCACGAAACTCGAATGGTGGCCATGAGGCGTCGACGCCCAGCTTCAGCTGCGGGTGGGCAGCAAGCCAGGTTTTTTCCTCGTCTGTCAGGGTCAGGGCGCCGGCCGTTGTGTTCCACAGGATCAGGAGCAGCAACAGA